>VOFC01004027.1_pt1 | contig 43437 bp, 70 predicted proteins | sample 5384161 | NCBI WGS metagenome assembly VOFC01 (sample SAMN12384722, study PRJNA508395) | human gut metagenome | isolation source: healthy gut B | host: Homo sapiens | reverse complement strand
GCAAAGCGACGGATTACCTCATATCGCAATATAATGCAACAGAACTGCCTGAACCGCTTCCGCGATTTTCTTAATTCCTGCCCAATTTGGGAGATTGGGAAATTCCAGCTATGCTTTTGCGGACGGAGGACGCGGTTGCTCCTGCAAGCAGTAGATACAATCGAAAACTCTCGCCGCATTAGGAGTAAAAATATTATTTCCGTCGGAATGTGCGGAGCATATGATGAAGTCGTCCATGTCGGTGAAAATTATCGCTCCGCAAAAGGCTTTTTGTGGAAGAAGGAACATCACTTCATTATTACGAGGACATCGAATACTCAAAAGCCGGACGGTAACCTTCAAAAAGCTGTCACATCTTTGCTTGGCATACGCAACCATTCTATTGTCTCGACAGATGCCGTATATCGTCAGACGTTGTGTAAAGAACAGTTATGGCGAGATAAAGGTGCTGTCGGAGTAGATATGGAAACATCGGCAATCTTCAGCGTTTCCAAATATCTCGGATTAAAGGCTGTCGCTATGCTAATGGTTTCTGATATACACCCAATTGATTCAAATTCTGCAAAATGGGAATGGAAAATGACAAATGAAATGAGATATAATCTCGTCGATCAAGCCGTTGCATTTGCAAAAAGCGATCAATAACACAAAATAATATCTCGCCTATGCCGGATTGAGCCTATTCGAGTTTGTGTCGCTCGCGCGGCAGCGGTGCGTCGAGGTCGCCGCACCCTACAAAATCAGACTTTATTATTGGGCGCAAGCGAGGCAATTAACCAACAGCACCGACTCCGCATATTCTTATAGTAAATGAATATGCGGAGGTATTTTTATGCCCGATGTCTATCTCAGTCCTTCAACTCAGGACTATAACCCCTACATAATCGGCGGGAGCGAGAAATACTACATGAATCTCTCGCCGACGCAATGGAGCCGTATCTCTTCAAGCGGGATAAGCTACGGCAGGAACGACCCGAACGGCAACGCGGCGGCGGCTGTCGCGCGCGGAAACAGAGGAAACTATCGGCTCTATCTCGCCCTGCACTCAAACGCCGCGCCCGCCATATATGAGGGCACTCTGCGCACCGGACGTCTACTACTATCCGACGAGCACACAGGGAAAGCGCGCTGCCGATATAATCGCAAACGGACTGCGCGAGATTTTACCCCGAACCCGAGCTTGAACACACGCACCTCAACAACACTGCTCGAGCTAAAACGTTCGAAGGCTCCCGCGGTTTACCTTGAGCTTGCCTACCACGACAACGAGCAGGACGCGCGGTGGATAGCCGACAACATCGACGCGATAGCCGAAAATCTTGTCATAAGCATCGCGGACTTTCTCGGCGTGCAGTTTCATCCGCCGGTATTCCCCGCCGATGGCACCGTCCGCACGCAGGGCGGAGTGCTGAATGTCCGACGCGCGCCGAATACGACCTCCGCGGTTATCGGCACTCTCCCCAACGGACGCGCCGTAAAAATAACCGGCGCACTCAACGGGTGGTATGCCATCGACTTCGGAAACACAACAGGTTATGTTTCGGCGGGAAACATCAGCAGAAACTGACACAGTTTGTACACAAAATTGACATATTCATACACTTATACGCTTTTTTACGACGGCGTTTGTATAAAATGCAGATTTTTAAACTTTTCCTTGCTTTTTACCCCCAAAAAGCCCTATACTATTATTGTATTTTCACCGAACTTTTCTTTAGGGGGAACGAGGATTTTGAAGCTGCTTGAGGAGCGCATAATTGCTGACGGCAAAGTGATCGGGGACGATATTCTCAAGGTGGATATGTTTCTCAATCACCAGATCGACGTGCACCTTCTTCAGGAGATCGGCAAGGAGTTCAAGCGCCGTTTTGACGGGTGTAATATAAATAAAATTCTGACTATCGAAGCATCGGGCATAGGGATCGCGTGCATAACTGCGCAATATTTCTCTGTGCCTGTTGTTTTGCCAAAAAGGGCACGCACAAAAAATGTGGGCAGCAATGTCTACTCCTCCGTTGTCCACTCCTTCACAAAGGGCACGGACAGCCTTGTTACAGTGTCGAAAGACTACATAAACAAGTGCGACAAGATACTCATCATCGACGATTTCCTTGCAAAACGGCGCCGCCGTTTCGGGACTTATCGATATAATCAACCAGGCGGGCGCCGAGCTTGAGGGCGTCGGCATCGCCATTGAAAAAGGCTTCCAGCCCGGCAGAAAGGTTCTCGAAGAGAAGGGCGCGAGAGTCGAATCCTCGCCATCATCGAGAAGATGGGCAACGGAACAATAACATTCAAAGAACAGGACGACTGAGTTATTTTTTCCCGTGCAGGACTGCGGGATAAATATAAAAAAATTTTTGGAGGTAAGTCAAAAATGAAGAAATTCACAAGAATCCTCGCGATCGTTCTTGCGCTCGCCACCATTTTCAGCTTTGCAGCTTGCAGCAGCAGGACGGCGGCGGCAGAAGAAGATGAAGGTTGGTTTTATCTTCCTTCACGACGAGAACTCGACTTATGACAAGAACTTCATCACCGCAGCTGAGGAAGCTTGCAAGGAGCTTGGCGTTGAGATAGTCAAGAAGACCGGCATCGGCGAAACTCAGGCTTGCTACGATGCAGCGGCTGACCTTGCTGATCAGGGCTGCTCGATCGTTTTTTCGCTGACAGCTTCGGCCATGAGAGCTTCATGATCCAGGCTGCCGAGAAGTATCCGGACGTTCAGTTCTGCCACGCTACCGGCACCCAGGCTCACACCAAGGGTCTCAAGAACTTCCACAACGCTTTCGCTTCCATCTACGAGTAGCCGTTACCTTGCAGGTATTGCCGCAGGTATGAAAGCTCAACGCTATGATCAAGGAAGGCAAGTTCGAAGCTAAGGACGCTAAGATCGGCTATGTCGGCGCATTCCCCATGCAGAGGTTAAGTCCGGCTACACCGCATTCTTCCTCGGCGTAAGATCCGTCTGCAAAGAGGCTACCATGGAAGTCCAGTTCACCGGTTCCTGGTACGACGAGGCCAAGGAGAAGGAAGCTGCTACCCTGCTTATCGGCAGAGGCTGCAAGCTCATCAGCCAGCACGCTGACTCCATGGGCGCTCCCACCGCTTGCGAGAACGCAGGTGTCCCCAACGTTTCTTACAACGGCTCCACTCTTGACGCTTGCCCGAACACCTTCATCGTTTCGTCCAGAATCAACTGGGTGCCCTACATGAAGTACATGATCGAGTGCGTCAGAGACGGCAAAGAGATCGACACCGACTGGTGCAAGGGCATCAACGAGGGCGCTGTTGAGCTGACCGCTATCAACGATAAGGTCGCAGCTCCCGGCACTGCCGAGGCTATCAAGGCTGCCGAAGAGCAGTTCAAGGCCGGCACTCTTCATGTTTTGACACCTCCACTTTCACTGTTGGCGGCAAGGTTCTCACCAGCTACAAGGCTGACGTCGACACCGACGAGAACTACACCCCGACACCGAGGTTGTTTCCAACGGTTACTTCCACGAGTCTGAGAAGCGTTCTGCTCCTTACTTCGATGTTGACATCGACGGCATCACTCTTCTCAACAAATAATTAAGCTATAACTTTCATTCAGACGGGGCGACGAAAGCCGCTCCGTCTGGAAGCAGTTCAAAAACAAGATTTTTAAGTTTGAAAAGCCGATTATCCTTCCTGTTTTAATCGGCTTTTGAGATTTAAAATAGGAGGATAAGTGGGCTTGAACGCAGCAATTGAACTGAAAAATATTTCAAAAAAGCTTCGGAAGCATCATCGCCAACAAGGATGTATGTCTGACCGTCAACCGCGGTGAGATACTCTCCATTCTCGGCGAGAACGGCTCCGGAAAAACAACGCTGATGAACATGATCGCCGGAATCTACTATCCGGATCACGGTCAGATTTTCATCGACGGCAAAGAGGTAGTCATCCGCTCCCCCAAGGACGCGCTCGACTACAAAATAGGCATGGTCTCATCAGCATTTCAAGCTCGTGGACGTGTTCTCTGCAACGGAGAACATCATTCTCGGACTTGACGAGGGGCAAATTCAACGTCAAGAAGTCCGCCGAGCGCATCAAAAAGATAAGCGAGCAGTACGGCTTCGACATTGACCCGAACAAGAAGATATACGAAATGTCCGTCTCGGAGAAGCAGACCGTTGAGATAATCAAGGTGCTTTACAGAGGCGCGGACATCCTTATTCTTGACGAGCCCACCGCCGTTCTCACCCCCGCAGGAGACGCTCAAACTCTTTTGACATCCTGCGCCGCATGCGCGACGACGGCAAGGCTATCATAATCATCACCCATAAGCTCCACGAGGTGCTCTCCTCTCCGACCGCGTATCGGTTCTCAGAAAGGGCGAATACATCGGCACGGTCAACACCGCAGAGACGAACGAATCAGAGCTTACAGAGATGATGGTCGGCAAGAAGATAAGCCTCAACATCGACCGCAGCGATCCGGTTGACCCTGTGGACAGGCTCATTGTCAAGGACATCAGCTGCATCAACCGCGACGGAGTCAAGCTTCTTGACGACATCTCGTTCACCGCGCGTTCGGGCGAGATTCTCGGCATCGCGGGCATCGCCGGAAGCGGTCAGCGCGAGCTGCTTGAATCCATCGCAGGACTTCAGCATCTCAAACAGCGGCGAGATTATGTACAACAACCCCAAGACCGGCGGTCAAAGACAACCTGCGCGACAAGACGCCCATGCAGATTCGCGAGCTCGGCGTGCGCCTGTCGTTCGTCCCCGAGGACAGACTCGGCATGGGACTCGTCGGCAACATGGATATCATCGACAACATGATGCTGCGAAGCTACCGCAAGGGCAAGGGCGCGTTCCTTAGAGCGCAAGAAGCCCAAGACGCTCGCAGAAAAAGTTATAAGCGACCTCGAAGTTGTAACCCCGAGCGCGAATACGCCCGTGCGCCGTCTCTCCGGCGGCAACGTGCAGAAGGTGCTTGTCGGCCGTGAGATTGCTTCCTCCCCCACGGTCTTTATGGCGGCTTACCCCCGTGCGCGGACTCGACATCAACTCATCTTATCTTATATACAACCTGCTCAACGAACAGAAGGAAAAGGGCACCGCCGTCATCTTCGTCGGCGAGGATCTCGACGTTCTGCTCGAGCTGTGCGACCGAATCCTCGTCATAAACTCCGGCAAGATAACCGGACTCGTTGACGCGAGGACTTCCACAAAGGAAGAGCTCGGTCTGCTCATGACCAAAACCGACGGAGGTGAAACCCATGAGTAAGTCAAACGGACAGAAGCGTGAGCCTCTTTTCCACATAGTCAAGCGCAGCACCGTTCCCTCATGGGCGGCATGGCTCATAAGAATCGGCGCGGTCGTGCTTGCGCTGCTCGTCTGCGCGGTCGTGACCGTCGTCATCACCGGACAGAACCCCGCGGAGGTCTATTCCGCGATAATCTTCGGCGCGGTCGGCTCGCCGAGGCGTATATGGAGCCTGCTCCAAAATCTTGCAATGCTCCTGTGCGTTTCGCTCGCAGTCACCCCCGCATTCAAAGATGAAATTCTGGAACATCGGCGCAGAGGGACAGGCTCTCATGGGCGGCTTCGCGACGGCGGCGTGCATGATCCTCTTCGGCGACAAGCTCCCGTCCTATCTTCTCTTCCCCGTTATGATTATAACGAGCATTGTTGCGGGCGCGATATGGGCTTTCATCCCCGCATTCTTCAAGGCGAAGTGGAACACCAACGAGACGCTCTTCACGCTGATGATGAACTACATCGCAACGCAGATAGTCGCTTACTTCTGCTACAAGTGGTCGAACCCCAAGGGCTCGGGTCACATCGGAGTCATCAACAGCGTAAGCCACAACGGCTGGCTTCCGACCTCGGTGGTCAGGACTACCTGCTCAACATACTTATCGTTGCGGCGTCATGACCGTTTTCATGTACATCTATCTCAAATACAGCAAGCACGGCTATGAGGCTCTCCGTCGTCGGCGAGAGCGAAAACACCGCGCGCTACATAGGCATCAACGTCAAGAAGGTTATCATGCGCACGATGCTCCTCTCCGGCGCGCTCTGCGGCGTCACCGGACTTCTGCTCGTCAGCGGCACCGACCACACCATCGCGACAAACACAGTCGGCGGACGCGGATTCACCGCGATAATGGTATCGTGGCTCGCGAAGTTCAACCCCGCTTACATGATCCTCACCTCACTGCTCATCGTCTTCTTCCAGAAGGGCGCAATTCAGATATCGACGAGCCTCGGACTCAACGACTCGTTTGCCGATATCATCACAGGAATCATAATCTTCTTCATCATCGGCAGTGAGTTCTTCATCAACTACTCTGTCAAGTTCCGCAGCAAGGAGGCGAAGGCATAATGATAATCACATTCATTCAGCGTGCTATAATGCAGAGCATTCCTCTGCTCTTCGGCTCAACGGGCGAGACGATAACCGAAAAGGGCGGCAACCTGAACCTCGGTATCCCCGGCATCATGTATGTCGGCGGCATCTCCGGCGTTATCGGCGCGTTCTTCTATGAGAAGAGCGTCGAGACGGTGAACCCGTTCCTCGCAGTGCTCATTCCCCTGCTCTCGAGCATTTTGGGCTCGGCGCTCATGGGTCTGCTCTACTGCTTCCTGACCGTCACTCTGCGTGCAAACCAGAACGTCACTGGTCTTGCGATGACAACTTTCGGCGTCGGCTTCGGCAACTTCTTCGGCGGCTCGCTGATAAAGATAACCGGCAGCGACATTCCCTCGATAGCGCTGAGCGCAACGAGCAACTGCTTCAAGACAACGCTCCCGTTCGCCGCAAAGCTCGGAAAGGTCGGAGATATATTCTTCTCCTATAGCTTCCTCGCTTACGCCGCGATAATCATCGCGCTCATCACCGCCTATTTCTTCAAGCACACGCGCACAGGACTTCAGCTGCGCGCGGTCGGCGAGAATCCCGCAACAAGTGACGCGGCGGGCATCAACGTCGGCAGATACAAATATGTCTCGACAATCGTCGGCAGCGTTATAGCGGGTCTCGGCGGTCTCTACTACGTCATGGACTACGCGAACGGCGTCTGGTCCAATAACGGCTTCGGCGACCGCGGTTGGCTTGCAATCGCGCTCGTTATCTTCGCCGTCTGGAAGCCCGATCTCGGCATCCTCGGCTCGTTCCTCTTCGGCGGTCTCATGGTCGTTTACAACTACATCCCGAACCTCAGCTTCGGCGCGCAGGAACTGTTCATGATGACTCCCTATGTTGTTACGATAATCGTCCTTGTCGCGGTCAGCATGCGCCGCAAGCGCGAGAATCTGCCTCCCGCAAGCCTCGGACTTTCTTACTTCCGCGAGGATCGATAATATTGATTTTTTGAAACTCATGGTGTATAATAAAGCCATAAAACTTAGGAGGTTTTTACTATGTTAGTTTCCGCAGCAAAAATGCTCAAAGATGCAAAGGCCGGCAAGTACGCGGTCGGTCACTTCAATATCAACAACCTTGAGTGGACAAAGGCTATTCTTCTCACCGCTCAGGAGCTCAACTCCCCGTTATCCTCGGCGTGTCCGAGGGCGCAGGCAAGTATATGTGCGGCTTCAAGACCGTCGCTGCCATGGTTGACGCTATGGTCAACGAGCTCAGGAATTACCGTTCCCGTCGCGCTTCACCTTGATCACGGCTCCTATGAGGGCGCGCTCAAGTGCATCGAGGCGGGCTTCTCCCTCCGTCATGTTCGACGGCTCTCACTACGGCATTGAGGAGAACATTGAGAAGACCAAGGAGATAATCGCTCTCGCTCACTCGAAGGGCATTTCCGTTGAGGCTGAAGTCGGCGCCATCGGCGGCGAAGAGGACGGCGTTGTCGGCATGGGCGAGTGCGCTGATCCCAACGAGTGCAAGATGATCGCGGATCTCGGCGTTACCATGCTCGCGGCAGGTATCGGCAACATCCACGGCAAGTATCCCGCAAACTGGAAGGGCTTGAGATTTGACGTTCTCGCCAACATCCAGGAGCTCACCGGCGACATGCCCCTCGTTCTCCACGGCGGCACAGGCATCCCCGCAGACATGATAAAGGAAGCTATCTCCCTCGGCGTTTCCAAGATCAACGTCAACACCGAGTGCCAGCTCGCTTTCGCTGACGCTACCAGAAAGTACATCGAGGCAGGCAAGGATCTCGAGGGCAAGGGCTTCGATCCCAGAAAGCTTCTCGCACCCGGCTTCCGAGGCTATCAAGGCTACCGTCAAAGAAAAGATGGAGCTGTTCGGATCGGTCAACAAGGCATAAGAAAAGCTTCAAAAACAATTTACCGGCAGAGTAAAATCTGCCGGTATTTTTTGTATTGACTGCACATTGGCGGTATTGTATAATCAACTAAAAGCCCAAGGGGGAACAGAATAAATGCTCACTATAAAAGACGGCGAGTTCAAAATGGACGGCAAGAGCTTCCGCATATATTCCGGCTCGATGCACTATTTCCGCATCATGCCCGAATACTGGGAGGACAGGCTCAGAAAGCTCAAGGCGGCGGGTTTCAACACGGTTGAAACATATGTCTGCTGGAACATACATGAGCCGCGGAAGGGCGAATTTGACTTCACCGGCAGGTTCGACATCAGGCGTTTTATCAAGACGGCGCAGGAGGTCGGGCTCTATGCGATAGTCAGACCCGGTCCGTATATCTGCGCGGAATGGGACTTTGGCGGACTGCCCGCATGGCTGCTCAAGGACAGAAACATGCGTCTGCGCTGCGCCTATCCCGAATATTTGCAGCATGTTTCGGACTTCTATCACAGGCTGTTTGAGGAGATCGGCGATCTTCAGCAGAGCGAGGGTGGAAATATAATCGCGATGCAGATTGAGAACGAATACGGAAGCTACGGCAACGACAAGGAATATCTCAGATATATTGAAAAGCTGATGCTCGACTGCGGCACAAAGGTTATGCTCTTCACCTCCGACGGCGACGACAACAGCATGCTCTCCGGCGGCACGCTCCCCGATGTGTTCAAGACGCTGAACTTCGGTTCGCGCGCGTCCGAGATATTCAACGCCATGGACAGATTCCATGAGAACACCCCGAAGATGTGCACCGAGTTTCTGGTGCGGCTGGTTCGACCACTGGGGCGAGGAATATCACACTCGCGGCTCAGACAGCGTTGCGGGCGAGATTAAAGATTTTCTTGACATCGACGCGAGCTTCAATTTCTACATGTTCCACGGTGGCACGAACTTCGGCTTCACTGCCGGAGCGAACTGCTACGAAGAATATCAGCCGACGGTCACGAGCTACGACTACTGCGCGCTGCTGACCGAATGGGGCGACTACACGCCCGCATATTATGCAGTCAGAGAGCTTCTGCTCAAGGCTCAGAACCTGCCCGAGACCGAGCTTCCCGCATCGCCGGAGCTCCAGACGATAGGCAAAGTCGAGCTTGACGAGAGCACCTCGCTTATGAGCAACTTCGACAATCTCGGCGAGCGCCACCGTGTTCCCCTGCCCGAGAGCATGGAATATTTCGGTCAGAACAGCGGCATGATCTATTACGAGACAAAGCTTGAACAGATATATGACCCGCGCGAGCTGCGCGTTGCGAATGTCCACGATACTGCGTATGTCTATATAGACGGCGAGCGCAAGGCGACTATTGATCGCCGTGACGAGAACAAAGTCAAGGGCTACGATACATTCAAATTCGACGGCTGCACGGACGGCTGCACCATAGGCGTATTGGTTGACGCGATGGGACGAGTGAACTACGGCGAGCACCTCTACGACCGCAAGGGCATTGACGCCATCCGCTACGGCAATCAGAATCTCATGGGCTACGATGTTGTCACACTTCCGCTCGACAACCCCGAGAAGATAGACTTTTCGCTCGAGGGCGGCAAGTATCCCCTCTTCATGCGCGGACACTTCAAGGCGCAGAGCCAAAATGACTGCTTCGTTCACCTTGACGGGTTCAAGAAGGGCTGCGTATACATAAACGGCTTCAACATCGGCCGCTACTGGGAGATAGGTCCCAGCGCGCGCTGTACATTCCCGGAGTCCTGCTCAAGGACGATAATGAGATAATCGTACTCGAACTTGAGGGCTGCGAAGGCGGAGGTCGAGATAACCGCCGAGCCGGATTTGGGATAAAAAATATATAAAGACAAAACCCCGGGCTGTAAAATACAGTCCGGGCAGTCTGTAGCAAAAACATTTTTGAATGCTTTGCAGGCATCAAAGCATTACTTGTGTAAAATGAGATGGCACGGTGCGCCGGGAGTTGTTTTGAATTTGAGCTTCCATTACAACAACCCCTCAGTCACGGCGAAGCCGTGACAGCTCCCACAGGTGAGCCTTGAGGCCGTGCAATAATATACTTTTTCGACAGACAAAACCCCGGGCTGTAAAATACAGTCCGGGGGTGAGCTTATTTAAGATAAAATTTACTGCTTTGCGCCGTTATCGAACATCTCGAGAGCCTTGACGCTGATTGCGAAGCAATCGGCGAGACCCTGCTCGTTCATGTTGTCATATGTGTCTCTTCTGGTGTGATAGTAGTCCTCAAGCTTATGGTTGAGTCCGGTGACGCCGGTCGCTCTGAAGCCCGCCTGCGCGAACGCTGCGGAGTCGGTAGCGCGGGCGAGAGGCGGAACCCAGCCCTTTCTTGCAGGAGATATCAAGCTCTTTAGCAGCCCCCATGAACAGGTCGGAGACATCTTTATCCGCCTTGACCGTGCCGTTGAGGTCGCGGTAGTTGGTCATAAGATACTTGGGGATCGTGAATCGTATCATAAGAGAAGATGAAAGTCGGGACATCGTCGAACTCGCCCTTATGAGCCGCGCACCACGCCTTTGCGCCGCGCAGACCAGCTTCCTCGGAGCCGGTGAGGATAACGCCGACTTCGGTGTTCTCAAACTCGATGCCCTCTTCCTTGAGAGCCTTGAGGATGGCTATGCCCATATAGCAGCCGGAAAGGTTGTCGTTCGCGCCGTCAACAACGCGGTTCTCGTTCCACATCCAATAAAGGCCGATAAGGAACGGGACGAACACGAGACCAATGAGGCGGAGAAGTCCGAGGTCTCGTCTGCGTCAAACGAGACATACTCAAGTCCGTTCTTTGCTACGAGCATTATGGAAATGACAAGATAATAGACAGCGCCGATGCCGCAGATAACCGCGTGACCCTCAAAGCCGACACCACCGAGCTTATGTTGACAGGCCACTCCCCATGCGGCATCCGGATGGCCGTTGAAGAATATGCGGCGCTTGACTTCGCCCTTGCAGCTCTTGACTGCGGTGACATTATGTCCGGTCTTTTCGGGGAAGAAGCGATCGATGAATTTCTTATAGAGTCGAACTGCATAAAGACTATAAGCAGACCGATGACGATAAGAATTATCGAGACGAGCGGATAGAAGAACAGAAATAGCTACCGCCGCGAGAACGAAAGGTAATCGTGAAATATATCCAGCCGACATATACTCACATGCCTGCTGCTCGCCCTTGGAGCCGGGATCGCGTTTTTCGAAGTCCCTTTGCATATGTGGGTTATCTCGCTCACCATATACTCGGCCGCTTCTTTCTTCTTGTCAATGACTGACTGAAGATTCATTTTTATTACCTCCTTAAATATAAGTCAAGCTAGGCCGCCCGAAACCGCAAATACGGGTCGCGGCAGCCGCTCAAAACAGTCTTTATCTGCGGGGATATTAAAGCCGTTCGCCTGCTGGAACTTGTCGATCTTGTCGATAACGCCGAGGACAACATCGAAGCCGTCGCCGACGGTGTCAACGCTGAAGCGCTCGGGCATATCGCGCCAGGTGATAATAATAGGTCAGGGGTCGGATCCTGAGCCGCAAATGTAACGGACTTCATGCCCGCCTTGGTCATCGGGGTGCTGTCGCAGCCGCCGACGGGGTTATGTATGCAGCCGTTGGACTTGCTCTGAATACCGAGCTCCGAGAAAGTATCCTTGAACATTGTCTCAAGATCCTTGTCGAAGCGGCAGAACTGCCAATCGTCCTTGATAACAACCTCGAAATAGTCCTTATCGGCGACGGAGTCAGATTTATGTTCCACGCGTTCTCAAGAATGGCCTCGCCCTTATGAGCGCGGGTGAAAGCGAAGAACCGCGGGAGTCCCGCCTCCTCGGAGCCGCAGTTGAAGTCGATGATGCGGCAGTTCTTGGGCATCTTGTCGGGATTCTCTTTGAAATACTTTGTAACAGCATAGCTGATAGCGCAGCCGGAGGCGTTATCCATAGCGCCGCGGGATGCGTTGCGCGGATCGGGATCTGCCCACATGATAAGGAACGCACTGCCTATGGCGGTAACGAGGGCATAAAGCGCATAGCGAACATAAAGTTCACGAACGCGGGAGAAGCGAAAGCTTCCGCTGCCCAGCTGCGCCGAAATAATAGCCGGTGTAGAGGGTCGCGACGGCAATCGAAGTGCCTGCAAGGAAGAAGAAGCGAGAGCGCCGAAGCCGACCTTGACGAAGGTGGCAACGAGGCCGAGTGCGGGGTTTGTCTTAGCAAACTTCGAAGCGTGCTCGGAATGACGCCAGTTCCAGCTGGTGTCGGTATGGCCGGAGAGGATGATGGTGTCATACTTGCCGTCCTCCGGGAGCAGCTCGCCATAGGTGTTCTGCGATCACTTCCTGCTTGAAGAACATATCGAACCAGGTCTTATAAAGGAAAACGCTGCGAGCCACGGCAGACGATACATGCCGCAGATGCGAAGCGCCATGCCGTACCAGACTGCGGGGATGCCCATTGCGATATAGACAGGGCGCTCAGCGCGAGACCGAGCCAGCCTGCATAGGGGATTCCGCCGATGGACGCACGCGGGAAACCGCAAACTCTTCGCGAACGGGCTCGATGCCGATCTCTCTGAGCTTATCGCCCATATAGGCAGCAAACTTTTTTTTCGCCGTCCGAACCCGGCAATCTTGCGCCGATGTTCTTCGCGGCATGATTGATTATGTCGTATACCTCTTCGGCATACTTTCTGTGTTCTTCTTTCATGAAAAAGCGATACTCCTTTTGAAAATGTGCCATAATTATACAATAATTAGACGCAAAATTGCAATAGAGTTTAAAGAGAATATAAAATTTCTTTAAATCTTTGTGAACGAGTAAATTTTTTCGGCGTCGGGCGGAAACGATAATAAATACAAAGGCGCTTTTTTCTATCAGAAAGGATAAAATTAAAATGAATAAAGAAAAAACGACAAAAAATTCGACGGTATCCACTGCCCCACCCGAGCTCCGACCCGTCATGGGCGAACCGAGGACTCATTCGACATGGTGAACAAATACGGAACCTACAACATTCAGCCGACCTCGCAGACGGAAAATTCTTTTCCGCATATTGCGCAGGGACTGCCGAAAAAAAAAACGGGAAGAAGAATTAAAAAGGCTACCCACTCAGTACGAACACGGCTTTTTCGGTATTAACTAATTTTTTTTGGGCAAAGCATCCAAATTCATTGACAGAAATTGTTTAAAGTATTAAAATGCAGTAGGAAGTTTTTGTTCTTTTTGGGGTAGATTATATTGAGAATTGCGGTATGTGACGACGATTTGCGGGAACTTCGGGAGATAATGTCGCTCATTGAAGAATATCCGCGAAAGGCAGCCTACGGAATAAGTGCTACGGCCTTTTCAAACTCGAGGAGTTGGCGGAGAAAATCGGTGAATTCGATGTTTTCTTCTCGATTACCGAATGCCGGATATAGACGGGTTAGAGCTTGCAAGGCGTATCAGAGAAAAGAATATATGACAACGAAGACTATTATATTCATCTCGCAATACGACGACATCGTCTACGACGCTTTTGAGGTTCATGCGCATCGCTATCTCACAAAGCCCGTTGAGAAAGAGAAACTCTACCGTGCGCTCAACGAGCTGGACAAGGACGCATATTCATTCCGCCGCCTGCTCGTCAGAAACGGCGGGGGATTCAAAGCTCATCGACATAGACAGCATATATTTTATAAAAGTCGAGCGTAAGGACGCATATATCCACTACGACAGCGGCGGCGAAGAGAAAGTGTTCGTCTGCAAAAGGTCTCTCGACAGCCTTGAAAAGGAGCTTACGCCTTTTCACTTTTTTCCGCACGCACCGCAGCTATCTGACGAATCTGTCGATGATAGATTACCTTAATACGGATGGTATATACATAAAGAACCGTGAGGGAGAGCATTCCGATCAGAGCGAAAAGCTTAAACAAGATATCCAGAAAGCTTCGCGAGCTGACACGGCAGCGCAACGCACTTTAAAGTATAGGGGTAACAGAAGATGAACAATGTTAAGGTGCTAAACGCCGTTTGCCCGCCGCTGAACCTCGTCAGCTGCGCCGTATGCATGTTTTTCGTATACATATTCCTTCACGCACTCATAGGCTACAAGAAAAAGGTCAGAAAAGCTCCGCTCGTCGTTTTCTGCGTTGTTCTTGCCGCCCTCTCGATTCTCCCGATATTCTTGCCGAATATTTCGACATAACCGACATCGCAGACGCAACATCGACGCTCTGCTTTATCGTGTTCCCCTATCTCGTATTGAAGCCGTACAAAAGAAGACGGCGTTTTTATGGATAGGTATCGCGATGGCGGCGAGCCTCGACTATTTCGCGTTCATTATAAACTACGCCTTCAAGCTCGACACCATCGGTCAGATGTCGGCAAAAAGTCATACTGTATGTGTTGGTGTTCATAGCTATCATGCTGACAAGCGACAGGGTCGGCGATTTTGACACCATAGAATCGTTCGACAAATTCCCGCCGGTCGCAAGCTTGATGATATTCGCGGCATTTCTCGCCGCATATTACAGCGTCACTGTGTCGCTCAACGCGGATTATTCCAAAGAGACGGCAAACGCGCTGACTATGCTTTCGTCTGTGCTCATCGTCGGATGCATAGCGTATCTGGTTACAAAATATCTTATCGCTTCGCAGAGAAAGCGCGCGATGGAGAAGCAGCGAGCTCGAGCTCAACCACTACAATAATATGGTTCAGAAGAACCGCGATATGCGTGTGTTCCGCCACGATTTCAAGAACAATCTCACCTCCGTCAGGGCGTTGATATCCGACGGGCAGTACGGCGAGGCGGAAAAATACATAGACGAGCTTTACGGCAGGCTCGACGCGACGAAAAATGCATTTTCGACAGGCAACCACTTTGCCGACGCCATACTCGCCGAGAAGAGCGCCGCTGCGGCAATTTGGCAGACTAAGCGATTTCGACGGAATAATACCCGCCGACGGGATTGAAAACATCGACCTCTGCACTATTCTTGCGAACGCGCTGGACAACGCTGTTGAGGCAAGCAAGCTTGTTGGCAACGCGGTCATCAGCGTTCACGCCGTTCAGGATTCGGCGGTGTTCATGCTGACCGTCAGCAACCCCACTCTCCACCCGGTCGAGATAAAGAACAACACTGTCAAAACGACGAAGCTCGACAGCGTGAACCACGGGCTCGGCATCGGCAGCATAAGAAGCGCCGCAAAGAAGTACAACGGCGAGGTCAATCTCAAATATGAAAACGGATATTTCACTGTTGAAGTGATGATGATAATGAGAAAGGGTGCAAGAAACGATGAACAGTAAAATCAAAGCAACGCTCAGGAAATTTTTGAGCGTTGTGCTCGCGGCACTGACCGTGTTCGGCTGCGCCGGGCGGCTTTTGCCGCAGGCTCGGACGCAAGCGGCACAGTCAACGGAGTCGATTGGGTCTACACCTCGGCCGACAAAACGCTCGTTTTGAGCGGCAGCGGCACACTCGGCGAAGATGTTGCCGACTTCGGGCTTTTTGGCGGCTCATGGGTCGCCGAGCATGTAAAGATCGGGGGCGGATGTAAATATCACAACCGGTCGCGTCTTTGAGAACTTTGACTTTGTAGATGAATATGAGGTAGACGCGAACAATAAATATCTCTGCAACCCCGACGGCGTGCTTATGGACAAAAGATAAGACTGTGCTCATAAAATACCCAGCTGGGGGAGCAAAAATTTTCGTTTTACACCGTTCCCGATACCGTGAAAACCATTTCTTACCGTGCTTTTGAGTTTTCTTCCGCTCTCAAAACAATATTCCTTAACGACGGTCTTGAGACAATAGAAAACTTTGCGTTTGACAACTGCGGCAATTTGCTCTATATCACAATACCCGGCACGGTGACCTCGATGGGCAAAAGGCGTTCTGGCTCAGTGCAATCTGCTCAACAAGGTAACCATTGAAGAGGGCGTTACCGCGATACCCGAAGACGCATTTGACAGATGCAGAAGTCTCGAAACAGTAAATCTTCCCGATTCACTGACAACTATAGGCGACATCGCATTCTTTGGCTGCACCAAGCTTAAAACCCTGAAGCTGCCGAAAAATCTTCAGACATTTACCGACTCCCCGGAAGAAATTTCGGCGGACTCAATATTGCCCTGACAGTCGACCCCGAAAATCAGTATTTCAGCACGGACGATCTCGGTGTGCTCTACAACAAGGACAAGACCCTGCTCTACTACTGCCCGAATCTTCCGTATACTTTTTGACTACACCGTCAGATGTGATCTCAATAAATATGCATTCAAGGGGTGCGAAAATCTCAGAAACGTTGACATTGCATATAACCTGCGCGCCATACCGACATATGCTTTCAACGGCTGCAAAAATCTCAATACCGTAACTCTCCCCGCGACGCTTCAGAGAGTTGACGGCGCTGCGTTCGATTCATCGCTGAATACGGTAAATTACCGCGGCACAGAGGAACTCTTGAAGCTCATAACTATAGACAGCTACGACAACAGCGCCATTAAATCGGCAAATGTTGTTTATAATTACAGCGAAGAGGAAGAGCCGAAGGAGATAACCTTCACCTTCGACAGATCCAAAAGTACTGTAACCATAACAGGAAGCGGCACTTTGACGGTCAATGACATAAAGAAATGGGACACCTCGGAAATAAACACATACGCTCTCAAAGGTTAAAATCGGCAAGAACATAAACGTAACCGATGCGAGAGTGTTCTGCGACTCGATACAGCCGTTCTATTACATGAAATCGTTCGAGGTCGATTCCGGCAACCCGTATCTCAGCTCGCTCAACGGAATTCTCTACAACAAGGACAAGACAAAGCTCATCAGGTTCCCTGCCCAAAATACAACGGCTGACTACGATGTTGTCGAGTGCACGGTTGCATCTACTGTAAAAAGAAATCGCGCCATATGCGTTCGCGAACACGGGAGTTACAGATGTCAATCTCCCGAGCGGACTTGAAACCATCGGCGATTACGCTTTTTACAGTGCGACAAAGACTTGTTGACATCACTATCCCGGCTCCGTAAAGACAATAGGCGTCGGCGCATTCCGTGACTGTTGGAAAATGACAAAGGCAACTCTGCCCGAGGGTCTTGAAACTATTCCACGGGAATGCTTTATTGGCTGCAGAAAGCTTGAAAGCGTAAATATTCCGGATTCTGTCACAACGATAGGCAATATGGCTTTCACAGGCTGTGCGCTCAAAGAGATAAATATATCGAAAAATCTTACAGAATATCAATTCCCGGATACACTTTCAGCGGCTGCCCTGCGGCAATTACGGTGACGCCGCCAACCCGAACTACAGCGCAGACGAGCGCGGGGTGCTCTATAACAAGGACAAGTCGCTCCTGCTCCACTGCCCGAACTTCGAGAAAGCTTTCACATTCGATATAAACTGCAACATAGATCAATATGCTTTCTACAACTGCGCGAATCTTACTGATGTAACTTTCTCATATGCTATCAAGAAAATTCCGTATGCCGCGTTCAGGAACTGCGGCTCGCTCAAGATAACCACAGTCCCCGACACAGTCAGAATGATAGACCAGGTAGCATTCGACGGATGCGGAATGACAGAGTTCTATCTCCCCGACTCGGTTGAATATGTAGGAACTCAAGCATTCAGCAGCACACCGCTGACACATTTTGAGTTCAATGACAAAGTAGACACTTTCAAAAATATATTCTCTATATGCCCGAAGCTCAGAACCGTCGTTGTCGGAAAGGGCATAAAGAAGATAGAAATCGGTGCGCTCGGCGGCACGAACAGGATAGATACTATATACTATCGCGGCACAAAGAGCGACTGGGACAAGATAAATGTTGTTGACGTTGCATCTGCGCTCAAGAACATCAAGATTGTCTACAACTACGGTCAGACGAGCGGCGTATGCGGCGACAACCTCACATGGAGCTTCCAGCCCGACCTCTATCAGATAACGGTCGAGGGCAGCGGCGACATGTATTCCTATGACAATGTCGCAGACTACACCTGGAGCAGCAACGCCAATTTGGTCACGGGAGTTGTATTCGGCAACGGGTGACCTCCGTCGGCAAGAATGCGTTCAACAGCTTCCCCCATCTCAACGAGGTACTGCTCGGAAGCGATGTAAAAAATATAAACTCCCTCGCATTCGCAAACTGCGGCGACCTCATGACCGTTGCGATAACAACGGAGGGCGACACGGAAATAGAGTACGATGCGTTTGACGGTCACAACGAAAAATTCCTGCTCATCTGCGACGAAAAAAAAACACCGCCGCGCAGGCTTTCGCCCTTGATAATGAGATGCCGCTTGTGACAGTAAGCTACGACGAGGAGAAGAAGGTTATAAACTTCAAAGGGCACGCTCACCGTTTTTGACGGCGTCGCCGGAAGATACCTCGCCTACTACGCATCGAGATACCCCGACGCCATGTATCTCCACTTCGACGTTCTGACCTTCGACGGAATCAAGACGGCAGACTCTACGGACGGCAAGAGATTCGAGTGCGTCGATCCCGACTCCGAGTACCTCACCTTCAAGGACATCTATGTGAAGATAAGCGTTATGAAGGACGGCGAGGAAAAAGGACGTCACCTTCGGCGAAATGCTTGAAAGATACGAAAACGGCGACTATGACGCTTTCTATGCCGAAATAGAGAACGACAACGGCACGGACAAATCGCTCGTTGTCAAGGCTTTCCAGGCAATCTTCAAGCCGATTCTTAAAATCACGTCATCTATAATTAATTTTATAAAGAAGCTGTTTAAATAACACAGACGAGCCGCTCTGCAAAACTCGCAGGGCGGCTTTGCGTTTCGTTCGCGCTTATTATTGATTTTCTTCCCGCGAAATGATATCATAAAGGGCAACAGATTTTCGGAGATGAGTTTTGTGTTTATTCTGACGCTCGACAGCAACGATCCGTTTTCAACCTGTCGGCTGAGGAATACTTTCTCTGCGAAAAAGGACGAAGATTTTTTCCTGCTCTGGCAAAACGAGCCGTGCATTGTAATCGGCAGAAATCAGAACGCGGCGGACGAGATAAACGGTGATTATGTCCGCACCCGCTCCTGCCCGTTGTCAAGCGTATGACCGGCGGCGGGGCAGTTTATCACGACGCGGGCAACCTCAATTTTCGTTCATTATAAACGGCGAAGCGGACAGAGTTGAACTGTGCCGACCCGTTATAGATGTTCTTCGCTCCCTCGGCGTTGAAGCGGAGCTTTCCGGGCGAAACGACATTCTTGTCGGCGGCAGAAAAATCTCCGGCACGGCGATGTGTTCGCGCGGCGGCAGGTCGCTGTTTCACGGCACGCTGCTGATAAGCGCCGACCTTGAGGCGTCGAGGCGCTGAGAGCGGACGGGGAAAAGCTTGCGGGACACGGGGTAAAATCAGTAAGAAGCCGCGTGGCAAATCTGTCCGAATACACGGAAGAAGTCAGCCCCGATATTATCGGCGCGATGCTGGCTGAATATATGACGGAGCGCGGCGGAGAAATATATGAACTCGGCGAAAGCGATATAGAAGCCATTGAGAAGCTTCGGGACAGTAAATATTCGACCGACGAATGGAACTGCGGCGCCGAGCGGCTTCAAAAATCCGAGCGATCCCGTCTTAGCTGCGGGACGGTTTATATAAAAAAAAACCGCCTGCGGGCGGATAGAAGATATATACGCATTTTCGGCGATTTCATGAACATCGGAGATATTTCAAAGCTCGAAGCGCGGCTTCGCGGGGCGGAGTTCCGGCGCGAAGAAATAATATCGGCGCTCGAAGAAGCCCGGGTTGAAAAATATATTCCGAATCTGACCGCAGACGAGCTTGCGGACATCATAATGAAAAGCGAGTGATACATGGAGAGACTCAAAAGGGCTGCTGCAATACATGATATTTCGGGCTTCGGCAAATGCTCGCTGACAGTTGCCCTGCCGATAATCTCTGCCATGGGCATTGAGGTTTCGGTCATACCGACCGCCGTGCTATCGACGCACACTGGCGGATTCACGGGCTTCACCTACCGCGACCTCACGGGCGACATGCGCCCGATCGCGGAGCATTGGAAGAGCCTCGGAATAAAATTTGACGCGATATACAGCGGCTTTCTCGGCTCGGTCGAGCAGATAGACATCGTGACCGATTTTATAGACGATTTCAAAGAGAAAAAACACGGTCGTGCTCGTCGACCCCGCGATGGCGGACGGCGGGAAGATGTACACGGTGTTTGACATGGACTTCGCAAAGCAAATGACGCGCCTTTGCGCCAAGGCAACATAATCGTTCCGAACTTCACGGAGGCGGCGTTCATGCTCGGCAAGGAATACCGCCCTGCCCCCCCTACTCAAAAGAATATGTTGAATCGACGCTTCGCAGGCTCTCTTGTCTCGGACCGTCAAAAGTGGTTCTGACGGGAGTTGCATTCGACGGCAGACAGGTCGGCTCGGCATCATACGACCGCTCGACAGATGAGATAAGCTACGCCCTCTCGGACACGGTGGACGGATATTTTTCACGGCACGGGCGACGTGTTCGCGAGCGCGCGCTGCTCGGCGCACATGAACGGACTGAGCCTCGCCGAGAGCGCGAGGATAGCCGTTGACTATACCCACGGCTGCATCGTGAGGACAAAAAGAAGCGGGCACGGATCTTCGCTACGGCGTTGATTTTGAGCACGGAATACCCGATCTGCTCCGGCAGACAGGAATAATAAAATAAAGAAAAGGCAAAGAGGAGAGGGGAAGAAATGAGCTACGCAGACGAGGTATTTATCGCCAACTGCAAGGATATACTCGAAAACGGCACATGGGACACGGACTACAACGTTCGCCCGCACTGGGAGGACGGCACGAGTGCGCACACGATAAAGAAATTCGGCATTGTCAACCGCTATGACCTCTCAAAGGAGTTCCCGGCGATGACGCTCAGAAAGACCTTTATCAAGAGCGCAACGGACGAGCTGCTCTGGATATGGCAGAAAAAATCGAACAACGTCAACGACTTCAAAGGGGCACGTCTGGGATGCTTTAAGCTAACGAGGACGGCAGCATCGGCAAGGCATACGGCTATCAGCTCGGAGTCAAGCACCACTATCCCGAGGGGCGACTTCGACCAGGTTGACAGAGTTCTCTATGACCTCAAGCACAACCCGCTCAGCCGCCGCATACTGACAAACATATACGTCCACGCAGACCCTGAGGTGAAATGAATCTCTATCCCTGCGCCTACAGCATGACTTTCAATGTCACGGGCAAGAAACCTCAACGCGATACTCAACCAGCGCTCGCAGGACATGCTTACTGCAACAGCTGGAACGTCTGCCAATATGCGACGCTCGTTCACATGATAGCGCAGGTCTCGGGACTTGAGCCGGGCGAGTTTGTTCATGTCATTGCGGACGCGCATATCTACGACAAGCACGTTCCGATAGTCGAAGAGCTGATAAAGCGCGAGCACCTACGACGCGCCGAAATTCGTCCTCGACAAGTCGATAACGGATTTCTACAAGTTCACGCCCGACAGCGTGCATTTTGAGGACTACAAATATCACGAGTTCACCGAGAAGATACCCGTTGCGATATAAGGAGCGAAGATGAAAGCAATAGTTTGTGCCGACATAAACTGGGGAATCGGCAAGGGCACAGGAATGCTCTTCACATCCCCGCCGACCTCAAGTTTTTCAAAGAGAAGACCATGGGCAGCACCGTTATCATGGGACGCACGACACTTCCTTCTCCCTGCCGGGGGCAGAAGGCTCTGCCTGGCAGGAAGAATATAGTGCTGACGCGAAGCGACGGTTGGAAGCGCCGAAAAATGTCACGGTGTGCCACGGCATTGACGAGCTCGCGGACATTATTGAAAATGGCGAAAATGTATTCCTCATGGGTGGAGAGGCGGTCTACAACGAGCTGATCGACTCATGCGATGAAGCGTATGTAAATGCGGATGGAAAGGCAGAAAAGTTCTTCCCCGACCTCGACGCCCGCGCAGGCTGGAGGCTCGTCGAGCGCTCCGCCGCGCAAAGAGAGCAACGGATACGTTTTCACGTTTGACAGATATGTAAAAAAATAAGCTATACGAAACAGGGATTGACGGACGGACCGCCAATCCCGTTTTTTTGTTTTATTCGGTCGGGTCGGACTTTTTCGCCTCTTTAATCGAAGATTTATTTTTTGCGCTATCGCCGTTCTTGCCACAATATGCACAAACAAAGCGCACTGACATTTGGAAATATTGACGAAAGAAAAATAAAACTTTTCCGTTGACAAACGCCGAAAAGGATGATAATATACAACTGAGCTATTTGAGATAGCTCAGTTAGCTAACTTTTTAATACGGAGGACAAATCGTGATTATACTCGATTTCCACTCAAAAACACCTATCTACGAACAGATCGAGGGCAGGTGATGCTCATGGTCAGGCGGCGTGTACAAGCCGCACGACCGTCTGCCCTCTCCACCCGCTCTTTAGCTTCCGAGCTCAAGCTCAACGTGAACACCGTAAAGCGCGCGTTTCAGGAGCTTGAGGCAAAGGGCGTGACCTATTCCCAACCCGGGCGCGGAGTCTTTATCAGCGAAAACGCGGCGGACAACAGCCGCGTGCGCGAGGCAGGCTCTTTCGGCGCTCTCGGCCGCTCTGCGCTCGGCGAAGGCAAACGGGCTGAGCGAGGCGGATATTGAGGAGCTTCTAAAAAGCAGGTCTACACCGAAAACAAATGAAAGGAGCAAAGAGGCAAACACCATGATTGAATTCAGAAACGTCACCAAAGCTACGGCGATTTCACCGCCGTTGAGGACATATCCTTCTCCGCCTGTGACTCTCGTCCGTCTGCGGTTTGATAGGCTACAACGGCGCGGGCAAGACAACGCTTATAAAATGCGCCGCAGGGCTCTATAAAGCCGGACTCCGGCAAGGTGCTTATAGACGGCGAATCCACCTACAATTCCGATGAGGTGCGCTCACGGCTGTTCTTCGTGCCGGACGATCTCTTCTTCCCCCGTCGGCTCGACTCCGAACAGCGCGGCTCGCTTCTACAAGACTACTACCCGGAGTTTTCATTCGGCAACTTCGAGCGTATGCTAAAGCTCTTTGAGAGCTTGACGGCGACGCGAAAATACGCGGATTTTCAAAAGGAATGCAGCGCCAGACGGAGATAGCGTTAGCGCTCGCCTCGTCGCCGAAAGTCCTGCTGCTCGACGAATGCCTCGACGGGCTTGACATCGCAAAAAGGACATCTGCAAGCAGCTTTTCATGGACTACATGGCTCAGAGCGGCTGCACCATGCTCATCTCGTCCCACGCGATAGCAGATCTTCAAAACCTCTGCGACAGGATAGTGCTGATATCCGGCAAGCGTATGCAGATGAACTGCTGCACGGACGATATCCCTCTACCTGGCGCAAATTCAGGCTTCAGTTTGACTTTGAGCCGACGCGCTCGATATTCGGGAATATCGACATCAAAAAGCTCGACATCGACGGCAGGAGTGCCGTTGTGACCGTCTGCGGACACATCGACGACGCAAGGGCAAAAGCTCGACGCATTGGAGCCGCTGTTCATCGACGAGTTCCCGATGGAGCTTGAAGAAATATTCTTACAGGAAACGGAGGACAAGAAGCGATGAAATCTCAAAAGTCTTTTTGAATAATATTGCTTCCGCCGACTTAAAGCGCAGCTTTGCTTCAAATCTCGTCATACCCGCGCGCTGACCTTTCTCGCATTCACTGTGCAGGCGGCAGTATGCGCATATTTTCAGTTCAAACAGAAAGAAAAGGTCTTTTCACATGGTTCAGGAACTCGCCCGACTCGCTTGTTTTCATCTCATTCTGCATTGTGCTCGTCGGCGCGATACAGGCGGCATACCACTCTGCGGTTCATCAACATAAAGAATCAGTCAAATGTGTGGTTCAGCTTCAATCTCAGCCGCTCGACGCTCTTTAAAACCGCTGTGTTTCGCTGACGCTCCTCGGCGCGGCGATAATACCGGAATAATCAGCGCGATAATATGCTGCGCGTCCGGCTGCTCCGCCGCGAAGGTTCTCCCGGTAATATTCTATCAGTATTCCGGATTTTTGACGATGATGTTCGCGGGCTTTGCGATAGGCGCGCTGACGGCGTCGCTCACGGGCAGCGTTGCGGAGAGCATATTCTATTCTGTAGTGCTCATTCTCGCCCTGCCGCTTCTCTCGACTGCTTGGGACGCCCTTTCTTCGGTATTTCTGCGCGGCAGGACGGCAGTCTCCGGCGTGAATTACACCGGCAACATGGATATGCAGCATTACTATTTCAGTTTCTCCATCCAACGGGGCGGACGCGGGATAATGGCATTCTGCCCGTTCACGCTGTTCCGCGTTCCCGGAACGAGTATAGAGGATTCTGCAATCTCGGATCTGCGCGGATTCGGTCCTATCGACTTCGGTTTCTGCAAGGACGGCTCGTCCCTGCCCGGGATAGGCGCATGGCTTCCGATACTGCTTTGGATAGTTTTGACCGCCGTATTGATCGTGCTCGCGCAGCGGATGTTTCAGCAAAAAAGAAGCTTGAAGAGCTCGGGTTCCGGCGGCGAGCCGTGTACTCACAGCGCTTACCTCGGCGATAATAGTGTTCTGCGGATTTTCCGTTCCCGCATGGGTTTTGAAAACCACTATCCCCTCCGTTAATACTGCGCTCACCGCGCTTTTGGAGTATCGCCGTCATGCTCGCGGCATATTTTGCCTACATTCATTGCGCGCAGGAATTTGAAGGCGGTTCGCAAGAATCTCTGGCAGTTTGCAATGCCGGTCGGCGCAGCGGCGATAATCACCGCAATATTCTAACAGGCGGATTCGGCTACACCGCGCGCGTTCCCGAAGCGGAAGAGGTAGAGTATGTCACGGTGTCGATGCCGTTCAGCTTTGAGAGCGGAATGGCGCAAAACGGCAGTATACTCCGCACCGTCAAAGGGCACTGCAACGGTTCTCAAGCCCTATACAAACTGCATAACTCTCTCGACGGAAAAGGACATAAACACGGTGCTCTCCATCCACAAGCTCATAACGAACGAGAAGAAGAGCGACGAAAAAGACAAACACCCAGTTCTCCGTCAAATATTATTTCAAGAACGGCAGGAGTATGGAGCGCACTTTCACGAATATAAGCGAAAAAGACCTCAACTCATATTTCGCCGTTGCCGACACAGACGGGGTAAAGGAACAGCAATATCTTTTCCTCGCCGCCTCCGATACAGAGCGCGAAAAGCTCGAAAGCGAAGACGTAAAAAGCTCCGAATATGTCGAACCTGCAGGCTATTTCTTATTTCGAAACTACGGCAATCCTCTGCGCAATAAGGATGGCGTTCTAATGAGCAAGGACGGCAGCTTCTGCCGCGAGCTGAGCTCGGATGAGCTTGATAAGCTCGGCAAATGCATATGGAGCGACATATCGAAGAAAAAATATACGGATATTCTTCGCGGCAGCGAAAAAGGAAGTAGCATATATTTATCTCAACGACAGTGCCACATACTACGGCGGTCGATATGAAGAAAATGTTGAAGGCAGATCTGTTCTTGCGGCTGTCACGGACGACATGACCGAGACGCTGAAGTTTATCAAAGAACACGGCATGGCAGGCGCGCTCGGGCAAAAAAGCGTGAAGTGAAGAGCGTCCAATATTTACGACTGCCGCCGCATCATTTTGCAGGCGCAGGAGATAAACAAAAGCGGAAAATACGGCGGCACCGCGATAAACCCGATTTTATTATGAGCACGATGTTCAACACGAAAGAAATAAAGTTGGTGGCCAAAGCTTTCGGCGACATGGATGACTGCTTCATAAAGAGCGTTACAAATCAAAAGCAGTCAGACAGGCTGTTCGCTCTCGCTCAAGGACAGTGTTACACCTCTCTCGGCGGCTATATCGCGCAGATAACATTCAGCGACGGCTACAATCAGACGATGTACATTTCCGAAAGCGATGCACCGGGATATAAAATAAGAGAAAACGGCAGGAACTTTTTTACGGTTCCTGCCGTTTTTGTTATACATATTCTGCTGTCATCTGAACTGTTCCGGTGAAGCGGTCGAAATCTATCATGATGTAGTTACCGCCGTTTTGGAAATTGAACTCGCGTTCGAATCTGCCGTCGGTGTCGGGCGTATATTCGAGCACTTTTCCGTTCATTCTCAGGCGGATGACCGCGCTGCCGGACTCGGTTTTGATATAAGCTTTCACTTTTATCAGCTTGTCGCGCGCCGATGCGCAGGAGAGCAACGGATATATTTTCACATTCGACAGATATGTAAAAAGAATAAGAGACAAAAGAACCGGGATTGATATTTCGCCAACCCCGGTTTTGTTTTTATTCCGCCGGTTCGAGCTCCGGCTCGTTTTCTTCTATATCGCCCGCGAGACCTAATTTCTGTTCGAGCTTCGACTTTTTCTTATATGTTTCATTCCACTCCTGCTGAGTGAACTCATAGCCGTATGCAAGGAAGAAGAGATCCTCGCCGCGCTTCTCCTGCTTTGAATAGCGCGCTTTCTTGAGCAGGACTACAATCCCCACGCCGAGCAGCGAACCGACGAGCGCCGCCGCGAACGAGAGCAGAATAACTTTCGCTCCCCCGCCGGCATAGAGCGGAGGCAGCAGCCCCGCAATGCGTCGTATTTATCGGTGACGACAATTGTGGAAGTGCGAAGAAGCCCGTATTTCCGGGCATAGTCAGTCAAGAATGACTCGTTGCAGATGCCGAATGCCGCGGCGAGAATACCAGTGAGCGTTGTACCGCCGATGAGTGCAAAAGGCGTTGTCTGCGGCTCTCTGACGCAATAAACCATCGGCGACATCGCCATGAGCCTGACATTCTGGAACACCTCGTTAATGAAGCCCGTGTTGAGCAGGTTTTCATCATAGACGACCATCGGCCAGGACTTGAACTTCTTGCCGACGAAGAGATAAATCATGCATATCCACGACGGGGTTATCATCGCCGCGGAGAACACTGTGAGCAGTCTTGCGCTCTCCATTGAGCCCGCCAGCACGCCCTTTGAATATCTCATCGAACACCGCGAGCGAGAGCGGCGCCGACATCGAAGCCGAGCGCGAAGCCTATCACGGCGCCTTTGAGAATAATATTGGCGGAGGAGGCGACTATTCCGGCGAGCTTATGCGCGAGCAGGGTCATCGGCAGAGCGTAGGCATAGTTCATAACAAAGAACACCGCAAACGCAGAGAGCCCGATAACAACGAGCGAATCGCCGAGCAGAGTCATATTTTTGAGCTGCGGGCGGAATGTGCATATAAGTTCCTCGCGCTTTGCTTCGTCTTTTATCTTTGAATGGGCAAGCTTCAACAGCAGACCGAACGCCCATTCTATAACGACGACGCAGACCTTGTGCAGGAAGGTCACGCACACGGTACTCAGCAGGGCTATCAAATAATAGCCCATGAAGCCGATAACAGACGAGCCACCTATTGTTTCAACGCCCGCGACCTGGGTGCAGAAGAGACCGAAATATACGGCGAGAACGCCCGAGACAAGCGCGGAGAAAAAATCCGCCCGCATAATACGCCATACATATCGACATACCTATGCCGAAAAGCTGGACGGACATATACGAGACCCAATAGAGTCCGTCGAGCAGGGACGGAAAAACTTTTTTCCGAGAATAAGTATTATAAACGCGAATATCGCGGCGAAGAGCATGAACGGGAACAGCGCGGTCGAGGTCTTGACCGCGGCGCGTCTGAGCTGATATTTTTCAAACAGCGGCGCTTTCAGATACTCCCCGCGCTTTTGTACGGATTTTCTGTGTTATACATCTTTACCCTCCTGCTTGTTTTTTCTAATCATAGCATTATATTAGCGATATTGCAACATATTCACTTATTTTATCGCATCTTTTTGTATATATTTTAAAAATTTCTTGCAATATACACAATTTAAGCTCAGGACATTTGGGGATATTGACAGTCGGCAGAATAACTCTTTGCTGAAATTTCATTTCCGCTCGCGCGGCAGCGATGTTGAGTCGCCGAGGCGATCATCAAGCAAAAAATCCTACCCAAGGGAAAACCGTGGGTAGGATTTCTTTTTCGCCCCATGCAAGGCACGGGGAAAATTATATTACAGCTCGTTTATCATCGAGAGCAGGTCGACATAGAACACGCGGACATTATGATTGACGAACAGACCGCCGTTTATCGAGAGGTGGTCGCCGCTGAATGTCGGCATGATGTTCCATACGCCCGTTGCGACTTCGCCGCCGCTGTAAACGGCAGAGGGCGCATTGAACGGAGCGAGAGCGGAGATTTTGTTGACGAGTCCGTCGTTCTCGAACCACTTCTCGTCGACGACATAGCCGCCCTTGGTGGTGCAGGTGAACTTGCCCATTCTGACTGCGCACGCTCTGAAAAGTTTATCTATATTGCCGTCGACCGGGCTGTAAGTGCCGTCCGCATTGCGCTCGGTCGCGCTGCACGGATAGAGAAATAATAGACATTTTTGAGCGTCGAGATATTCTCATTTATCGCGAGAGCATGGTCGATATCCATGTCGTACTCTGCGCTGTCCGAAAGCGCTCTGTCGAGATGCGGGCGGTGGCAACGGTGAGCATGGCGACAACCGCGCGCTCTTCGGCGGTGGCGTTGACATCTTTGATTATAGCATCGCGCACGAGATAGGCGGTCGTGCCGTTATGCGGAGCGGCGAGCGCTGTGACGGAATATATCCAATCTGCCTTTCCGCCCGTGAACAGGTCGGAGACATCGCTGCCCGAAGCCTCGCGCTCGGCCTCGCTGCCGTTTGCCATAAGCTCAGCCAGAAGTCTGACGGTCACGCCGCCGAATGAATGACCGAGAAGATTTATCTTATCCTCGGCGCTCCACTCATCGATAAGCGGATCGGAGGAATAATCCTCGCCGTATCTGTCGTGGCGGCAGCGCTTTGAATGCTCCTCGCCGTAGTCGGTGACGGTGCCGGTCAGCTGGGCGTAAAGCTCGCAGGCTCTGTCCCATGCGCTTCCCGTCGGATCGACCGCTGCAGAATAGCACTCGAAACCGCGGGCGTTGAGATATTGCATCAGATCGCCGCCGAACATACCCCAATAGGGCAGAAAATCGTTATACCAAGTGTAGCTGCCCCAGCCCGCAAGACCGTGAACGAAAACGTTGGCATACTCGGTATTGAACTTCGTATCGTCAACCTTAACGTGCGGAATGTTGAGCGCGGGGAAGCAGAACATAATTACAGATACGATAAATGAAATTATTTTTGCCACATGACCATCCCTTTTTCATTGTTTTTGTCGGCGGTTATTCTCCGAACGCGCCGTTTACAAGACAATTATATATGGAATTTACTCCCGTTGTCAATCGGTTTTCAAAAATAAAAACGGCTGCGGTCGGAGCAAATATATTGCCCGATCACAGCTGTTTTTCACCATTTTTCGCGCATGAGGCGGAGGTTCAAAGCTCTCAGCTCCTCTTTGCGCTTTTCATAATCCGGGCACCGCGAACCGACAAGCCGCCAGAACGCCGCCGAATGATCCATGTGTTTAAGATGCGAAAGCTCATGGATAATGCAGTAATCGACCGCGTCCTCGGGCGCCATGACGAGAAACAGCGAGAGGTTTATATTCCCCTTTGAGGTGCATGAACCCCAGCGCGTTCTCGCGGAATTTATCTTGACCGAAGCGACCGTTTCGCCGAACTGATCGGCAGCTCATATGTCCTGCGGACGAGATAGTTTTTGGCGAGCGAGCGGTAGACTTCCTTTGAGCGCTGCCGCCGTATCCTCCGCCGAGAGCCCGTCGGGGACGAAAAAGCTGCTGCCGTCAAAACCTGCGCGTTTCCCGGAACTTTTATCAGTGGATACTCGCGCCCGAGCAGGAGAAGCCCCGACTCCCCCTCCCGGGACGAACGAATCGGAAATGTCTTTGCGCTCCTGCACCTTTGCGAGATTTTTGAGCACCCACGCGCGCTTTTCAAAGAGGAAATCTTCGATATGCTTGAGGCTCATGCGGCGCGGCGCATAGACCAGAACCTTTGCATCGCGCGATATTTTTATGCTCAGCGTCCTGCGGTCGGAGCGCGTTAATTCATACTGAAAACCGAGTTCGGGCATTATTCTATACCCATATCTGCCTTGAACTGTTCGGTCAGCTCGCGCATCTGATCTATCTCCATGCGGCGGCTGAGCGTGAACGCCGAAGCGTCCTTTGAGCGACAGTCATAGCCCATGGGCACGCCCTCGAGGGAGAGATAATATTTGGCGTTGACGGGATAGAGCTGGCACTCGGCGAGAGGCAAAGCCGAGGAAAGCCTGGATTTTCTTCGCCTTTTCCGGCTCTTTTTCAAAGTTTTTGCACAGCCACGAATATATCTCCGGGTGGAAATTCGCCATAACGCCCGAGAATCCGGCGCAGCCCATTTTCAGCGTTTCGAGCAGGCTCGCGGAGTTGGCGTTGAATATCTTGAGTCCCATGCCGTCAACGGCTCTGAGCTTTTCGTTTATCATGCCGGGGTCGCAGCAGGTGTCTTTGAGAAAGTGAATCTGCCGAACTCGGCGAGCTTTTTGAGCACTGCAGGGGTCATAATGCGCTTATAGGGATAGGGGCACTCGTAGATGCCGAAATTGACATCGCCGACGGACTCGACAGCCCTGTCGATATTTTTAAGAAACACGCTGTCGTCCTCATCGGCTGAGGCAAATCTGTTCGAGATAAACACATAGGCGTCTATCCCCTCGTCTATGAAAGCCTTTGCCTCTTCTATCTGAGTGTCAAGATCATCCGCGACATGACCGGACGCGACTATTGAGATATTTTTCGGCGTATGCTGCATGACAAAATGCAGGAGCTCGAGTCGCTCTTCAAACGAGAGAAAGAAAATCTCGCTCGACTGGCAGATGGCGAAAATTCCGTCGACTTTCTTCCCGGCGTACCAGTTTATGAGCGCTTCGACAGCCGCATAGTCTATTTTATTGTCCTTTGTAAACGGCGTTATCATCGTCGGATAGACGCCGTTGGGAATCATCTTTTTTTTTTGTCCCTCCAATATGATCTCAGTTAAGTTTATCACATCGGCGGGAATTGTCAAGAAAATCAGGCGGACAGGTTGCGCCGCAGGAGCGCGAGCACGGCTTTTCGCGCCGCGACACCTGCACCTGCGACATACCGAGCAGCTCGGCAGTTCGGCTCTGGGGCACGCCGCGATAATAGCGCAGGCTTATCATCTCGCGGTCGCGGTCATCGAGCAGAGCAATGACTTCGCGCAGGGCTATGAGCTCGGACGCGGCGTTTTCGGGCGACTCAACGGGCAGGTCTATCTGCCCCTCGCCGTCGTCCGTGCAGGCGGTCAGCGACACGGCGGGCATTGCGGCATTGAGCAGTTGCGCCGTCTGGGCGACATCGCTGCCGAGGCGTTCGGCGAGCTGACCTACAGTCGGTTCGCAGCCAAGCTCGGCGGTCAGCGCATCCTTTTTCGCGCATCGCGGCGCGCGCTTTTTCTTTCAGTGCGCGTCCGACTTTGACGCTGCCGCCGTCGCGGAAAATGCGCTTTATCTCGCCGAGAATGACGGGCACGGCATAAGTCGAAAACGAGAATCCGCGCTCCGGGTCGAAGTTCTCGGCGGCTTTTATAATTCCGACGCACCCCGCCTGAAACAGGTCGTCATACTCCGCACCCTTGCCGCGGAATTTGTTGGCGCAGGCATGGACAAGACCGATATTCTTTTCAACGAGTTCATTGCGTTCAGCCCTGTCCATCGCTGCGTCCTTTTTATAAATTTATCCATGGTGACGCTCGTCCCCTTGCCCGGGACGGAGCGCACGCGCACTTTGTCCATAAAGCTCTCCATGACGGCGAATCCCAAGCCCGCACGCTCGCCGCCGAGGGTCGTAAACAGCGGTTCCATCGCCTGGCGCACATCGATTATGCCGCACCCGCGATCCCTTATTCTGATGCGGACGAGTCCGTCGGCGAACAGCCCGACCCATATGTATATCTCCCCCCACGCTCGCGGGATAGGCGTGGACGATGCAGTTTTGTGACCGCCTCGCTGACGGCGGTTTGATATCCGATATTTCTTCGACCGTCGGATCCTGCTGAGCCGCAAACGCCGAGACGGCGACGCGCGCGAAGCTCTCGTTGACGGAGCGGCTCTCTATTTTCAGGCTCATCTGATCGGCAGGCTTTTTCTACTCATGTTCATCCTCCTTGTTCCTTTTCTGCGACAGCGTACACAGCGCCTGCATACCCGCAAGACGCATCATTTTATAATTGCGCTCGCCGAGATTCGTGACTTCGAGCTTCCCCTGCCAGCCCTGCAAAGCCTATAGCGACCCATGACAAGACCGACGGCGGAACTATCCATAAAAGTGACATCGGCGAAGTCGAGGCGCAGTATCTTCGGCTGCTGAGCCGCGGCGGCGGCATCGATATCCGCGCGCATTGCGGCGGCGGTATGGTGGTCTATCTCGCCGGAGAGCAGCGCGCTGACGCTGAGCGGATTTGAGATTATTTCAACACCCATGTTTTTCCTCCTTTGGGGTGATTATCAATTAACAGTTTGTCCGGGATGAGTGGGATTATTCTCGGATTTGTTTGAATTTTTGTTGACGATATCAGTACATTTTAAAATTTTGTATCGGCTGCCGCCGATATCGGACAGCCACAAGGGCTGTCCCTACGAACCGTGCACAATTTTCAATTACAGCAAATCTTATGAAAAATCTGTGCCGCCGTTGGTCGGCTCTGTGCGGAGGGTCATTTTGATATGATCAAAAATCGGACACGGCTTGTACAAAATAAAAAACAGGACGGACTATTATCATCAAAGATAATAATCCATCCCGTTTGAAAATCCTGCCGAAATGCGGCGGGTTAAATATTTTATTTTCCAAAGATAACCGCGAACCTCGCCCGCCAGGTAGAACGAACCGCAAGTAACGAGCGTTCCGCCGTTTTGCTTTATGTCATTTATCGCCATGCGGCAAGCTTCTGTCGGCTCGGACACAGGCGTGCAGTCGGTGCAATATTTATTGGCAAGTTTGCTCAGGGCTTCGGGATTCATGCTGCGCGGATTGTCCGGGGCTGTCAGATACATTTTTCAAACAGCGGCGCGGTCAGGCGCAGATATGTGTCGCAGTCCTTGTCGCCCATGAGCGCGCACACGGCAACGCGTCTGCCGCTTGTGAAGCGTTCCAGAAAGGCTTTAAGCGCCGAGGCACAGCCCTCGTTGTGACCGCCGTCAAGAATAATATTTTCGCCGATAAGCTCCATTCGCGCGGGCATCACGGCGTTTTTCATTCCCCTGCTCTATCGCTTCGCCGCTGACATTCAAGCCGCACTCACGCACGGCGGTGACGGCTGTCAGCGCATTTTTTATCATATGGTCGCCCGCGAACGGTATGCGGAGATTCAGCGAGCCGTAGACTATATCCGTGCCGCGTATCGTCTCGTCAACAACGCGGCAGGCGGTCATATCCGGCACTGCGAGCCTATTTTTCTCGCGCCGAGCGGTTTCTTCTATAACACGGCGTGCATCAACAGACTGCTCGGGATACATGACCGTCACGCCGCGCGGCTTGATTATTCCGCATTTCTGCGCGGCTATTTCAGCGATTGTATTGCCGAGTATCGCGGTGTGATCCATGGAAATCGAGGTTATGACGGAGACGAGCGGAGTTTTTATAATATTCGTTGAATCGAGCAGCCCGCCGAGCCCGACTTCGAGCACGACAACATCGCATTTGCGCTCTTTATACCAGAGAAACGCGGCGGCGGTCAGGGTCTCGAACTCGGTTGCAACAATTCCGCGCTTATCGAGTTCGTCGCACGCTAATTTGACGCGCTCAACGGTCGAGCGAGCTCCTCCGGCGGAATCATCTCGCCGTCAATTTGCATGCGCTCGCGGAAATCGATGACATAGGGCGAAGTGAACAGCCCGGTTCTGTACCCGGCGGCAGAGAGCATACAGGATATCATGGTGCTCGTCGAGCCTTTGCCGTTCGTCCCGGCGACATGGATGAAGCGAAGCTCATCCTGCGGGTTGCCGAGCGCGGCGCAGAGCGCCTCAATGCGCTCCATGCCGGGGTGTATGCCAAAGGTCAGGCGCGAATGGATATATTCGATTGCTTCGGTTGGTGTCATCAGTTTTCCTCCGTAAAGCATCAAAGGACGGGACACGCCCGTCCTTTGCAGGTTTGTTTTTATGTGCGGGAGAACATACGCAAATGTAAACGAATACCGATTTTACGGGCGGATGATATCCGCCCATACAGCGGTCACCGAACGGGCACGGTTCTCACAACGCAGTATCACGCGAAATTACGCATTGGCGACGAAAATTTATGCACAAAGCAGCCAATAGCGGAATTTTGGGTAAGACAAGGCGTGGGGTTCTGCACGCGAGGGAGCGCACTTTGTGTGCGTGACCGAACGGGCACGGTTCCCACAACGCAGTATCACACGAAATTACGCATTGGCGATCTTAGAGAGGCTGTCGTTAAGCATTGCTATCTTCTCGTTCAGCTTTCTCGCCGCTTCGCGCTGAGCCTCAACGACCGGCGCGGGAGCTTTGGAGACGAAGTTCTCGTTGGAGAGCTTGGCGTTGATGCCGTCGAGCTGCTTCTGAGCGGAGGCGAGCTCTTTGTTGAGCCTTGCGCGCTCGGCTTCGAAGTCAACGAGGTCGCCCATGGGGATATATATCTTTGCGGCGTCGGTGACGATGCAGACTGCGCCGTCTATCTCGATGCCGTCCTCAACCTCGACCTCCGGACGCGCCCGCGAGCTTCTGCATGAACTCGCCGGAAAGTCTGAAGGTATCGACATAGGAGGTGCTGATATATATTTTCGCTCTCTTTGAATGAGGAACATTCATCTCGGCGCGACGGTTTTTCTTATCGCCCTGACCGCGTCCATAATCATGTTCATCTGCTCTTCCTCTGCGCTGAAGTTCAGAGCGTCGGAATACTGCGGCCAATCGGAGACCATTATGCTCGCGCCCTCATGCGGCAGGGACTGCCAGATCTCCTCGGTCACGAACGGCATGAACGGATGGAGGAGCTTCAGGACGTTGGACATGACATATATGAGCACGCGCTTTGCGCACTGTGCGGGCTCGCCGCCCTGTTTGCAGGCGAATCTTCGCAAGCTCGATATACCAGTCGCAGAAAACATCCCAGATGAAATCATAGAGCTTCTGAACGGCGATGCCGAGCTCGAATCTCTCGAGATTGTCCGTAACCTCTTTGACGAGGTCGTTATAGAGGGTGAGCACCCACTTATCCTCGAGCGCAAGCTCATCGGGCAGACCCGCTTCTTCGGAGCCGTCGAGGTTCATAAGGATAAAGCGTGCGGCGTTCCAGAGCTTGTTCGCAAAGTTGCGGCTCGCTTCGACCTTTTTTCGATGAATATCTCATGTCGTTTCCGGGGCTGTTGCCGTTGGCAAGAGTGAAACGCAGGGCATCTGCGCCGTACTTATCAATGACCTCGAGCGGATCGATGCCGTTGCCGAGCGACTTCGACATTTTTCTGCCCAGCTCATCGCGGACGAGTCCGTGGATGAGGACGGTATCGAACGGAACCTGACCGGTCTGCTCGATGCCGGAGAACATCATTCTCATGACCCAGAACGGGATTATATCGTAACCTGTGACAAGGGGTGTTGGTGGGATAATAGCGCTTGAAATCCTCGCTGTCGGTATTCGGCCAGCCGAGGGTCGAGAAACGGCCAGAGAGCCGAGGAGAACCATGTATCAAGCGTATCGGGATCCTGATGGATATGGGTGCTGCCGCACTTCGAACACTTGTCGGGAGCGGTTCTTGCAACGGTTATCTCGCCGCAATCGTCGCAATACCACGCGGGGATGCGGTGACCCCACCAGAAGCTGTCGGGATATGCACCAATCGCGTATATTTTCAAGCCAATGGAAATAGACTTTCTCGAAGCGCTTCGGGACGAATTTTGTCTCGCCGTTCTTGACAGCGTCGATAGCGGGACCGCGAGGGGCTTCATGCTGACGAACCACTGCTTTGAAACGCGGGGGCTCAACGGTAGTCGAGCAGCGGTAGCATGTGCCGACATTGTGGTTATAATCCTCGACCTTGACGAGAGCGCCCTCAGCCTCAAGATCCTTGACGATAGCTTTTCTCGCCTCGTATCTGTCCATGCCGGCGTATTTCGGATAGTCGTCGACTATCTTTGCGTCATCGGTCAGGACATTGATAACGGGCAGGTTATGGCGCAGACCGACCTCGAAGTCGTTCGGGTCATGCGCGGGTGTTATCTTAACGACACCGGTACCGAAGTCTATCTCGACATAATCATCGGCGACAACGGGTATCTCGCGGTGGACTATGGGCAGGATGAGCGTCTTGCCGACGATATCCTTATATCTTTCATCATTGGGGTTGACGGCAACAGCGGTATCGCCGAGCAGGGTCTCGGGTCGGGTCGTTGCAAGCTCAAGATAGCCGCTTCCGTCCTTGAAAAGGATAGCGAAGATGCCAGAAGTGACCCGCCTGATCTCATATTCGACCTCGGCGTCGGAGATCGAAGTCAGGCAATGGGGGCACCAGTTGATTATTCTCTCGCCCCTGTAGATAAGTCCCTTTTCATAGAGATTACAGAAAACCTCGTTGACGGCCTCGTTGCAGCCCTCGTCGAGGGTGAAGCGCTCGCTCCCAGTCGCAGGACGAGCCCATCTTCTTGAGCTGTTCGATTATTCTGCCGCCGAACTTCTCTTTCCACGCCCATGCGCGCTTGAGGAAGCCTTCACGGCCGACATCGTCCTTAGTGAGCCCCTCTTTGGCCATAGCCTCGACTATCTTCGCCTCGGTGGCGATAGAAGCGTGGTCGGTGCCGGGCAGCCAGAGGGTATCATAACCCTGCATGCGATGGTAACGGATAAGTATATCCTGAAGAGTATTGTCAAAGAGCATGACCCATATGGAGCTGACCCGTGATGTTCGGAGGGGAATAACTATAGTATAGGGTTTCTTCTCCGGGTCGGGTACGGCGTGGAAGAAATTGCCGTCGAGCCAGAATTTATAGGTTCTGTCCTCCACTTCCTTCGGATCATACTGTTTTGCGAGTTCCTTTGCCATAACATAATCCATTTCTCCGGCGAATAGATTTTACATGAACGCTGATTGCTCCGCGCCGGAGGAGCAGCGTTGATTTTTTACATTTCAGAAATCGGCGGCGACGCGGTACTCGGCACTGCATACGCCTTTTTGGGGGATTCCCTCTTTTCCGATGAATTACTCTATATTATCACATTCAGAAGCGTTTTTGTCAAGAGATTTAACGCTTTTGACTTCTCCGGAGGCAAAATGAAGAACACGAAACGGCTTCTCATAAACACGCTGACGCTCGCCGCGACATCGTTTCTCATGCGCACGGTCGGCGTTGCGTTCAATGTATATCTGACCGGTCGGCTGGGCGCGGCGGAATAGGACTTTTTTCACTCGTCACGGATGTATACGCGATGGCGCTGACATTTTCGTTTGCGGGGTCTGCCGCTCGCATCGACGCGGCTCACGGTCGAAGATTCCGGGAAAATGCCGGTCAGGGCGCATGGATAATGCGGCGGTGCGCGCTCTACGGGCTGACGGTCGGGTGCATGATGCTCGCCGCCGTATGGTTCGGCGCGGAGCTGATAGCAAAATTGTGGCTCGGCGACATACGCACGGCGTCGTCGCTTCGCATACTTTCGCGCTGAGCCTCCCCGCGGCATCGGTCGGCTGCGCGTTCAGCGGATATTTCACGGCGCGGCGCACAGTGCTCAAATATGCGGCGGTGCAGATATTCGAGCAGGCGGTAAAAATAGCGGTCTCTGTTCTGATGCTTCGATTCTGGGCGGCAAAGGGCGCAGAATATGCCTGCGACGCGGTGGCGCTCGGCATAACGATATCGCAGATAAGCTCGCTGATATGCGCATTTTTGCTCTACAAATCAACGAAGCACCAAAAAGCCGAAAGAAAAAACGCCCGGCGGGCTTCGTGCTCTGCTGCGCATTGCGCTCCCGGACGCCGCCGGATCGTGCGCGCGCTCGGTGCTGCTGACAATAGAACACCTGCTGATTCCCGTGGGCTTTTCGCAAATCGGGGCAGAGCGCGGGCGGCGCGATGACGCTCTACGGAGTCATTCACGGCATGGCTCTGCCGGTTATCCTCTACCCCGCCGCCATAATGACGGCTCTCGCGAGCATGCTCGTGCCTGAATTTGCCGAATGTGCGGCGCACAGCAACAGAAACAGGATAGACAGCATGGCGGCGCGGGCAATAAAATAACCGTGCTGTTTTCGATGGGCACGGCGGGAATAATGTTCATTTTTTCCGAGGGGCTGTCGCAGTGCATCTACGGGGACGGGCAATGCGCGGAATATCTGCGCGTGCTCGCGCCGCTTCTGCCGATAATGTACACAGACACGACAGTTGACGGAATACTCAAAGGGCTCGACCAGCAGGTATATTCAATGAGATATAATATAATCGACTCCGCGATGTGCGTCGTGCTCGTGCTGATACTCATCCCGAAATATTCCGTAAAAGGGCTATGTCGCGATACTTTTTATCAGCGAGATAGTAAACTTTTCCTGAGCATACACAGGCTTTCAAAAGTTTTGCACGCTCGAAATAAATATCATGGATTCGATAATAAAGCCCGCCGTCTGCGTGACGGCTTCTGTTTCGCGGGGCTGCTGCTCTCGGCGCAGGGCAGCGAAAGCCGCGCTGACAATCATAATAACTGTCAACGCGGCGGTGTATATTCTTCTGCTGATGCTCACGGCAGCATCTCGGTGCAGGATATTATTTGGTTCAAAACATCTTTTCGCGCGGCTCAAAATCTGAAAAAGAGGCTCTGCGCTGCTCGGATAAACGACCGTCAGCGTTCCCTGAGCGACTGATATTTCGCTCATTTTACCGACAAATTCATTGCTGACGCCGAGGGCGTATGTGTTCTTCAAGGTGCCGTTTTGAGCTCATATTTGAGCCCGCTTATAGTGACACCCGATGAGATATCCGAATGGGAAAACACGGAGATCATGCCCTTTGCGTTCTCGTCAAAAAATAATTCTGCCGTTTGTTATCGAAGTGAACGAAGTTTCACGCGCGTCGATAATCGCGGTCATTCCACGCCTCGACAGAGACGAGATGAGCTGGATATTCGCAAGAGTATGGTCGGCTCTGCCGCCCGATGCGCCGTAGAGAATGAAATTTTTATATCCGCGCATCACGCCCTCTGCGACTGCCGCCCCCATATCCGTATCGTTCTTTTCGCAGGGCAGGACGATAATATTCCGCCCGTTCGGAGTGTGTCCGAGGGAATCAAAATCGCCTATGACCAAATTCGGAGTTATGCCGAGATTCTGAAGATACAGCAGGCCTTTATCGGCAGCGATGATGAAATCGCCCTCCCCTGTCGGGCGGATTCCGAAGAAGTCGCCGCCGCCGACTATATGACAAACTTTGTTCATGTTATCACCGTCCGTTTGTTTCTTTGACAATTATATATCATCAATCATAATTTTTCAATCATATACGAAAAGCCGCCCCGGAATATATCCGAGCGGTAATTTTATGCTGCATCTTCGTCTTCCGCCGGCGAAGTTGAGCCGAAATCGCGAAGAGTGAACGGGAAGCGGCGGGTCGTGCTCTCTGCCTCGGTGAGCTCGCTCACCGCCTCGGAAGTATGCTCATGAGTTACAGGCTCTTCGCTCTCCGCCACAGTACCGACATCGGTGTGCGGACGGGTCGACGCAGAATATGAGCCTGAGCCGCTGCTGTTGCTGCTCGGGACTGCGCCCTTTTTCAGCAGATCGACAGCGGAGACATGGTTATCGCCAATCTTTATATTCGTGTCGCCGTAGAGAGCGAGCTGGAGCTCACGCGCAACGACGGGATAATCGACGACCCAGACCGAAAGGCGCTGGTTGATTATCTTGCCGTAGTAGGTATAGAGCTGAGCGGAAGTGTAGTTGCCCTCGGTCGGCATAACTATCTGCTTTATCTCGTAGTTCATCCAGCCCCGAGAGAGCGCCTGGGTCATGAGAGAGAGAATCTCACTGCGCTTGTAGTTCGTCACGACATTGGGAAGGACGATATCGAGCGCGTTGTTGAGCTGACCCGCAGAGGCGTTCTGCGCGCTCTTGATGAGAGCCATGATAACGGTACGCTGTCTCGCAGTTCTGCCGACATCGCCTTCGTTGTCGACATGGCGGATACGGCTATAGACCAGAGCCTGTCTGCCGCTGAGCTTGACGGAATCGCCGGAGGTTATCTTCTTTATCTTCGTTGTGGTGCGGTTGATATAATCCGCCTCATAGGGCTCAATCGGAACGGACACGCCGCCGAGAGAGTCAATAAGCTTCGGGAAGCTCTTGAAATCGACGCTGATATAATGATCGATCTCAATCTTGTAGTTATTCTCAAGCGTCTCGATAAGTGCCGGGACCGCCCCAGAAATCGGGCATGGTTAGTCTGCAGCAGCGCTCGGAGCCGTTGATGTTCATATAGGTATAGCAGTCTCTGAGGAAGGACACGAGCGTTATCGTCTTGGTCTTTTGTTAAGCGAGAGCAGGATGATGGCATCCGAACGTCCGCCCTCTGCCTTGCCGGTCTCGCTGTCAACGCCGAGGAGCAGAACATTGATTATATTCTTGCTCGAATACTTCGCGCCGCCGTTCTTCGCCCACGCAGTTATGAGGCTGTCGATGCTCGAAGCGTCGCTGACATCGTACATTGCATCAAACTGCTCCTCGGGCGCAAAGGTGCCCTCGGGATCACCGTTGCTGCCGTGGTCGATGGTAATAAGTCCGAGCTTATTGCCGATATAGATGCCGCCGCCGATTATAGCAAGGGCGAGCACCACGCAGACAACGGTAATCGTAATTTTAGATTGCGTTTGTTGTTGTCCATAAAAACTGTTTAAATGTTCTTTTTCTTTCTTTTCCATAAAGCAGCTCACTTTCAACAGTATTCGGCATATTGTATCACTTTTGCGTCAAAAGCTATACCAATCCCACAAATTTATTGTTTCTTTATTTTTGGCTGTTTACGCAAAACGCAAAATATAAAACGCACGGATTTGAGATTTTACTGCACGGCGGCGGAAAACTTTTTCGGTGGATGATATCGCCGCCGAAAAGTCCAATTGATATAACGCCGAGCATACATAGAACAGATTGACAAATTGGGATTTGTCTATCACTTGAGCTGTAGCAAAAGTAAAAGCAAGTGACTCAATTGATTTTTATCATCAGATTTTCAATAGCCGCGCCGCAGTGTTTGATAAGCTTTTTAGAGAAGTGAGGGAACGGCTTTGCGAAGCAAGACGCACAAGCCCGCACTCGTTCAAGCTCCGGCGCGGCTATTGAAGCTTGATTATAAAGACAAGTCGGTGCAGTCTTACTTTACTTTGTAAAAAATTCGTGCTAATCAAATCAACAAATCCAAGTTTATCAAACCGATAAACTTGGCACGTCTATACACCTTGCGACAACAAAACGACCTATGAGCCATAGATCGTTTTTATATTCTACAAGCACCCGCTAAAAATCAATGGGGAAATTATTCATCAAACAGACCGTCCATAAGTTCGAGAGCTGCTTTGCGGCGGCGTTCTTCTTCCTCGCGGTCGAGCACGAACGAACCGTCCGGCAGGCGGCGCAGGACACTGCCCTCGCCCGCTCCGTCGGGGGAGCAGAGCGCGGCTGATATTGACCATTGTTTCGCCGTCTTTTTTTCGCAGACTGCGTAGTTTCCTTCGATACGGTCGATGGCGTAATATTCCATTATTCCGCCTCCTTTTTTACTTCTCAGCGGTCTTGTTATTCTGGGAAAGCCGTTGAAAGATGCTCGCCGTCCGAGCCGACAACTATCGTGCCTTTTATATCCGTGCGCTCATATGGAATATTGTATTTCTCAAGCTTTTCTATAGTCTCCTTTTTGTGCGGGTGACCGTAGTCGTTATCCTTGCCGCAGGAGATGAGCGCGAGCGACGGAGACACGACCTTGAGGAACTCCTCGCTCGTCGATGTGCTGCTGCCGTGGTGACCGAGCTTCAGAACATCGGCTTTGATATCCGGACGCCGTTTGCAAGCATCTGTTTCTCGCTCTTTGCCTCCGCGTCGCCCGTGAAGAGGAACGAATTCTTGCCGTAGACAACCTTCACTCACAACGGAGGCGTTGTTTAGATCTCAGGCGTGCCGACGGGATTCCGACTATAGTTATCTTTGCGTCGCCGAGGGTATAGGTATCGCCGACTTTTGCGGGAGATGACTTTGGCGCCGGAGGCCTTGACCCGCTTTTTATCAGCTTTGATAAATCGAGGTCGTGGAACCATGGACTTCGAGCTTCGGCATGATAATATTGTCGACCTTTATACCCTCCGATAACCTTGGGCATACTGCCGATATGGTCGGAATGGGGTGGGTGGCGACTATGTAATCGAGCTTTTTCGACGGAGTTCGCCTTGAGATAATCGAGTATCGTCTGATCATTGCCGCGCTCGCCCGCATCTATCAGCATGGCGTGGTCGCCGCTCTTGACTAAGATGCTGTCGCCCTGACCGACATCTATAACATGGACGGTGAACGGCTGGTTGAGTGCGTCGCCGCTCTGTATCGTCTGCTCATTGCCCGAGAGCAGCTCGCCCCATGTGGGGATATCGAACGGGAGATTCATATAGGGCGCGAAGGTTATCAGCAGCGCGACGGCTATCACGACTGCGGTGACGATTATCTTCGTGCGCTTGTTCTGTGCGGCGGAACCGCTTTTTCTCTGATTTGCCATAATTTCTCCGATCAGGTCTCGTCATCTGCGGGAGCATCCGACAGGGCACATTTTTCCATCCACTGCTGTTTGGTTATAAGCACCTGACGGGCTTGCTGCCCTCGAACGGTCCGATGATACCCTTGCTCTCGAGTTCGTCCATGAGCCTTGCGGCGCGGGCATAACCGAGCTTCAATTTGCGCTGGAGAAGAGTTGTTGAAGCCATTTTGGCATCGAGCACAACCTCGACGGCGTTCGGGAACATCTCATCGCCCGGCTCTTCGCCGTCATCGCCGCCTGCGGCACTGTTCTTCTTAGCAGAACCCGCTATCGCCGCCTGCCTGTTTATCTCGTCCATAATGCCCTCATCGTACTCCGCCTCGGCGTTGTGCTTGATGAAGTCGGCAACATCCTCGAC
>VOFC01002949.1_pt1 | contig 43440 bp, 61 predicted proteins | sample 5384161 | NCBI WGS metagenome assembly VOFC01 (sample SAMN12384722, study PRJNA508395) | human gut metagenome | isolation source: healthy gut B | host: Homo sapiens | reverse complement strand
TCAGTACTTCGTTCCAGTTACGTATTGCTGGGTGAGCAGGAGGTCTGCAGAGCCATTGAACGGTATTCCGATCTGGTTCGGCGGCTGTGCATGATACATCTGAAGAACTATGCGGACACGGAGGATATTTTTCAGACCGTGTTCTTGAAGTATCTTCTCCAACTCTCCGGCCTTCGAAGACCAAAGGCATGAAAAGGCCTGGCTGATCCGCGGCGTGACCTTGAATGCCTGCAAAGACTTGCTGAAAAGCATTTTTTCCGTAGCCGGACGGTGCCGCTGGAGGAGGAGCTGATGGAGCATCCGGCGGACCTGACGGAGAAAACCGTAGTGCTGGAGGCAGTGTTGTCCCTGCCGCCCAAATATAAAAAGATGTAGTGTACTACTATGAAGCGTATACAGCCCGGAAATCAGCCAGCTCCTGGGAAGAATGTCAATACGGTTTTATACGCTTCTGACACGATCAAGCAGCTTCTAAGAGAAAAGCTGGGAGGTGATGTATATGACGGATAGAGTGCGGCAGGCATTTGACCAAATCCATGCGGAAGAAGCACTGAAAGTGCGGACGCAGGGAAGCGGTTTTCCGGTGCGCGCATGGACAAGGTGCAAGAAAAAAAACAGCCCGTCGCCGTCTGGCGGTACTCTCTGCTGTCTGCGCGGTACTGGTGGTGATGGTGGTGGGGAGGATACTGGGCGTATTTTACCGCCCCTCCATCTGGCATCGACATCAACCCCTCCCTGGACTGGCGTGAACCGGTTTGACCAGGGTGGTTTTTGTGGAAGGCTATAATGAGGACAGGACGACTCTGGCCCAAACCTTTGGTTGAAATACCTAAGCTATTCAAGGGGCTCTGGACCGGATTTTGACCAGCGATAAGGTGGCCCGGCTATCGACAGATGACGCAGTGATGTCCATTGCAGTGGCTGGTGAAAACCAACGGCAGTGCGGAGAGATCATGGCACAGACGGAGCTTTGCACGGCTGGATGGCAAAAATTGCACTGTTCCGCTGGAAGCACGGCGGAGCTGGAGCAGGCCCACGAGCATGGCCCTGGGAAAATACCAGGCGCTTTTGCAGCTGCAAAAGCCTGGATCCGGAGATCACTGCGGAGGACATCAGAACATGAGCATGCGGGAGATCCAGGACTGGATTGCAGCCCTGATGAGTGAGAACAGTCCACCGTTTCCGGTACAGCGACGGGAGGACATGGTTATGGGCATGGATGGCGCACCATGGTGCGGATTCGTGAAAATGACGCGGCAGCGGCTGGAAAAACCGCTGCCGCGCTTTTGCTGCTTTAAAGCATTCCCTGATGGCGGTTCCAAAATCTATACCGCCCCGCCAGAGGAGAATTCCCCAGAATCCTTCCCACTGGCCATTTTGCTCCGCTGTCATCGCCCAGTCCGGCCGCAGTTCACAATCCGGTCACTCCCAGCAAAGGAGATGCCAGTTCTGGGCTCCCCGTAAGAATGGACTGCCAGGCAGTGTCCGCGCCCCAGGGGCCGGGGGGTCTGTTTCCTCCTTACATGTAGTAAGGGAGCCGCTTCTCCGCCCATTTCCGTGATGCCCCCAGTCGTCCTGTGCGTGTAGCATCTGCTCCAGGCAGAAGCCGTAGAGGGACAGGGACCTTCACATCGAGGATGGTGTACTCCAGCCAGGGAAGATCCCGCAGCATCCAGCGAAGGATACTGACTACAGATCATCCGGGACAAAAATACCGATTCCTCAGCCGGTATTCCTTTGCGGTAACGTTCATCCGTGATCCCGGTGAGAGATTCCACGGTGAGAGGAATCTCCCCGTCGTGGCGCAGGAAAGATGCCGCTTTATGGCCCGCGAAGTATGCCACGGTAGTGCCATGAGAACAAAGGCCAGCACGATGTCCACGGTCAGCGTCACCGCCAGGTTGACTCTGGCGACCCTTTCGTTGAGGCCTGCTTGACGCGTTGACCGTGAAAAACAGCACCGCATACATCAAAAAGTAAGGCAGCCATCATCCAGCGAAATTAGCTCCCCGGCGGCCCGGAACAGAACACCAACCCCAGGGCCACGAGGACCAAAAGCACTACATCAGGCGGTGACAGCCGTGCGTAGGGACAAACGTTCCCTGTCTGGGCCGCCCGCCTGGCCAGCGCGCCAGGTGAAGTAGCGGATGAGATCCGCGCAGAGGTACCCAAAGAGTCCCAGCCAGCAAAGCCTGTGAAGGGTGGCGGCATTGGACAAAAAAGGTCAGGCTCGTGGAACAGGGGAGTACACCCAGCCCCCGCCCATGAAAAAGCCAATGACCATCAGCAGCAAAATAGACGGGCAGCGCCTGCAGCGACTTCTTGCTGATCATGGCAGCTCCAGCTCAGGGCCGTCTCAATGGGGACAGGGTCCTCCTGGCGTTATAAAAGACCTGCAGCTGCCCGGAACTGGCGGCCAGCTTCCATCCCGAATGGGCACAAAAGTCGTGGAAGGTCAGCTGGTCCTCCCCGGGTCGGGTCAAACTCCAGGCCTTGGGGTAGTAGATACAGTAAAGAGTAAACTTTGCAGCTCAATGGCCAGTAGATCAGCCGAGTGCAATCTTCTCCACCATCCAGCCCTCCGCGGCCCGCTTTTTCAAGATGTTGCGCCATGCCGTCAGATCGTAAAGGAAGAAAGGGAATGAAATCTCGTTTATGGTTTTCATGAGAAGCCTCCTCTCCCAAAATGCGGCGGTAGTCCCGGGCCTGGCGCAGATGCGGCGGTACTCTCCGCCTCCACCTTGCCCTTCTCCGTCAGAATGTAGCTGCGGCGGCGGCCCTCCCCCGGGTCTCCCGGATGATCTCCCGCTTCCATAAACTGCTCCAGCAGATTGTACAGCGTCCCGGACCCACCCGCACCCGCCCGCCGGTCATGGCGGGAATCTGGTCCCATGATGTCCATGCCGCAGCACTCCTGGGTCAGGCACAGCAAAAATGTAATACATCTGCTCCGTCAGGGGTTTTGGGGAAACTTCGCCAGGGGCATCTCCGGCACCTCCTATTCTCGAATATCGATATTTCTTGCTTTTAGTTTATTCTCGATTATCGACAATGTCAAGATAAATTTTGCGTAAAGTTGTCCCGGCGCGGGGTTGCATGTTTGGATGCACCGGTGGTAAATAAGAAACCGCCATCCATTCTGCGGGAAGACAGGAAAATTTTGATGCAGGTTGGATGGGGAGGGAGTTTATGAGACGATTCCGGATTCAACTCAATGCCGTGCAGACGCTGGCGGTGAGCTTTGCAGCATTGATTTTGGCAGGAGCTCTGCTTTTGATGCTGCCGATTGCCTCAGGGCCAGCCTGACCTTTCTGGAGGCGCTTTTTACCGCGACCTCATTTCCCTGCGTGACAGGACTGGTGCTGTTTGACACGGCCACCCAGTTCACGTATTTGGCAGGCGGTGCTGATGATTTTGATTCAGATCGGCGGATTAAGCTTGGATGACAGTGTCCATCCTGGTGGCGTTTATGCTCCATCGCCGGATCGGGCTCCACAGCCGCTCGGTGCTGATGGACACCATCGGCGCTTTGCAGGTGGGCGGCGTGTTGCCCTGACCCGCCGGGCCCTGAAGGTGGACCGCCGTGTGCGAGGAAGTGGCGCAGTGCTCCTGGCGCTGTGGTTTTGTCCCCGGTACGGTTTGGGGCAGGATTCTGGATGGGCCTTTCCACGCGGTTTTCCGCTTTTTTGCAACACCGGCTTTGATCTGTTGGGAACCGGCACTTCGCTGACCACCATTTCCGGGAAGTGCTGCCCAACGTGGTACTCATGGCGCTGGTCCTCCGGCGGCCTTGGCTTCTGGTGTGGGACGATGGGTGACCAACCGTTTCCACTTCCGGCGCCACCGGCTCCACAGTAAGTTGGTGGTGACCATGACCGGATTTTTGTTTTTGGCGGGGCGCTGGCGTTTTATTTGATGGAAAAGGACCATGCCTTTGCTGGGCGGCCGCTGACTGAACAGATTCTGATGGCCTGCTTCCAGTCGGTGACGCCCCGGACCGCTGGATTCAACACAGCGGATCTCACCGCCATCAGTGACGGCGGGCACCCTTTTGACCATGGTGCTGATGTTCATCGGCGCGGGTTCTGGCCCCACCGGCGGCGGCATCAAGGTCAATACGTTCGCGGTTTTTGGCGCTGTGCGCCGCCGCCAGCATCCGCCGGGGCAGGATGTAGATGGAGCTTTCACCGGCGGCTGGATGGCGACACGATTCACAAGGCGTTTACCACGGCCGCCGCCTATATATGACGGCGTTTTGCTGGGCTGTACGGTGCTGTGCCTGGGGGATCTCCTGATGGGGCGCTGTACGAGTCCATTTCGGCGGTGGTACCGTGGGCTTGAGCCTGGGGGTTACGCCCCACGCTGCCCTCGGCCAGCCCGGGATTGCGATCATTTGCTGATGTTTGTAGGACGAGTGGGCAGTATGTCGGTATGCCATGGCGACCCGGACCGTCCGGCGCCAAAGCTGCGGAATATTCCGGAAAAAGTGCTGATTGGGCTGAATGGAGCGCGAGATGAAATCCTTTTTGGTAATTGGGCTGGGCCAGTTTGGCCGGCATCTGGCCACCCGGCTGACGGAGCTTGGCAATGAAGTGATGGTAGTGGACCGAGACGAGGAAAGGGTGGCGGCATTGGCCAGCGTGGTCACCGCCGCCAGTGGGCGACTGCCAGGATGAAAAGGTACTGGCAGCCTTGGGCCCAAGTGCGGAACTTTGATGTGTGCTTTGTTTGTGTTCGGGATGACTTCCAGTGCTCTTTGAAGTCACCGCCACGCTGAAGGACCTGGGGGCCAAGTGTGTGGTGGCCCAGGCGGACCAGGGAGCGCCAGATCAAATTTTGAAAAAGATCGGCGCGGACTTTGTCATCCACGCGAGATGGACATGGCCTACCGAGGGAGCCAGACGGATAAGCTGGAAGGGAAGTCCGTGATCACGGTGGAAGGGCTTTCCGACTGGGAAAAAGCAGGTCTACACCTGGGCCTTCGGCGAGGCGGGGGCCGTTCAGTGCGGCTTCTGCATCCCTGGCATGGTGATCTCCGCCAAGGCGCTGCTGGACACGAATCCGGATCCCAGCCGGGAGGAGGCGGCCTTTGCCATCCGCAACAACATCTGCCGCTGCACCGGCTATGTGAAGATCATCGACGGGATCCTGCTGGCGGCAAAATGCTTCCGGGAGGGGAAGCTGCCGGAGGCACCGGTGGACTGGAAGGTAGGCAGCCGGGTCCACCGGGTAGATGTGGAGGAAAAGGTCACCGGCACCGGCCAGTACCCTGATGACGTATATCTGGACGGGATGCTCTACGGCAGCGCCGTCCGCAGCCAGTACCCCCGTGCACGGGTGCTGGCCATCCATACGGAGGAGGCCAAGGCCCTGCCCGGCGTGGTCTGCGTCCTGACGGCGGCGGACATCCCGGCAGCAACAAGGTGGGCCATTTGAAAAAAGGACTGGGACACCATGATCGCCGTGGGAGACATTACCCACTATCTGGGAGATACCGTCTGCCTGGTGGCTGCGGAGTCGCCGGAAATTCTGGCGCAGGCCAAGACGCTGGTGAAGGTGGACTACGAGGAACTGCCTGCCGTCCACAGCCCGAGGAGGCCATCCTGCCGGACGCGCCGCTGGTGCACCGGGAGGGCAATCTGCTGGCCCATAAGCACATCCAGCGGGGAAACCCGGCGGAGGCGCTGGCAAAATCCAAGTATCTCATGACCCGGCGCTTCTCGACCCCGTGGACGGAGCACGCCTTTCTGGAACCGGAGTGTGCCGTGGCCTGTCCCGATGGGGATGGCGTTCTGGTGCTCTCTGCGGATCAGGGCGGCATACGATACCCAGCACGAAATCATGGGAATGCTGGGCCTGCCTGCGGAGCAGGTGAAGGTCCGCAACTGTCTGGTAGGCGGCGGCTTCGGCGGCAAGGAGGACGTGACGGTACAGCACCACGCCGCCCTGATCGCTTATCTCACAAGCGCCCGGTAAAGGTGAAGCTCACCCGGGCGGAAAGTTTGCTGATCCATCCCAAGCGTCACCCCATGGAGATGGAATTCTCTCTGGGCTGTGATGAAAACGGGATCATTCAGGGCGTGGCTGCGGAGTCATCGCCGACACCGGGGCCTACGCATCTCTGGGTGGGCCGGTGCTGGAGCGGGCCTGCACCCACGGCGCGGGGCCTTATCAGTACGAGGCCTATGAGATCGACGGCTGGGCCTACTATACCAACAATCCCCCAGCCGGTGCCTTCCGTGGCTTCGGCGTGACCCAGACCTGCTTCTGCATTGAAACGCTGCTGAACGAAATGGCGGATCTGGTGGGCATCTCTCCCTGGGAGATCCGGTACCGGAATGCCATTCGACCCGGATAGGGTGCTGCCCAACGGTCAGATTGTGGATGACTCTACCGGCCTGCTCGAGACGCTGGAGGCTGTGAAGCCCTATTATGAGGAAGCTGTGAAGAACGGCGACCCCGTGGCTGGCCTGCGCTATGAAGAACGCGGGCGTGGGCGTGGGCATCCCCGATACCGGCCGGGTGCGGCTGGTGGTCCAGGAGGGGAAGGTACACATTTTTGCCGGCGCTTCCTGCATTGGCCAGGGACTGGGCACAGTCCTGGTGCAGACCGTCTGCGGAGAGACAGGCGTCTCCCGGAACGATGTGGTTTATGAGCGCTCCAACACATGGACAGCGCCGGATTCCGGCACGACTTCCGGCTCCCGGCAGACGCTGTTCACCGGCGAAGCCTGTATCCGGGCCTGCAAGGACTGCGGGAAAAGCACTCGGAGGAAAACCCTTGACAGAACTTGAGGGACAGGAGTTCTACGGCGAATATCTGGGTAAGACCGACCCACTGGGCGCAGATGTGCCCAACCCGGTGAGCCACATCGCTTACGGCTATGCCACCCAGCTCTGCGTTCTGGATAAGGATACCGGAAGAATCAAACGGATGGTAGCGGCCCACGATGTCGGCCGGGCGGTGAACCCCATTTCCGTGGAGGGCCAGATCGAGGGCGGCGTGGTGATGAGCATGGGCTACGCCCTGACGGAGCGGTATCCCATTGACGAAAACTGCCGCCCCACGGCGAAATTCGGCACGCTGGGCCTGTTCCGGGCCAACCAGATTCCGGAGATCACCCCGATCATTATAGAAAAACCGGGGCTGAAGGTGGGCGGCGGTGCCATCGGCATTGGCGAAATTACCTCCATTCCCACGGCACCCGCCATTGCGGAGGCCTATCGCCGCTACGACGGTGAGCTTCGCACAGCGCTGCCACTGAAAAACACGCCTTACGCAAAAAAATGACAGCGGAATGAACCACTGTCAAGGAAAATTACTTTTCAGAGCTTTCGACGTTTTTGACCTGCTCCAGCGCGTCGGGGGTGTCCACATCCGTCAGTTCCAGCGCATCGGTTTCCAGCAAAATGGAGATCCTCTTCGTGACGACGGATGACGGCGCTGCCGCCCCGGTCGCCGGTTCAGCTCCAGTAATTCCGGATAGAACCGAGCGGGAAAGAGGCAGGGATTGCCCCGGACGCCGCCGTGGGCCATGGCGGCGATTTTCCCCGGATTCTGCGCCCAGAGCGCCACCAGCGCTTCGGCGCTGTCCCGCTTCAGCCACGGCTGGTCGGACACCAGAAACAGCACCCCGTCACAGTCCGACAGCCGTTCCAGCCCCAGACGGACGCTGCGGCTCAGCCCCAGATCGGGTCGGTCATTGGCTACGGCGGCAAAGCCGTATTCCCCGGCCAGCGCCAGAATGTCAGGATACTGGCTTACGACCACGGTGACAAGACCGCTGGGAACGGCTTCCAGCGCCCGGCGGATGAGAGATTCCCCGTCCACCTGCGCCTTCAGCTTGTTGGAGCCGAACCGGCGGGCGTTTCCTGCCGCCAGCACCACACATCCGATTTTCAATGCAATCACCCCTGAAAAGCGTTTGATTTTGCTATAGTATACCCAATTTGTTCCCTGCAAGTCAATGACAGACAATAAAAGGAGGGATGCTCCATGAGCATAACAGTAGGAAAAAGCGTGGCCCGTGTGGATGCCTTTGATAAGGTGACGGGCCGCACGAAATACTACGAGGACCGAATGCCTGCCGGTGCGCTGTACATCCGGATCAAACACGCGGAGATCGCCCACGGCTTTGTGAAGTCCGTGGATACAGCGGCGGCAGAGGCCATCGACGGCGTGGTAAAGGTGCTGACCTGCTTTGACGTGCCTGATATTCCGTTTCCCACGGCGGGCCACCCTGGTCCATGGACCCCAGTCATCAGGATGTGGCGGACCGCCACCTGCTGAACCGCCATGTCCGCTATTACGGCGATGATGTGGCCGTGTTATTGCGGAGAACGAGGTGGCGGCCTTGCAGGGCGTCCGGGCGCTGAAGGTGGAGTACGAGGAACTGCCCTTCGTGCTGGACGTCCAGAAGGCTATGGAGCCGGGAGCGCCGCAGATCCACGAGAATTACCCCGGAAACGTCCTCAAGCACACGGATATGCGCAAGGCGACTATGCCGCCGCCATTCAGGAGCCGGGTCTGATTAAAGTGGAGGGCTGGTACGAGACCCCCACTGTGCAGCACTGCCATATTGAAAACCACGGCTGCTATGCCTATGAGGAAAACGGCCGGATGGTCGTGGTCGCCTCTACTCAGATCCCCCACATCATCCGCCGGATGGTGGGCCAGGCCCTGGGCCGCCCCTGGGCCGATATCCGGATTGTCAAGCCCTATATCGGCGGCGGCTTCGGCAACAAGCAGGACGCATTCTATGAGCCCCTTTGCGCGTGGTGCTCCACCCAGGTCAACGGGCGGTGCGTCCGCATGGACTGCTCCAGGGAGGAGACCTTCGTCTCCAACCGTGTCCGCCACGCCATCCGGTTCCACATTGTTTCCTGGCTTCGGAAGGACGGCCAGCTGGCCGCCCGGAAGGTGGAGTGCTTCTCCAACCAGGGGGCCTACGCCTCCCACGGTCACTCCATCTGCGCCAAGGCCATGGGCTCCTTCCCCCAGCTCTATCCCTGCGACAACATGGAGTGCGATGCCTGGACCGTGTTCACCAACCGGCCTGCGGCCGGGGCCATGCGGGGCTACGGAATGCCGCAGGCCACCTTTGCCGACGAGGCCAACATCGACGAGTGTGCCGCCGCCGTGGGCATGGACCCGCTGGAATACCGCATGAAGTTCATCATGCCCAAGGATTATCACGACGCTTTTTCCGGCAATACCAACTATTTTGACTCCTTCCGGGCCTGCCTGGAAAAGGGTCGGGCCGCCATGGATTATGACCGCAAGCGGGCGGAATTTGCCAAGGGGACACCGGCTCCATCCGCCGGGGCATCGGCGCGGCGTCCTTCTGGTACAACACCGGCGTGTATCCCATCTCGCTGGAGACTGCCTCCAACCGGATGCAGCTGAATCTGGACGGCACAGTGACCATGCAGTGCGGCGAGACGGAGATCGGTCAGGGGGCCGACACCGCCTACGCCCAGATGACCGCAAAGGCCGTGGGCCTCAAGAGCTACAAGGACGTACACGTGGTGTCCTGTCAGGATACGGACATCACCCCCACCGGCCTGGGCGCTTACGCCAGCCGCCAGACCTACATGGAGGGCTTCGCCATCGACCAGACCGGGCGCTTCTGCGAGAGCATATTCTGGCCTATGCAGCCGAGATGCTGGGCTGTTCGGCGGAGGAGCTGGACATCGCCGAGGGCAATGTGGTCCGCAAGGACAGCGGCGCGGTGGAGATGGACCTGTCCCATCTGGCCATGACCGCCCAGTATAACCCGGTCCACTCCGAGCATATCACGGCGGAGAGCACCGCCACCATCCGCTCCAATGCCTATTCCTTTGGCTGTACCTTCGCGGAGGTGGAGGTAGACATTCCCATGTGCAAGGTAACGCTGAAGCGCATCGTCAATGTCCATGACTGCGGCAGCCTCATCAACCCCGCTCTGGCGGAAGCGCAGGTTCACGGCGGGATGTCCATGGGCATCGGGTACGGACTTTCCGAACAGCTGCTGTTCGATGAAAAGACCGGCAGACCCTTGAACAACAACCTGCTGGACTACAAGCTTTCCACCGTGATGGATCACCCGGATCTGGAGGCCCTGTTTGTGGAGAACGCGGAGCCGACGTCTCCCTTTGGAACGAAGGCTCTGGGCGAGCCCCCGGCCTGCTCCCCGGCACCTGCCATCCGCAGTGCTATTTACAACGCCACCGGTGTTTCCCTTGACACCACGCCCATCACCCCCCATGTACTCTACCGCGCATTCAGGGAGGCCGGGCTGATCCATGACGAGAAGGAGGGGACTGACCATGTATGATATGAAAGCCTTGTATCAGGCCGCAGCGTAGAGGAGGCCGTGGCCCTCCGGCTGGCGCACCCCGAGGCCCAGATCATCGCCGGCGGCTCCGACGTGCTGGTGCAGATGCGGGAAGGCAAGCGGGCCGGCGAGGAGCTGATCTCCATTTACGGCATAGACGCCCTCCGGGGCGTTTCCATGGAGCCGGACGGCACGCTGCGGATCGGTTCTCTCACCAGCTTTTCCCACATTACCAGAGACCCCTCATTCAGAAGTACATCAACGTGCTGGGGGAGGCTGTGGACCAGGTGGGCGGCCCCCAGATCCGCAACATCGGCACCATCGGCGGCAACACCTGCAACGGCGTCACCTCTGCCGACTCTGCATCCACCCTTCACGCCTGGGATGCCGTTATTGAACTGACGGGCAAAAACGGCGTCCGCCGCCTGCCCATCCATGATTTCTACATCAAGGCGGGCAAGGTGGACATCCGGGCGGAGGACGGCGAGATCCAGACCGCCGTGCTGATCCCGAAGGAGAGCTACGAAAACTGCTTCGGTCACTATATCAAGTACGCCATGCGGAACGCCATGGACATTGCCACCCTGGGCACATCCGTGAATGTGCGGCTGTCGGCCGATAAGAAAACAGTGGAGCGGGCCCGGGTGGCCTTCGGCGTGGCGGGACCGGTGCCCCTCCGGGCAGCCACGGCGGAAGCGATGGCAAAGGGCCAGATCGTGAGCCTGGAACTGGCGGAGCGGTTTGCTCAGGCTGTAACGCGGATATCAACCCGCGTGACTCCTGGCGTGCCGCTAAGGATTTCCGGCTGCACATTGCAGTGGAGAGCGCAAAGCGGGCATTTGTGGAATCGGTCAGGCTGGCAGGAGGTGAGCTGTAATGGCACAGTATCAGTTGGTCCATTTCAATCTGAATGGCAAGGATGTGGAACGGATCGTAGACGTCCGGGCCAGCCTGACCGATATGCTTCGGAACGACTACCACATGACCAGCGTGAAAAAAGGCTGCGAGGTGGGGGAATGCGGCGCGTGCAACGTCATCATCGACGGCGCAAAGGAGCTGGGTATCCCGTTCTACGATAAAGAGCTGCTGCGTGCGGCAGCGGAGAAAAGCGGTCTGTGCGAGAAGATTTTTGAGAATTTTGATGAGCGGCCCAAGAGCCTGCTGTATGCCATCGCCATGGACGCCTACCCTCTGGGCTTCTCCGGCACCGGCCGGCGAATCGCTGGAGCAGCAGGTGCATCTGGCCATTTTCAAGACCATCCGCAACATTGCGGCGGAAGGCCCCTGCGTGATCTGGACATCTGCACGTACCGGAAGCTCAAGCCGGGCATCGTGTCGTTTCACGTCGACAAGCTCGTGCGCGAGGGATATCTGCTGCGCGCACGCGACCCCGGCGACCGGCGGCGCTGCCGCCTCGTGTGCACGGACAAGGCCGCGCCCATCATCGCGCGCGGGCAGGCCCTGCAGGAGCAGTTCATCGCGCAGATGTCCGCGGGCGTCGCGCCCGACGCGCTCGAGACGTTCCAGCGCTGCCTGACGGCGTTCGCGCAAAATCTTGACCGTATGGCCAACAGGGAGGAAAGTTAAATGCAGCAGGACAAAACATTTCTCGGCACGGAGCCGATCGGACAACTCCTGCGCCGGCTCGCGATCCCGACGGTGATCGCGCAGCTGGTCAATATGCTCTACAACATCGTCGACCGCATCTACATCGGCCACATTCCCGAGGTCGGCAGCGCCGCGCTGACCGGCGTGGGCGTGTGCCTGCCGATCATCTGATCGTGTCGGCCTTCGCGTGCTTCACAGCCTCGGCGGCGCGCCGCGCGCGTCGATCTACATGGGGCGCGACGATATGGACAGCGCCGAAAAGACGCTCGGCGGCTGCTTCACGCTGCAGATCGGAATCTCCGTCGTGCTCACGGCGGCGCTGCTGCTCTGGGGGCGCGACGCGCTGCTGGCCTTCGGCGCAAGTGAAAACACCATCGGCTACGCCGCCGACTATCTGCATATTTATGCGTTCGGCACGCTCTTTGTCGAGCTCACGCTCGGCATGAATGCCTTCATCACGGCGCAGGGCTTTGCCAAGGTAGGTATGTACACGGTGCTCATCGGCGCGGCGGCGAACATCATTCTCGACCCGGTCTTCATCTTCGCGCTGGGCATGGGCGTGCGCGGCGCGGCGCTGGCGACCGTGCTCTCGCAGGGGCTCTCGTGCGCGTGGGTGCTGTCGTTCCTGTGCGGGAAGAAGGCATTTTTGCGCCTGCGGCGGGAAAACCTCTTCGTCTCGCCGAAGCTCATCCTGCCGTGCGTGGCGCTCGGCCTCGCAACATTCACAATGCAGGCGAGCGAGAGCGTCATCTCCGTGTGCTTCAACGCCTCCCTGCTCAAATACGGCGGCGACATCGCCGTCGGCGCGATGACGATCCTCACGAGCGTGATGCAGTTTGCCATGCTGCCGCTGCAGGGCATCGGGCAGGGCGCGCAGCCGATCACGAGCTACAACTTCGCGATAATCCGCTAAAAGCTGCTCTGCCTCAGGCGTCAGGGACGCACCGCCGCCGTGACGGCCGCCGATGGTGGAGTCCAGCAGCCGGAAGCCAAAGCCCTCCTCCGCCTCATGTATGATGCGCCATGCCTTGAATAGGCCATCTCCATGGAGGCGGCAGCGGCCCGCAGGGGACCGGTGCTCCCGGACCCGCTCCAGCAGCTCCGCCACGCCGGGACCGAAAAAGCGCTGTCCATTTTGCAGAAAGCGGGGTGTCAGCTTCAATTCCATGGTATACCTCCCGTCGGCTTGATAAAATCATTGTATCATATTCCGCCGGAATTGCAAACGGGAAAAGAACGTGGTATGATGGGACTGTCAAAAATCAGGCCATAGAGCCGGTAAGGAGAACACTATGCTGCTGAAAAACGAGAACGCCAGTATTCGACTGGATTTTGTAAGCTACGAATTTCCGGAAACTGAATACGGAATGGATGAATACGATAAGAACTGGCTGCAACTGCGCTGCACCTGGGTGGATGAGGACGGATATACCCATAAGGACTCCAACGCCTGCCTGCTGGCTCAGGAGCTGGCGGGATGAACGCCGGATTGAAGGTGCTGGCCGCCGGGATCAAGGACCGCTATGACAGCGACTTCATTTCGTCGGATCTCAGCCTGTTTGCCTGGGCGGAGGCGAGCTGTTCCGGGTGTATATCTCCTTTTATCTGCCCAACACGATGGATGGAGACGATACGGCGGAGCTGAACTGCACCCTTACCGGACCGGAGTTGAAAGCACTCATTGAGGATCTGGATCAGGCCTGCGCCCGGTTCCCGAGCGGAAATGATCTCTCTGAACCGCAATTCCTGACAGCGAACGGTAAAATATCCATACAGGATCAACAGAACGAAGGAGGGCAACGCCATGAAAAAAGTTGACAGTCATTTTCCTGTGCCTGCTCCTTGCGTCCGTTACCCTCGGCTGCGGGAAAAAGAACGGGATCAGGGCGACCTACGCTGGAAATATAAACACCTATTGCGAAATGAAGGACGGTAGGTCCTGCAATGACCGGTCCTATGAATACCGCCTTGAACGCAGGGGACGGCTGCCAAACGCAGGATGTGATTCCGTGTTTGTGTACCTCAGCAACCTGCCGGACATCTCCTTTGAGCAGGCCGCGAAGGCATCGGGGCTTAGCAGCGACACAGCGGATTATTTTGCCGCCGAGGACGCCGTTTTAGTGGAGCTGCGGACGGAATAAGTCTGTGCTCTTTGAGTCCAAACAGAAAAAGACAGGAAAAACTGCGGAAACCGACCGGGTAATGTTCGTAGGGACACAAGTTGACACCATGTCTTGCAAGGGGGCGGACAGCGTTTGCTGTCCGCTTTCCTGCATTTTTCTCTGTTTTTATTATGCGGGAAGCTCGTGAAATACCTCGCTTAAGGGCGGCACAATGTGCGGCTGCGCCTCGCCCTGCTCCATTTCGCTGTCCACCGTGCCGATGTCGCGGTAGACGATGCGGATGCTCTGGTGGGAGCTGCGGGAGTATTTCTCCGTCCGCCCGCCTACCTCGATCCGCTGGATGAACAAACGCAGCAGCTCCGGCGTCAGCTCGTCGATGGCGGTGTACTGCTTTGCCTTCTCAACGAACGTGTTCACGTTGGCGGAGGCGGCTTTCAGCTTTTCCAGCCGGGCCTCCTTTTCGGGGATCTGTTCCTCCAACGCTTTCTGTTCGCGATGTAATCGCCCGCCAGCATCCGGTACTGCTCATCGGTCACCCGCCCCAGCACATTGTCCTCATAGAGCCGCTTGAACAGCTTGGACAGTTCCTCTCTGCACCGCCGCATGGTACCGGCGGGGTACTCACCTGTGGTGATGTAGTGGTAATATTCGTTAGGGGATAGCTTCGCCAGATCCCACTGGCAGCGGTCGTTGTTGTAGTAATCCATCCAGCGGTCAATGGAGGCTTTGGCGGCTTCAAAAGACGTCCACCCCGGGATCTCACTGGCCAGTTCGTCCTTCATGTGCCCGAAGAAGCTCTCTTGGGGCGCGTTGTCCCAGTAAGTAATATAATTACCATAGAGTTTATGCCACTTTTTGCTTCATCGCATCTCCCTGCCCGTCCGTTTCGGTCTCTGCGCCCATTCTACACATCCGCGCGCGGGCTGTCAAACCCGGGCAAAAAACAAAGCCTGATGCAAAGCGTCAGGCCTCGTAAGGTTGGCTCAGCCCCGGGCGGGCTGACAGCGTGCTACCGGTTAACAGCACACAAAAAATCCATTACTTGTTCGGGCACATGGATCTGAACTTCTCGGCCATTTCGTGGTCCCAGTTCCACTGATCATGCAGCCATCCGAGGAAGCAAAACGGGCAATCCCAAATCATGAATCTTACTCTCCTTTCGTGTTTTAGAACAATTTTTATCAGTTCCAGAAAAATATTACCATAAATCGACCGTTTTTGTCAAGTATTTCTTTCCTTTTTGTAACAGATTCGTTTTTCGTGCATTTTTTCATGCATCTGTCGCAAATCGGCACTTGCGTCCGCTGTTCCCAAAATGCACCAGATGCACAAACGCCCGCCGGATATCCGGCGGGCGTTGAGGAATTCGGGATTCGGTTATTTCGCGTAGTCGACAGCCTTGGTCTCGCGCAGGAGATTGACCTTGATCTGACCGGGGTAGGTCAGCTCGTCCTCGATCTTCTTGGCGATGTCGCGCGCGAGCAGCACCATCTGATCCTCCGAGACCTCCTCGGGCTTGACCATGATGCGGATCTCGCGGCCGGCCTGAATGGCAAAGCAGTTGGCGATGCCGGGGAAGCTCTTGGTGACTTCCTCGAGCTTTTCGAGACGCTTGACATAGTTCTCGATGTTCTCGCGCCGGGCGCCGGGGCGCGCAGCGGAGATGGCGTCGGCCGCCTGAACGAGGCAGGCGACGACGGTGTGGGCCTCCACGTCGCCGTGGTGGGCCTCGATGGCGTGGATGACTTCCTCCGACTCCTTGTACTTGCGGGCGATGTTGACGCCGATGGACACGTGGCTGCCCTCGACCTCGTGGTCGATGGCCTTGCCGATGTCGTGCAGGAGGCCGGCGCGCTTGGCGGTGGCCACGTCGACGCCGAGCTCGGAAGCGAGCAGGCCGGCAATGTGCGAAACCTCGATGGAGTGGTTGAGCACATTCTGGCCGTAACTGGTGCGGTACTTCATGCGGCCGAGCAGCTTGATGAGCTCGGGATGCAGGCCGTGGATGTTCGTCTCGAAAACGGCGCGCTCGCCCTCGGCCTTGATGGTGGCGTTGACCTCCTTCTGGGCCTTGGCGACCATTTCCTCGATGCGGGCGGGATGGATGCGGCCGTCCTGAATGAGCTTTTCGAGCGCGATGCGCGCGACTTCGCGCCGCACGGGGTCGAAGCTCGAGAGCGTGATGGCCTCGGGCGTGTCGTCGATGATGAGGTCGCAGCCGGTGAGCGTCTCGATGGCGCGGATGTTGCGGCCCTCGCGGCCGATGATGCGGCCCTTCATCTCGTCGTTCGGCAGCGGCACGACCGACACGGTCACTTCGCTCGCATGGTCGGCGGCGCAGCGCTGGATGGCGGTGGCGATGATCTCGCGGGCGCGGCTGTCGGCCTCGTCCTTGTACTGGGCCTCGATCTCCTTGACCATGAGCGCCTGCTCATGCACGACGTCGTCCTTCAGGCTGTTGATGAGGAAGGCCTTGGCCTCCTCGACCGTATAGCCGGAGATCTTCTCGAGCAGCTCCATCTGGGTCTTCTTGAGCTGATTGATCTCGTTCTGCTTGGTGTCGATCGCGGCGATCTTCTGGTTGAGCGCGTCCGTCTTTTTGTCGAGCGTGTCTGTCTTGCGGTCGAGGGTCTCCTCCTTCTGCTGGAGGCGGCGCTCCTGCTTCTGCAGCTCCGCCCGGCGCTCCTTGACCTCGCGCTCGTACTCCGTCCGGCTCTTGTGGATCTCTTCCTTGGCCTCGAGCAGGGTCTCGCGCCGCTTGCTCTCGGCACTCTTATAGGCGTCATTTATGATCTGCTTGGCTTTCTCCTCCGCGCTGCCGATCTCGCGTTCCGAGACCTTTTTGCGGTAAAGCCCGCCAAGGATGCAACCAACCACAAGCGCTGCGATGATACAACCGAGTGCTATTGGTAACGACATATGAAATTGTGATCCTCCGTTTCTTCAGATTTTTTCTACGATATTCTTTCAAGTTGGAAAAGGCGGGCCATCAAGCGCACCCGCCGGGAACATAACGATATTCGTGGCGGCGCTCCATCCGCCGCCAAAAATATAATCACATTATTCTAACTTTATTCCGGACAGTTGTCAAGTGCTGCCGCCCCTCCGGCGGATTCTTTTCTGGACAGGGCCGCCGCGCTGTACTATAATATAGAGCATCCGGCATTCCGGCGAAGGGAGGGACCGCGCATGGCAGCGCTCCGGTATATCCTGCTCGCAGCCGCCATCACGCTCACGCTCGCGCTGCTGGCGCATCTGCGCCTTCCCGCGCGCGCACCCATTCCCCGGCGCACGGGCCGCCGCGGCGGGCTTGGCATCGCGGTGCTGACGGCGGTGTACGCCGTTGCAGCGTTCTGGAACCTCGGCTCCGCGCACGACCCGCAGCGGTTCTGCTCGTTCGAGGTGGGCGAATCCGCCGTGCTCGCGCTCGAGCGCGAGACTGCCATCGGCACCGTGTGGTACTACCCCGGCCTGTCCACAGGCGAGTACACCCTCGCCTATTCGACCGACGGCGTGACCTTCACGCCCGCCGGCACGATGCCGCAGGGCTATGCCGACCTCTTCAAATGGCTCCAGCCGGAAATGACCGACGCCGCGCCCGCGACGGCGGCCTATGTCCGCATCACGGCGAGCGCACACATGGAGCTCGGCGAGCTCGCGCTCTATGACCTGCAGGGTGACCGCATCGGCGTGCGCGCCATCACCGGCCCCGCGGACGCGGACGCCCTCTGTGACGAAGCGGACACCGTGCCCGCCGCGTCCACGTACTACAACAGCACGTATTTTGACGAGATCTACCACGCGCGCACGGCCTACGAGCACCTGCGCGGCGTGTATCCGTATGAAGTCTCGCACCCGCCGCTCGGCAAGGAGATCCTCTCGCTCGGCATCGTGCTCTTCGGCATGACGCCATTCGGCTGGCGCTGCATGGGCGCGCTCTTCGGCGTGGCCATGCTGCCATTGATGTGGGACCTGCTGCGCCGGATGTTTCGCGACGACCGCGTGGCCCTGTGCGGCGCGGCGCTGCTGGCGTGCGACTTCATGCACCTGACGCAGACGCGCATCGCGACCATCGACAGCTTCGCGACGCTGTTCATCCTGCTCATGTACCTGTTTTTGTACCGGTACTTCACGGAGGGCAAGCTGCGCCATCTCGCCGCCTGCGGCATCACCTTCGGCATCGGCGCGGCCACAAAGTGGACGTGTCTCTACGCCGGGGCGGGTCTCGGCGTGCTCTGGGCGCTGCACTGGGTGTTTTCCGGCGTGCGGGCGCACCGGACCGGTGACGGCCGCCGGTATGCGCGCAGGCTGCTGGGCAACATTGGCTTCTGCCTTGTGTTTTTCGTGCTCGTGCCGGGCATGATCTATTATGCGAGCTATTACCCCTACGGCGCGGCGCGTGGCCTGCACGGCGCGGGCATGTACTTCACGCGCGAATACGCCGCCATCGTGCTGGAAAACCAGCGCTTCATGTTCACGTATCACGCGGGCCTTGTCGCCACGCATCCGTATTCCTCGCGCTGGTGGCAGTGGCTGCTCGACCTGCGGCCGATCCTCTACTACCTGTCGTACGGCGACGGGACGGTGTCGACCATCGGCGCGTTCGTCAATCCCCCTGCTGTGCTGGGGCGGGCTGCTGGCGCTGCCGGTGCTCGCATACCGCGCGGCAAAGCGCGACCGCACGGCGCTGTTTCTCCTCGTCGGCTATCTGGCGCAGGTGCTGCCGTGGGTGTTCATCTCGCGCCTGACGTTCGAATATCACTACTTCGCGGCGACGCTCTTTCTCGTGCTCGCGCTCGGGTACGTGTTCGACCGGCTGCGCCGGCGCGGCTATCTCGGCATCGTATACGCCTTCACGGCAGCAAACGGCGTGCTCTTCGCGCTGTTTTATCCCGTGCTCACGGGCGTGACGATCCCGCGCGACTACGCATGGAATGTGCTCAAATGGCTCCCGGACTGGCCATTTTAACACCGGGAAATTTCAGAAATCGAGGTACTGTATATGATTGCGATCGGATGTGACCACGGCGGCTTTGCCCTCAAGCAGGAGGTCATGCGCCATCTGGACGAGCTGGGCCTTGCCTATAAGGACTTCGGCACCTACAGCGAGGAAAGCTGCGACTACCCCGTCTACGGCGAGGCCGTTGCGCGCGCCGTCGCGGCCGGGGAGTGCGAGCGCGGCATCCTCATCTGCGGCACCGGCATCGGCATCTCCATCTCCGCGAACAAGGTCAAGGGCATCCGCGCCGCCCTGTGCGGCGACTGCTACTCCGCCGAGATGACCCGCCGCCACAACGACGCGAACATCCTCGCCATGGGCGCGCGCGTGCTCGGCCCGGGCCTCGCGCTCAAAATCGTGGACACGTTCCTCAGCACGGAATTTGAGGGCGGCCGCCACGCGCGCCGCATCGCCCTCATCAGCGACATTGAAAACCGCGGCTGACGCCGCCTGACCCAAAGGAGGTGTGCCGATGCGCGCCCATCGCAACGACGTTTACCGCGCCCGGCGCAGCCGGGGCAAGGTCTGGCCGGTGATCCTGTGGATCCTCGCCGGGCTGATCGTGCTGGCCGTCATTCTCTTCTACGCCGGCCAGAAATACATCGTCTATGACAGCGACGGCTCTCTGCACGTCGTCTTCCCCATCATGGAAACACCCGCCCCCGTCACCGAGGGCGGCCAGCCCGAGACGGTCGACACTGAGGTCGTACTCGAGGACCCGGACTACTCCGGCATCGTCTCCGACGCGGGCAAGGGCCTCACCGAGCTGCACGGGCAGTACCTGACGGCCGACAAGATCACGCCCGACGGGCTCAAGCGCGCGGCCTCCGCCGTGAAGGCGGCGGGCGGCAACGCCCTCGTGCTGCAGATGAAGGCACCCGGCGGCACGCTGAGCTGGAAGTCCGGCGTCTCGGACGCCGCGGCCTACGGCGTCAACGGCACAGCCGAACTTGCCGACGCGATCCAGACCGTCAAGGGGCAGAACATCTACCTTGTCGCCGTTGTGAGCACGTGCGTCGACACGCTCATGGCCGAGCGCTACGCCGCCACCGCGCTGCAGACCGCGTCCGGCAGCGCGTATACCGACGGCTCCGGCGGCTGGGTCGACCCGTACAACACGTTCATCCGCACGTACCTCGTCAGCCTCTGCAAGGAGCTGCATGACATGGGCTTTGACGAGGTCGCGTTCTCGTACCTGCAGCAGCCGCTCGCGGCCACGGAGCTCAAATATGCGTCCCAGAGCGGCACGCCCTCGCGCACGGATGCGGTGGTGTCGCTGGCAAAGTACCTGCGTGCGAACCTGACCGCTACGGGCCTGCGCGTGAGCGCCATCGTGAGCGCGGACTCCATCCTGCAGGACAAGGCCGCGCAGTCCGGGCAGGACATGGCGGTGTTCCCGAAGCTGTTTGACCGCGTGTGCGTGTTCGCCACGACCGACAACGTCTCCACGCTCCAGAGCGCCATCGCGGCCGACAGCAGCTTTGACGCGGCGACGCGCTTCGTGCCGTTTCTCACTCAGGCGCCGGAATCGGGCAGCTATGTCACCACCGGCTGAGCGCCGACCCATATAAGAAAAGCCGACCGGCGTGACCATCTGGTCACGCCGGTCTTTTCTCTGCCATGGCAAAGCGCCTGTTTGCATCGGATTGCACCGGATGGGAAACGCGGTTTTATCAGCCGGCAGTCCCTTTTGTGACGACCGGCTTTCCCTCCGCATCCAACAACGGCGTCAATCCACCCGCATATCCGCTTACGATAAAGAGATAATTCACGCCCGTCTCTTTATCCACATAGATCGTTTTTGCGCCCATGAAACCGCCTTCCTGATACACGATCTCGAAGCGTTTCTCTTTCTTCATTTCGCCTGACCTCCGAATTGCGATTCTGCATCCTGCTTTTCTCTTGCTGCGCAGCCGGGCGCTATCTGTCCCAGCAGGTCTGTTTGTCTGCCTCCGTAATTGGGCGAATGGCCCTGCAGGGATTGCCGACAGCAACCGAATCGCTCGGGATGTCCCGGACGACGACGCTTCCGCCCCCGATCACGACATTGCTCCCGATCGTGACGCCGGGCATGACCTGCACGCCGCCGCCGATCCACACATGATCGCCTACGGTGATGGGATAGGCATACTCCAGTCCCAGCTCGCGGCGCGCGGCATCGATCGGATGACCGGCCGTATAAAACCCGCAGTTCGGCGCCACAAATACATGATCGCCGAATGTCACCGCGGCACAGTCCAAAATGACAAGGTTATGGTTGGCGTAAAAGTGCTCTCCGAGCCGGATGTTGTAGCCATAGTCGCACCAGAACGGGGCCGTCACGCAAAAATCCTCGCCCGTTTTCGCCAGAAGCCGCCTGAGGATCTCCCGCTTCCCGGCTTCGTCCGAGGGCCACAGCTGATTGTAGGCATGGCACAGCTCCTTGGCCCGCACGCGGTCGGCGCAGAGTGACCTGTCGTTGGCGTCATACAGCTTTCGGTTTTGCATTTTTTCCCGCTCGGTCATGTACATTCCTCCTGCAGATCCCGGCCGCCCGGCCTGTCACCTCTCATCTTACCACACATCCATACGCAGTACAACAGCAGCCGCAGCGGTCAGGACGCTGCGGCTGCTTTCTGTTTTCTGCCCCGCTTCCCGGCGGGGGGGTTGCCAGCCTCTTCATCATTTCAGGAACATCATCCATTCGTCTCAACATATACCGCCCGCACCAATGAAATGATGTTGCGCAGATAAATCATGAGCGTCTCATCCATGGATACCCCTCTGTTTATTTACCTGATATAAGGATGGCCTTTCATATGGTAAATGTAAACAGGTAATTCCTTTGGTACACTAACCGGGAATAAGGGGTGTGCAGATGGACGACTATAAAAGCATCGTGTCCTATCAGACACAGGATCACGGATACATCAGAATCAAGCTCCGGCAGCTGCTCGATGAGCGGCAGGTCACGCGCAGCAAACTGCGCACACTGACCGGTGTGAAATACGACGTTATCAACCGCTACTATCAGGCGGAGCGCGTGCAAATGGTGGACCTCGATTTCCTTGCAAAGGTCTGCTGTGTGTTCGGCTGCGAGATCAGCGATCTTTTGGAATACTGCCCGCAGCCGGAAACCCGTCCGGAAAACGAATAACCAAAAATCAGCCGGGAACCGATCGGTTCCCGGCTGATTGGCATATTGACGCGCTTTACTGCTTCGGCTGCTTGACGGCAAATACGTGCATCGCCATGCCGAGGCCCGTCACGCCGCAGAACACGCGGTGCATGACGCGCGCCTGCTTCGGGCCGATTTTCCTGGCCGCGGCGTGCGTGTAGTTCAGGCCGAGGATGCCCGAGCCGATGACCGACCCGCTGATGACGGCGGGCACGTCCGTCTTGCCCGTTGCAAACGCCTGCACCGTGTGTACGCCCGCGCCGAGGCACAGCAGCCCCGCGCCCGCGCCGTGGATGAGCATGCGCAGCTTGTAGTGTGCCTTGCCCCACTTCGTGTGCTTGAGCACGGCCTCCGCGCCGTCGACAGCGTAACCCGCCACGCCGATCCACGGCCAGATCTTCTGGTACTTGCCGAGGGTATTCCTAATTTTGCAGTTGCATTTTTTCATCGTCGCGTGCCTCCTGAGCATTCATTTTTGGGGGTTCTATCTGCAGCCCGGCGCGCAGCCGGGTCAGGGCTTCGGAGTCGTTTTCCACCTCGCGCGTGACGAGCACGACGAGCTGCGCGTCCGTGCAATCACTCACCGCCGCCAGACAGGTGAGCAGCCGCAGCGTCGCCGCAGCGTACTGCACGGGAAAGACCACATCGCGGTCGTCGAGCGCGTCCATGCCGTGCCGCCAGACGATCGCCTGCGCGAGGCACGTCTGCTGCACGGCCGTCATTCTGGGCGGCGGGCAGGCAGGAAGCGCCGCCACGCGCCGGAGCAGCTCCGGCCAGCGGGCATCGAGCGGTTCCGGCGACGCGAACGCCGCCGCCAGCGCCGCCGGCGCCATGGGTTCGGGTGCTGCATCGGCCGCCGGCACCTTCCCGCAGGCCAGCGCCGCAATGCGGTGCCGGTCGAGCTGGCGCTGTGCCGCACGGGCAAAATCGAGCGCCGCCGCGAGGTTTTCCTCGGCTGTATGCCCCGGCCGCACCAGCAGCGTGAGCACCCGGTCGCGCACCGCCGTGACGGCGGCGGTCAGCCGCCGCTCCCGCGCACCGGCCACATAGCCGTCGTCCGGCAGCGGCGCGGAGACAAAGCGCAGGGGCGCCGTGCGCGCGAGCAGCTGCCGCGCGGCCTCCGGGCACGCGAGGGACAGCCCCTGCTCCACCCGGTCACACAGCAGCACCTCCCAGCGCGGGAAGTCGCGGCAGGTGCGGCACAGGCTCTGTTCGCCGAGTGTGCGCTGCAGCTCGCACAGGCCGTCGGCACACAGAAACGGGCAGCGCCCGTCCGTCTGTGCAAAGTAGGTGTCGCCCTCGCTGTCCACGCGCATCACGCGCCGGAGCTTTGCCGCCAGCGGATGCTGCAGGCGCAGATAGGCGTCCTGTGCGTCCGGATCGACAACGATCTCCCACGCGGCGCAGCACGTCTGCGGACACGCACCGGCGATGCACCGGAATGCGTCGTAGTCGTCGGGTCTGGTCTGGTACATGGCGGCCTCCTCGCGCATTTTTGTCTATTGTAACACATCGCACGCCGCAGGAAAAGGGACGCTTTCCACACTCCGTGCGCAAAAAAACAGACGGACACCGAAATGTCCGTCTGTCTGTTGCTGTTATGACCGGCCGGCAGCTTACTGCTTGACCAGATCCATGAGGTTGATGATGCCGCGCGGGCAGATATCGGCGCAGTGGCCGCAGCCGACGCACTTGTCATAGTCGATCTTGGACACGAAGTTCTCGATCTTGATGGCTTCCGCCGGGCACTCACGCTGGCATTCATGCAGCCGATGCAGCCGACGTCGCAGATCTTGCGCGTGACGGCACCCTTGTCCTGATTGCGGCAGGCAACGAGCACGGCCTGCTTGTACGGCACACGCTCAATGATCTTCTTCGGGCAGGCATCGGCGCAGGCCATGCAGCCGACGCACTTGTCGCGGTCGACCTTGGCGACACCGTTGACGATGTGCATCGCGCCAACTTACAGGCTTGGCGCAGTTGCCGAGGCCGATGCACGCGAAGCGGCACTCCTTATTGCTCTTGCCGCCGAACAGCATGGCTGCCTGACAATCCTGCGGGCCGGAGTAGTTGAAGCGCTTGACGGCGACACCCTCCGCACCGGAGCACGGCACGAACGCGACCATCTTCTCCTCCGCACCGGCGGAGACACCCATGATCTCGGCGATCTGATCGGCAGCTTCCTGGCCGCCGGCCACACAGCAGTTGACCGGAGCCTTGCCGGCCGCGACCGCGGCGGCATAGCCGTCACAGCCGGGGTAGCCGCAGCCGCCGCAGTTGGCGCCGGCGAGGCACGCACGGACGGCTTCCTGCTTGGGGTCGACCTCCACATAGAAGATCTTCGCGGCAAAGGCCAGCAGCGCGCCGAAGATGGCGCCCATGGCGCCGAGGACAGCGATGCCCTCGAGAATCAATTTAAAATCCATATTCATGCCCTCCTTAGCCGATCTTCATGCCGGAGAAGCCCATGAACGCAAGGGCAAGCAGGCCGGCAGAGACGAGGCAGATCGGGAAGCCCTCGAAGCTCTCCGGATAGTCGGCAAACTCGAGCTTCTCACGCACGCTTGCAAACAGGCAGATGGCGAGCATGAAGCCGAGACCGCCGAACACACCGTAGACCACGCTCTGCACAAAGCCGAAGCTGTACTGCGTGTTGAGCAGCACGACGCCGAGCACGGCGCAGTTGGTGGTGATCAGGGGCAGGTAGATGCCGAGCGCGGAGTACAGGGACGGGATGGACTTTTTGAGGAACATCTCGATGAACTGCACGAGCGCGGCGATGACGAGGATGTAAGCGATCGTCTGCAGGAAGCCCAGGCCGAGCTTGACGAGCAGGCAGTTGACGAGCCAGCAGATGGCGGACGCCAGGCCCATGACGAACGTGACGGCGAGGCCCATGCCGGCGGCGGTGTCGATCTTGCTCGAGCAGCCGAGGAACGGGCAGCAGCCGAGGAACTGCGAGAAGATGAAGTTATTCGTCAGGACGGCGCTGAGGATGATGGCAAAAATACCGGTCGATGAACTCATGTTATGCCGCCTCCTTTTCCTGCGCAGCGAGCGCTTTTTCCTTGGCTTCCTTCTTCTCGGCGGACTTGCGCAGCGCGTACTGCATGAGCGCGATCAGGCAGCCGAGCGTAATGAAGCCGCCGATCGGGAGCGTGAGCACGAGCGCGCCATACTCAGCCGGGAAGATCTGAATGCCGTTGCCGGTGCCGATGACACCGTCGATGGTGTTGAAGATGCCGGTGCCGAACGAGCCCTTGCCGAGCAGCTCACGGATGACGCACATGGCGATGAGCACGAGCGTGTAGCCGAGGCCCTGGAAGATGCCGTCGAAGAACGACGGGCCGACGGGGTTTTTCTGGCAGAACGCTTCGGCGCGGCCGATGATGATGCAGTTGACGACGATCAGCGGGATGAACACGCCCAGAGACGCGCTCAGCGCGGGAACGTAGGCCTGCAGCAGCAGGTCGACGATCGTGACGAAGCTCGCGATGACCAGCACGAAGATGGCCAGACGGATGTCATTCGGGATGACTTTGCGGATGAGGGAAATGACCACATTGCAGCACGTCAGGATGACAAGCACGGACAGGCCCATGCCGATGCCGTTGAAGAGGCTGGTCGTGATGGCCATGGTCGCGCACATGCCGATGAGCTGCACGAGAACCGGGTTGTTGGTAATGAGGCCTTCCTTGAACTGTTGTTTGATATTCATGCTTCAGCCCTCCTTAACCCAGCGACTTGGCCGCGTTGATGACGGTCTGCACTTCGGTGACGACGGCGCGGGACGTGATCGTCGCGCCGGAGATGGCGGTGATGTCGCCGCCGTCTTTGGCAAGCTTCATACCATCGCCCTGGCCGACGAGGTTGTCGCGCCAGGCACCTTCGGTGGTGTCGGCCGCCTTGGCGCCGAGGCCGGAGGTCTCGGAATGCTTGGTGATGTACACACCGGTGCAGTTATAGTCGCTGTCGAGACCGACGACCATGGTGATCATGCCCTGTGCGCCGGAGAACGTGGTCTCGGCGACGTAGCCGGTCTGCTCGCCGCCGGTGGTGGCGACGCTGAGCTTGGTGATGGTGCCGTCGTTCTCGAAATCGGCCTGCTCTGCGTAGTCGTCAGCCTGGAGAACGTTGGCGTATGCGTTCTTGGTCGTCTCGGCTGCGCGCATGGCGATGGTGTCCTTCGTCACCTCATAAACGAGGCCGAGGGCGAGCGCCATGATCGCGGACACGGCAAAGAGCACGAGCGCGAGCTTGATGATCTGGCCGCCGCCGGATTTCTTTTCAGTCTTTTCAGCCATTTGCAGCAGCCTCCTTTGCTTCTTTCTTCGCAGCCTTTGCAGCGGCCTTCTTGGCCTTGACGTCCTCGCGGCTGACGCCGAACTGACGGCGCTGGGTGTGCTTGTCGAACATCCATGCGCAGCAGTTCATGATGAGGATGGCAAAGGAAACGCCCTCCGGGAAGCCGCCGAACACGCGGATGAGCACGGTCAGCGCGCCGCAGCCGACGCCGTAGATGATGCGGCCGGGAGCGGTGACGGGGCTGGTGCTGTAGTCGGTCGCCATGAAGAACGCGCCGAGCAGCAGGCCGCCGGACAGGAGGTTGTCGAGCATCCACTCGACGTGGGTGTAGCCGCCGCCGTTTTTGCTGCCGAAGATAAGCGTCAGCAGCGCGACGGAGCCGATGAACGACACGGGGATGTGCCAGGTGATGACCTTGCGCGCCAGCAGATACACGCCGCCGATAAGCAGCGCGAGCGCGCTCACCTCACCGAGGCAGCCGGGCATCGTGCCGAGGAACATGGACTTCAGCGTAAAGTACTGCGGCAGCGCCTCGCCGGCCTTCATATAGCTCAGCGGGGTGGCCATGGTGGTCGCGTCCGCGCCGATGACGGACGTCAGGCTGCCGGGCACGACCCACGTGGTCATGAACAGCGCGTAGGACGCGAGCAGGAACGCACGGCCGGCGAGCGCCGGGTTGAGGAAGTTCTTGCCGATGCCGCCGTAGAGCTGCTTGACGACCACGATGGCGAAAAACGCGCCGATGATCGGCAGCCACCACTTGCAGTTGGCGGGCAGGGTGAACGCGAGCAGGATGCCGGTGACCACGGCGGACAGATCGCCGATGGTGTCGGGCTTTTTCAGGAGCTTGCGGTAAGCCCACTCAAAAAACACGCACGACACGACCGACACGGCCAACGGGATGAGCGCCTGAGCGCCGAACTGCCACACGCCGACGCACAGAGCCGGGAGCAGGGCGATGATCACATCGAGCATGATCTCGCGCGTGCCGCGCTTGGCGCGCACCTGAGGCTGATAGGCAGCGTCAAAGGTAAATTCTTTCGGTGTCATTTCGTTTCAGCCTCCTTTGCAGCGGCTTCCGCGCGGGCCTTTTCTTCCGCCGCGCGGGCGGCGAAGAGGAGCTTTGCGGTCTTGAAGGTGTGAGTCAGGGGCAGACGGCCCGGGCAGTTGTACGAGCAGCTGCCGCACTCGAAGCAGTCGAGGATGTGGTACTTCTGCATGTTCTCGAAGTCACGGTTCTGGAAGTACTTGTACATGTACAGCGGCTCGAGCTTCATCGGGCAGACCGTCAGGCACTTGCCGCAGTGGATGCACGTCGGGTTCTCGACGGAGCGGTCTTCCTTATCGGTGAAGAACAGGATGCCCGCGGTGCCCTTGATGTTGGGCGCCTCGAGATTCGTGGCGATCAGGCCCATCATGGGGCCGCCGAGCACGATCTTCTTCGGCTCGACGACAAAGCCGCCGCACTGCTCGACGATGTAGCTGAACGGGGTGCCGAAGCGGCACTGCAGGTTGTAGGACTTATCGCCCATGGCGCTGCCGGCGACGGTGAGGACACGCTCGATGCTCGGCATGCCTTCGTAGCAGGCGCGGTAGATGGCGTAAGCCGTCTGGGTGCTGATGACGTTGCAGCCGACGCCGGACGGCAGGCCGCCGGGCTTGACCTCACGGTTTGTGATGGCCTTGATCTGCATCTTCTCAGCGCCCTGCGGGTACTTGACGTTCTCCGGAACGATCTCCACGCCGTACTGCGCGGGGTTTTTCGACAGGAGCAGGTCGATGGCGTCCTGCTTGTTCTTCTCGATGCCGTAGTACGCCTTATCGAGGCCGGACGCGATGCGCGCCAGCTCGATGCCCTTGAGCAGCTCCTCAGGGTGATTCTTCATGGTCAGGTGGTCGCCGTTGAGGTACGGCTCGCACTCTGCACCGTTGATGATGAGCGTGTCGACCTTGCCGAGACCGCCGCGGATCTTGAACGCAGTCGGGAACATGGCGCCGCCGTGACCGACGATACCGGCCTCGCGGATGCGCTCGAGAATGGCCTCAGGATCCTTCATCTGCTCGGGCGTCAGCGGCGCGAGATCCGTGCAGGGGGTGTCCTGGAAGTCGTTTTCGATCACGATCGCGGGGACATATCGCCCAGCGGGTGGGGTCTCGGCTCGATAGCAATCACCTTGCCGGAGACAGTCGCATGGATGGGGGCGGAGACGGGTGCGGGATTGTCAGCGATCTTCTGACCCATCTTCACATAGTCGCCCACTTCGACCAGCGGCTTGCAGGGTGCGCCGATATGCTGCATCACCGGGAGCACGACCTGCGGCGGAGGCGCAATGACGGTCACCGGAACGTCCGGAGCCTTCATGTAGTTGGGATGAACTCCGCCATGAAACTTAAAGGGCATTTGCATCACCTCTCTATTTTTTGACCCACATATATTAGCACACCAGCCTATTTCGTCCACCAAAAACGGTGGAAAAACATCAAATTGTACTAATTTAAATATTAACGAACCTGAAAAAATGCTGACAAGACCGATCTTTGCGGAAACTTTGCAGCATTTTGTGCATATTGGCGGGATTTCTCGCCATTCCGGCGCGCCGGGCGGAAAAAAATTCTGTGTTCGGGACTTAACAAGCGCGCAAAAATCCTGTAAAATAGATCACAACTGTTCTGCCGGCGCGCCGCCGGCGGGAAAAGGAGGCCACGTTATGCAGACACCCTGGGCGGACACGCTCGATCGCGCACAGCCGCTGCCGGAGTATCCCCGGCCACAGATGGTGCGCGACAGCTACCTGAATCTCAACGGCCCGTGGAGCTACGCGATCACGACGAGCGCGCAAAAGCCCGCGCAGGCCGACGGCACGATTCTCGTGCCCTTCTCGCCCGAGAGCGAGCTGTCCGGCGTGGGACACATCCTGCAGCCGGAGGAATACCTGTGGTACATCCGCACGGTCACGCTGCCGGACGGGTTCAACATCGGCCGCGTGCTGCTGCACTTCGGCGCGGTCGATCAGACCGCGACCGTGTGGTGCAACGGTGTGGAGCTGGCCACGCACACGGGCGGCTACCTGCCGTTCACGGTGGACATCACCGAGGTGCTGGCCAGGGAAAACACGATCCTCGTGTGCGTGCGCGACGCGACCAACAAGTCCCAGCTCCCGCGCGGCAAGCAGACGCTGCACCCGCACGGCATCTGGTACACACCGCAGAGCGGCATCTGGCAGACGATCTGGCTCGAGAGCGTGCCGCAGAATTACATCCGCTCCCTGCGTGTGACGCCGCTGTTCGACGCGCATCAGGTGGAGATCACCGTCGAGGGCGAGGGGCAGTGCACGATCGACCTTGAGGGAAAGCGCTACACGTTCCCGGCGGGCGTGCCGGCGCACGTGCCGGTGCAGCCTTCCGCCCCTGGTCGCCGGAGCAGCCGACGCTCTACCCCTTCAGCGTGACGCTCGGCAGCGACACGGTCTACAGCTACTTTGCCATGCGCAAGTGCAGCGTCGAGACGGACAAGGACGGCGTGCGTCGCCTGTTTCTCAACGGCAAGCCGTATTTTCACAACGGTCTGCTCGATCAGGGCTACTGGCCGGACGGGCTCTACACCGCGCCGAGCGACGACGCGCTCGTCTACGACATCCAGCTGGCCAAGGATATGGGCTTCAACATGCTGCGCAAGCACATCAAGGTCGAGTGCGACCGCTGGTATTACCACTGCGACCGGCTGGGCATGCTCGTCTGGCAGGATATGCCCTGCGGCGGCAGGCGCTACGACCCGCTCATCGTCTCGGCCCCGCTCGTGACGGGCCGGCACCTCGACGACAGCTGGTACCCCCTCTTCGGCCGCACGAACGTGACGGCGCGCAAGGCGTTTTTGAACGAGCTGCGCGACATGGTCACCGCGCTCTACAACCACCCGTGCATCGCCGTATGGGTGCCGTTCAACGAGGGCTGGGGCCAGTTTGACAGCCAGACGGCCGTGCAGGTCATCCAGTCCGTGGACAAGACGCGCACGATCGACCCGGCCAGCGGCTGGCACGATCAGGGCTTCGGCGATGTACGCAGCCTGCACGTGTATTTCCAGAAGTACAAGTTTCAGCCCGACAAGCTCGGCCGCGCCACGCTGCTGTCGGAGTTCGGCGGCTATATCCACCGCGTCGAGGGCCACGCCGTCGGCGGAAGAAGCGTCGGCTACAAGACGTGCGACGCGCCGCTCTCGCTCGAGTACGCGCTGCAGGCGCTCTATGACGAGCAGATCCGCCCCGCCATCGCGCAGGGCCTCAGTGCCGCGGTGTACACGCAGCTGAGCGACGTGGAGCACGAGCTCAACGGCCTCGTGACCTATGACCGCAGCATCGTCAAGCTCCCGGTGCAGACGCTGCGCAAGATCTTTTATATCGAAAACGAATAAACAAAACCGCCCGCTGCGATCGCAGCGGGCGGTTGATTTTTGCGTTTTGGGCTCGGCTCAGTACGCCACGCCCCAGTAGATCATGCACTTGGCGGGCTTGCCGCACACGGGGCACACATCGTCAATGTGCTCCTGCTCGAACGGGATGCAGCGGCTGGACATACCGGCCTTTTCCTTCATCTCGAGCTCGCAGGCGAGGTCGCCGCACCACATGGTCTTGATGAAGCCGCCGTTTTTCTCCTGCAGCTCCTTGGCCTCGGCCAGCGAGTGCGCAGCGTAGGTGTGCTCGTCAAGGTTGCGCTTGGCCTTGTCGAACAAGCCCTGCTGCACATCCTCGAGCAGCGCGGGGATGCGCGCCTCGAGCTCATCGAGCGCGACGGTGATCTTCTCGCCGTTGTCGCGGCGGACGGCGACGCAGTGGCCGGCCTCGATGTCCTTCGGGCCGATCTCGACACGCAGCGGCACGCCCTTCATCTCCCAGTTGGCGAACTTCCAGCCGGGGCTGTTGTCGCTGAAGTCGCCCTGCGCGCGCAGACCGGCGGCCTTCAGACGCGCGACGAGCTCCTCGGCCTTCTCGGCCACGCCGGGCTTGTGCGCCGCGATGGGCAGCACGATGACCTGGATCGGCGCGATGTGCGGCGGCAGCACGAGACCGCTGTTGTCACCGTGGGTCATGATCAGACCGCCGATGACGCGCGTGGACATACCCCACGAGGTCTGGTGCGGATAGGCCTGCTGGTTGTTCTTGTCGGTATAGGTGATGTCGAACGCGCGGGCAAAGCCGTCGCCGAAGTAGTGGCTCGTGCCGGACTGCAGCGCCTTGCGGTCGTGCATCATGCACTCGATGGTGTAGGTGTTCACCGCGCCGGCGAACTTCTCCTTATCGGTCTTGTTGCCGCGGATGACGGGCATGGCCAGCTCCTGCTCGCAGGTGTCGGCATAGATCTCGAGCATCTGCAGCGTCTCCTTGCGCGCCTCGGCCTCGGTGGCGTGCAGGGTGTGGCCCTCCTGCCAGAGGAACTCGCGGCCGCGCAGGAACGGGCGCGTGGTCTTCTCCCAGCGCATGACGCTGCACCACTGGTTATACAGGCACGGCAGGTCGCGCCAGCTGTGCACGATGTGGCTCCAGTGCTGGCAGAAGAGCGTCTCGGACGTCGGGCGCACACACAGGCGCTCCGGCAGCTCCTCGCTGCCGCCCATGGTGACCCACGCGCACTCGGGCGCGAAGCCCTCGACGTGGTCCTTCTCCTTCTGCAGCAGGCTCTCGGGGATCAGCATCGGCATGGACACGTTCTGGTGACCGGTCGCCTTGAACTTGCCGTCGAGTACCTTCTGGATATTCTCCCAGATGGCGTAGCCGTAGGGGCGCAGAACGAACAGGCCCTTGACGTCGGAATAATCCACAAGCTCCGCCTTGGTGCACACGTCGGTGAACCACTGGGCGAAGTCCACTTCCATATCGGTGATCTGCTCGACCTTCTTTTCTTTGGCCATAAGCGCAACTCTCCTCTGTATGCCGCGCAGAGATCCCGCGCGGACGTATTTCATAATGTATGGGGTAACTTATATAGTGTATAGAATCCGCCGCCGCTTGTCAAGCACCAAGCAGCTCCTGCACCGCAAAAACACCGATCATGACGGCGATGATAAAATACAGCACGACCGCGGCGACGGAGTGCCGCGCCGGCCGGCGGTCAAACAGCTGCCCCGCGCACCAGAACACGAGCAGTGCGGTGCCGATCCAGTAGACCGGGTTGAGCGCGATGGCCATGACCGCCGCCTCGACGATCATGAGCGCGAACACCGCGATCTGCCACGTGCGGATGCGCCGCGCGCGGCTGTTGCAGTAGATCTCGCGCCAGGCGTCGGAAAGCTCGCGGCGCTGGCGGCGGAAAAACGGCTCGCGCGGCTTTTTCGGCGCGGCCGCCTCGGCCGCAGTTTCGGCGGTCTCGGTCACGGTTTCGGCGGTCTCGGCTGCCGTTTCCGGTTCTGCTTCGGTGTAGGGGCGCTCTGGTTCCATGCGTTCCACTCCTTTCCGGCTTTTCGGAAAACCGGCTCCTTTTTTCACAGGATACCCCGCCGCGCAGCGCCTGTCAAGAGCTGGCGCACGGGCGAAAAGTGCATTTCGGGCTTGACCGCGCACCATTCGTGCAATATAATATGTAAATTAGAGATGCTATTTCAAGATGCAATCGAACCCCTTGGAGGTGACCATCTATCAACAGACAGAGTTACATGGCGGAGATCAGCAGCCTGCTCGGCCTGATCACCGACGACCAGACACCGTCAGGCGCTCATCGCGCAGATGGAGAATATGTTTGACAACGCGCCCGATGAGGAGCGCCTCATTCAGGAGATCGGCAACCCGACCAAAGTCGCCGTTGCCCTCATCCGGTATGCCGACAGCGGCAAGATCACGCCGGCCGCCGCGCCCGTGGTCGCGCCCGAGCAGGTGCAGCCCAGGCGTGCGCCGCAGCCGCGCCCGCGTGCCGAGCAGTACCGCCCCATCGCGCCGCAGCCTGCTCCCCAGCCGGCCTATGCCGACCAGGCCGCCGAGGATACCGGCGACGAGCAGCCCGCCGCGCCCGTGCTCGACGGTCAGTTCTCGTTTGACGAGCAGCCCGAGGAAGGCTACTATGACGAGCAGCCCGCGGATGACGGCTACTACGACGAGCAGCCCGCCGACGACGGCTACTATGACGAACAGCCCGCGGATGACGGCTACTACGACGAGCAGCCCGCGGATGACGGCTACTACGACGAGCAGCCCGCCGATGACGGCTACTACGACGAGCAGCCCGAGGGCGGCTATGACCCGAACTACGCCACCGACGGCGAGGAAGGGTATTATGACGAGGCCTATTATGACGAACCGGCCTACAAGACGAACGTCTTTCTGGCCATTCTCTACACGCTCGGCGCGATCGTGGTCGGCGTGCCGGTGTTCGCCGTGCTGCTGGTGCTGGATCTGGCCGTGCTGGCCATCGGCGCCGTGTGCGGTGCGGCCGGTGTGGGCCTGATCGCGACGGCCTTCATCGGCCTGCCCGTGGTGGCGGATATGCTCATCCTGCTCGGCGGCGGCGCCGCCGTGATCGCCATCGCGCTCGTCGTGATCTGGCTGGCCGTCTGGCTGTTCATCCGCATGGTCATCGGCTGGGTCAGGCTGCTGGTGCGGCTGGGCCAGCGCTGGTGCAGAAAGGAGATCGCCGCATGAAAAAAGCATGGAAGACCATTCTCATCATCGCGCTGTGCATCCTGATCGTCGGCGAGATCGTGCTCGGCGTCGGCCTTGCGACCGGCGGCAGCCCCGACCGCATCTGGGATGCGGCGTATGAACACTACGACTTCGCGTCAGTCTTCGCATTCATCAAGTCCTCCGGCATCGCGGACTTCCTTGCGAGCATCGGCCTGTAAGAAAAGCAAAAAATGAGGCGGCGAGCTATGCTCGCCGCCTCATTTTGATCTGTTTGATCTGTAAAAAGCCTCGCAGAGTTTGCGCCCGCAGGCGCAAAGGAATTCCAAGCATTTTCTCCGGCGACATGTGCGGCGGAGAAAATACCGCTCGGCTCGCAAACGTGCGCAGGATGCGGCTCTGGTGCATCCTGCGTGCGCTGCAGCGAGCTGCAGCTCTTCCAACGAGAGCCCAACGCAGTGGGTCTCGTTGGCCCGTCTCACCGTCTCATTTCATTTTAAAGAGCAGCACGCCGCCCGTCATCAGCGCGAGTCCTGCCCACTTGCTCCAGCCGAAGGCGAGCTTTTCCGTGCCCATGATGCCGAAGGCGTCGATGGCGGCGGCCGCGGAAAGCTGCGCGATGAGGATCACCGCCACGGCAAGCGTCGGGCCGAGCTTGCCCATGCCGAGCATGACCGTGACCGTGATGGCCAGCGCCAGCACACCGCCGAACCAGCAGTATTTCGGCGCGGCACTCAGCGCGGCAAAGCTGCCCGTGCGCCAGAACAGCAGCACGAGCAGCGACAGCACCGCCGCCGTGCACTGAACGAAGGCATTGGTCTCCAGCGTGCCGATGTGCTCGCCGAGGCGCGTGTTCATCACGCCCTGAATGCTCATCGCCGCGCCGGCGAGAATACAGGCGAGAAATCCACCCAAAATTCATCGCTCCTTCCGAATAAATTCTTGCACTGCCGTCCGGAATGTGCTACACTGTGTTGCACGGAGCAAACAATTGCCCGCAGTACGTACAAAAGGAGGCTTCGCATGGCAGCTGGCAACAAACCGAAATACTATCTCGTGGAGGCGAGCGTCCTGCCCGAGATCTTCGCCAAGGTGATCGAGGCCAAGGAGCTGCTCGAGACCGGCCAGGTGCGCACGGTGGCGGACGCCGTGGCGTGCGTGGACATCAGCCGCAGCGCATTTTATAAATACAAGGATTTTGTGTCCCCGTTTCAGGACATGTCGCGCGGCCATCTCGTGACGTTCAACCTCGAGCTGCTCGACCGGCAGGGCGTGCTGTCGTCCGTCCTTGCTATTTTTGCCGAAAACGGTGCAAATATACTCACCATCAACCAGAGCATCCCGACCAGCGGCGTCGCCCCCGTGACGATCACTGCCGCGACCGAGAACATGCAGACGACGATGGAGCTGTTCATGGCGGCGCTCAAGTCCGCCGAGGGCGTCATCCGCGTGCACATCATGGCCGGCTGAAGATAAAAGCAATACAGCCCCGAACCGTGTTGGTTCGGGGCTGATTTTTTTATCTCTTGTTCACTCGAGCAGCTGCGCGCGGCCGCCGTGCAGCCGGATCTTCCCGGCGCAGAAGCACTTGACCGCCTCGGGCAGGAGCTTCCACTCGGCGTCCGTGAGCACGCGGCGCTTGAGCGTCGTGAGATCGTCGTCGGCGAGCACGGGCACGGCCTTTTGCAGCAGCACCGGGCCGATGCCGCCGTTTTCATCCGCAAGGTAAGCCGTCGCCCCCGTGACCTTCAGGCCGCGGGCGAGCACCGCCTCGTGCACCGCGTCGCCGCGCAGCGTCTCGAACGCCGGAACGAGCGACGGCTGCACCGCGATGACCTTGCCGCGGAAGCTCTTTGCCGTCTCGCGGCCGATGCCGGGGTAAAAGCCCGCGTTGATCACAAGCTCAATGTCCATATCCTTGAGCTTGTTGCGGATGGCCATGTCGTACGACGTGTCGTTCGGAAACACGCTCGGCTCGACGACGACGGTCTCGATGCCGGCATTGCGCGCGCGCTTGAGCGCGTAGGCACCCGCGTCGGACGAGATGACGGCGACGAGCTGCAGCTCCGGGATCTCGCCGAAGAACACGGAATCGAGCAGGCTCTGCAATTTTGTTCCCTTGCCGGAAACCAGAACAGCACTGCGGATCATAAACAGTTTACTCCTTCCCCAGCAGCCGGGCGGCTGTGGCGCGGTTATTATCCTCCTGCCGGTTGAGCAGTTCGGTGCGGCGGCGCATCTCCTCGCCTCGGTCGGCGAGGGCGACGGCGGAATCGATCAGGCCGGACAGATCCGTCGCGTTGAGCGCCTCGAACTGCATGTAGTTATTTTGCTCCACATAGTCGAGAAACGCCGTGACCTTCGGGTCATAGGCGACGCCGATGAGCGGCACGCCCTGTCCGGCGGCGAAGATGAGCCCGTGCAGACGCATGGACACGACCGCGGTCATGCGTGAGAGCACGCCGATCACCTCGCCCGAGGTCATCTGCTCGTCGAGCCGGTATGAAACGGGATGCTCAGATGCTCCGTGACGAGCTGGCCGGCCTCGCCGTCGGCGCGGAAGTTGATGCCGAGAAACACCGGCGTCAGCCCGTACTTCAGATAGGCATACACGGCGCCGGCGGCAAACACGGTGGCCTTTTCCTCCATGCCGGGCCATTTGCGCAGCACGAAGCCGATATACTTGCCGCCCGGGTCCATATCATGCGCGCGCAGGATGCTGTCGATGCGGCTGTGCTCGGCCGCCGGCAGCGTGAGCGCGGGGTCGGACGCGAGGATGACCTCCGGCACCGTGACACCGAAGTCCCGGAGCGTCTCCCGGCTGTCCGGCTCGCGCAGCGTGATCTTGTCGACACAGCCGTTGATGATGTGCGCGGCGAGCTGCCGGTCGCGCGCATAGACGATCGGGCCGATGCCGCAGCCGTACATCTGCACCTTGCAGCCGCAGCCGTGTGCCATGCGGATCGTGCTGAGATAGTACCACAGGCTCAGGCGGCTCGTAACATCCTGCATGAGGCTGCCGCCGCCGCTGATGAACAGCTGGCTGCGGCGCATGACGCGCCGGATGGCCAGATAATGAAACCGGTTGCACGCGTTGACGCCGTAGGCGCTGCGCGTATCCTTCGGCCGGCGGGAGAGCACGGTCACGGGCATGTTCGCGTCGATGCGGCGCATCTCGCCGATGATGGCCTGCAGAATCGCGTCGTCGCCGGTGTTGCCAAGCCGTAGGCCCCGCAGATGAGCACACCGTCGCGCGTGCCGTCGCGCCGGTTGCGCTCCATGCGAAAGACGGCGTTGTAGATCTCCAGCTGGCGCAGACCGGTGGCCTCCTCGGAAAAGTCGGCCTTGCCGCGCCGGTAGAGCGCCTCGCCCATCTCATGGCGGTAGTTTTCGTCGAGCGCGTAGCGCGCGAGGTAGGCCGCGAGCATGCGCACGTCGCCCGGCTCAATGAGCAGGCCGGTCACGCCGTGCTCGATGATGGCCGGCACGCCGCCGACATTGGACGCGACGGTGGCCAGATGTGCGCGCGCACCCTCGGGCAGCGCATAGGGAAACGCCTCCGACAGAGACGAGAGGGTGTTGATGTCGAGCGCGCCGTAGAAAGCTGTCGAGGTCGTTGACCCAGCCGAGGAAGAAGACGCTGTCGGCAATGCCGAGCTCCGCTGCGAGCGCCTCGAGCTTTTTGCGCTCCTTGCCCTCGCCCGCAATGGCGAGGCGCAGCTGCGGGCAGGCCTTTTTTGCCAGCGCCACGGCGCGGATGAGCGTCGGGATGTCCTTGACGGGGTCAAGCCGCGCGGCGATGCCCGCGATCACGTCGCCCTCATGGACGGTATATCCGAACTGCGCAAAATATGCCGCGCGGTCGGTCTTGGGCACGACGTGGGAAAAGTCGAGCCCGTTGTAGATGGAAAAGAGCCGGTTCGGCTCAAAGCCGCGGTCGATCAGCCGCTGGCGGATGGGGTCGGACACGCACACGCGGTAATCGAGCTGGTGCAGGGCCCAGATATTGAGCGTGCCGTAGACGGCGCGGGCAAACGGCCGGCCGAGATAGTCCAGCCGGTAGTCGCTGTGCACGGTGCTGATGACCGGCACGCGCACGCTCCGGCGCAGCAGGGCGCCCATGACGTTGGCCATGGAGCCGTGGCAGTGTACCAGATCGTACTCTCCCGCGCGGATCAGCTTTTTGAGCGCGGCGAGGTTCGGCAGAAAGCCTCCGTCGAGCACCATCGTCGGGATGCCGAGCGCGGCCGCACCGTCGGCAAAATCGCCGCCGCGAAAGCACACGAGCTGCACGTCGATGATCTGACCGAGATATTTCAGCAGGGAGTAAACATGCGTCCGGGCACCGCCGGTGTCGCCCCCGCTGATGAGGTGGATTACTTTCACTTTGCCCTCCAAAGCACTTGTGCGCACCGCAAAAACACGGTATAATGCGTGCGTACAGGCGTTGACACATTCCCGCACAAATGACATGTGCGGATTCAGATTATTATACTGTATGATTCCACTATGGTCAAGTTTTGGAGGCGCGCAATGACGAAAATTTATCTGATCCGGCACGCGGAGGCGGAGGGCAACCTCTACCGCCGCATTCAAGGCCACTGGGACGGCAGCATCACCGCGCTCGGTCTGCAGCAGATCGACGCGCTCGCGCAGCGATTCCGCACGAGCACATTGATGCGCTCTACTGCAGCAACCTGTCGCGCGCGCGCGTGACAGCCGAAGCGATCACGCGCTATCACGACGTTCCGGCCGTGGCCACGCCGCGCCTGACGGAGATCCGCATGGGCGTGTGGGAGGGCGCGCCTGGGGCGACGTGGAGCACGAGTTCCGGAGCAGATGCGCTATTTCAACACCGACCCCGAAAAGTGGTCCGTGCCCGGGGGCGAGCCGATCGCGAGGTGCAAAAACGCATGACGCGCGCGATTCAGGATCTCGCCGCGCGGCACGACGGGCAGACCGTCGCCGTCGTGAGCCACGGCATGGCCATCCGTGCCTATCTGTGCACCGTGCTGGGCATCCCGAACAGCGAGATGTCCACCCTGCCCTACGGCGACAACACGTCCGTGAGCCTGCTGCTCGTCGACGGGGAGCGCACGACCGTGGAGTATTATAACGACAACCGCCACCTCCCGCCCGCGCTGAGCACGTTCGGCCGCCAGACCTGGTGGCGCGGCAGCGGCAGCGGCGCGGAAAATCTGCGCTATGAGCCGCTGCGCTTCCCGCACGACGAGGCGTTTTACCTGCAGTGCTACCGCGATGCGTGGTGCAACGTGCACGGCTCGGACGAGGGCTTCGTGCCCGAGCTCTACGCCCGCAGCGCAGCCAAGCACGCGCAGGAGCACCCCGGCTCGTCGTGCGCGTCCTGCTCAGCGGGGACACCGTGGTCGGCCTCGTCGAGCTCGACCCCGGGCGCGACGAGCAGATCCGGCTGCGGCTGGATCAGTCTGCTGTATATGCTGCCGGAGTACCGCGGCCGCGGCTGGGCGATCCAACTGCTGGGCTACGCATTCTGGTTTTACGAGAATCACGACCGCAACACCGTGCGCCTGCACGTGTCGGAAAACAACGCCCGGGCCATCGACTTCTACCGGCGCAGCGGCTTCGTGCAGCTCGGGCGCGATCCCGGCGTGCGCGAGCGTCTGCTGCTCATGGGCCGGCTCATTCACAGGACGGTGACACATGGATCGGTGTGATTTTCTGCCCGTCTCCGCCGAGGAGATGCACGAGCGCGGCTGGTGGTGGTACGATGCGCTCGTCGTCGGCGGTGACGCATATGTCGATCACCCGAGCTTCGGCACGGCGGTCATCAGCCGCGTGCTCGAGGCCGAGGGGCTGCGTGTAGCCGTGCTCGCACAGCCGGACTGGCACGATGCGGAGGCCTTCCGCGCCATGGGCCGGCCGCGGCTGGGCGTGTTCATCGGTGCGGGCAATCTCGACTCCATGGTCGCGCACTACACGGCGGCCAAGCGCCGCCGCAGCGAGGATTTTTACTCCCCCGGCAAGCGCACCGGCTGCCGGCCCGACCGCGCCGCCATCGTCTACTGCAACCGCGCACGCGAGGCCTTCGGCCCCGATGTGCCGATCATTCTCGGCTCGCTCGAAGCGAGCCTGCGCCGCTTTGCGCACTATGACTACTGGGACGATTCCGTGCGCCGCGCCATCCTCTTTGACGCCCCGGCCGACCTGCTGGTCTACGGCATGGGCGAGGCCGCGACGATCGAGATCGCTCACCGGCTCAAGAAAAAGCAGTCCGTGCACACGATGACCGACATCCCCGGCACGGGCTACATCACGCGTGACCCCTCCGTGTGCAAATTTGACCACATCACGCTCCCGTCGTTCGAGGACGTGCGCGACGACAAGCGCCTCTACGCCGAGGCCACGCGCACCGAGTACGCCGAGCATGACCCCGTGCGCGGCCGCGCCATGATCCAGCCGTGCGAGGGGCGCTATCTGATCATCAACCCGCCCGCCATGCCGCTCGACACAAAGGAGCTCGACCGCGTGGCCGGGCTGCCCTATACCCGCGAGTGGCACCCGATGTATGAGCCGCTCGGCGGCGTGCCCGCGATCGAGGAGGTGCGCTTCAGCGTGATCCACAACCGAGGCTGCTTCGGCGGGTGCAACTTCTGCGCGCTGGCGTTCCATCAGGGCCGCATGATCACGAGCCGCAGCCACGCGAGCGTCATCCGCGAGGTTGAGGCCATGACGCACCACCCGCTCTGGAAGGGCTACGTGTCCGATGTCGGCGGTCCGTCGGCGAATTTCCGCCACCCGTCGTGCAAGCAGCAGAAGGAGCGCGGTATGTGCCCGAACCGGCTGTGCCTCGCGCCGACGCCCTGCCCGAACATCGACGCCGACCACTCCGGATTATCTCACCCTGCTGCGCAAGCTGCGCCAGATCCCCGGCGTAAAGAAGGTGTTCGTGCGCAGCGGCATCCGCTACGACTATATGCTCTGCGACGACAACGACGCGTTCTTCCGCGAGCTTGTGCGCTACCACATCTCCGGTCAGCTCAAGGTCGCGCCCGAGCACTGCATCGACACCGTGCTCGACTACATGGGCAAGCCCCACATCGGCACGTATGAGCGCTTCATGGACGAATACCGCCAGCTCAACACAAGTACGATAAGGAACAGTACGTCGTGCCGTACCTCATGAGCTCGCACCCCGGCAGCACACTCTGCCGACGCCGTGGCGCTCGCGGAGTATCTCAACCGCCGCGGCCGCCAGCCCGAGCAGGTGCAGGATTTCTACCCCACACCCCGGCACGATCAGCACCTGCATGTACCACACCGGCATTGACCCGCGCACGATGAAGCCCGTCTACGTCGCCAAGACGCCGCACGAAAAGGATATGCAGCGCGCGCTGCTGCAGTGGCGCCGGCCGGACAAGCGCCGCCTCGTCATTCAGGCGCTGCACGAGGCCGGGCGCGAGGATCTGATCGGCTTCGGCAAGGATTGCCTCGTGCGCCCGATGACCGACCGGCGCAAGCAGTCCAGACCCGCCGAACCTCAGCCGCCCCAGCGCAAATACGGCAAGGTCTACGGCGGCGGCAAAAAGCCCGCGTCCGCCCGCGCCGCGCAAAACGCAAAGCCCGGAAAGTCCGCCAAGCCCGGCAGGGCCGGAAGCCCGCCGCCTCCGGAAAGTCCGGCGGCAGGAGCGCGCAGCCCCCGCGCGGGAAAGGCGGCCGCCGATGAGCTATCTCTTCCTCTACCTTGCCGCCATCAACGTCATCGCCTTTGCCGCCATGGGCATCGACAAGGCAAAGGCGCGCGCAGGCAAGTGGCGCATCGCGGAGAGCACGCTCTTCGCCCTCGCCGCGCTCGGCGGGGCGCTCGGCGGAACGCTCGGTATGCGCATATTTCACCACAAGACGAAGCACAAGGAATTTCGCTTCGGCTTTCCCGCGCTGCTGTGCCTGCAGTGCGCAGCCGTGGTGTATCTTATTCTGATCTGGAAGCAGGTGATCTGATATGACTCCCACCCTACTCGCCTATCAAATCGAGCCCGGAAAGCTCGGAAGAATGCAGGTCGTGTGTCTGCGGCTCGGCATCCGCGTGCAGGTGGTCGACCCGGCCGATTTCGGCCAGCCGATCGGCGCGCTGGCCGGTGTGCTGCCGCGGAATCCGGACACCCCGCCGCCCCGCTCCCGGGGGAGATGCTCGTCCTGGCGCACTTTCGCCCCGGCATGCTCGAGGGGACTGCTGCAGGGCTTCGCGCCGCGCACATCCCGCCCGTCGCGCTCAAGGCCATGCTGACAGACACGAACGCCGCATGGACAGCTCCCGCGCTCTACGCCGAGATCGCCAAGGAGCACGCCGCCATGCACAGCGGCGGCCGCGCGCACAAGGCGTGAAAAAATTTCACGATTTACAGCTAAAGAACCGATTGACAAGCGCCCGCGCCTGTACTATCCTATGGGCACGGGTGCGCACCTACCGGCAGTCAGGCGATGGAGTCTGGCTGCTTTTGTATTTGCCGCCGACATTGCCAAGGAGATCCCGCATATGAAACACAATCCGATTCGTCAAGTTGTCTTTCCCGATTCTCGCCGCGCTCATCTGGGGCACTGCCTTCGTCGCGCAGGACGTCTGCGCCGATACGATCGGCACGTTCACCTTCAACGCCGCGCGCTATGCCATCGCCGTGCTCGCGCTGCTGGTGCTGATCGCAGTGCTGGCGCCGTGCACAAGGACCGCCCGCAGCCCACGGAGGCGGAAAAACGCGCCACGCGCAGGCAACTCTGGCTCGGCGGCTTTTGCTGCGGCACGGCGCTTGCCATCGCCTCGAACTTCCAGCAGGCCGGCATCGTCGCCGGGACGGACGCCGGAAAGGCGGGCTTCTCACGGCGCTGTACGTGGTGCTCGTGCCGGTGTTCGGCCTGTTTTTGAAACGCAAGGTCAGCCTGCCGGTGTGGGTCGCGGTCGCGCTGTCGGTCGTGTCTCTATACCTGCTGTGCATCAAGGGCAGCTTCCGGCTCGCCGCAGGCGACCTGCTCGTGCTCGTGTGCGCGGTGTGCTTTGCCGTGCACATTCTGGTCATCGACCACTTCAGCGCGGGTGCGACGGGGTAAAGCTCAGCTGCGTGCAGTTTCTGTTCGCGGCGCTGTGGTCGGGCGTGTGCATCCCGTTTTTCGAGCACGTGGATGCCGCCGCTCTGCTCTCGTGCGCGCTGCCGCTGCTGTATGTGGGCGTATTCTCGTGCGGCGTGGGCTACACGCTGCAGATCCTCGCGCAGAAGGGCTCGAACCCCACGGTCGTCACCATCCTGCTGAGTCTCGAGAGCGTGTTCGCCGTCATTGCGGGCGCGATCATCCTGCACCA
>VOFC01001598.1_pt1 | contig 43459 bp, 51 predicted proteins | sample 5384161 | NCBI WGS metagenome assembly VOFC01 (sample SAMN12384722, study PRJNA508395) | human gut metagenome | isolation source: healthy gut B | host: Homo sapiens | reverse complement strand
AGTCGAGTATCGTATACGAAATGTATACACCCAGCGCCAGTATCGCGAAGCACAGCCCCATTTGCAGACCGTCTATCGTTGTTGCGAAGATAAGCATTGCGTCAGTACCTTTCTTGTGTGTTTATAGCAAGAGCCGGCTGCCGGAATTGCTTCCGACAGCCTAATGTATTTATTACTTGCAGACGTCGACCGCCGTGATGTTCTGCGGCATCGAAAGTCCGAACCTTGCGAGAGCCTCGCTGTTGTAGTAGTTTGTAGGATCGGTTATGACCGCGACCGGAATATCGCTTGCGCTCTTGCCGCCTATTATCTCGGCGGCAGCCTTGCCGGCTGATTTTCCGACCGTTACATACTCAATGGAGGCGCTTGCGAGGCAGCCGAGCTTTAGCTGTTCGATCTCGGAGCCGAACACCGGGATGCTCTTTTTCGTTGGTTATGGGAAGAATGTTGGTCTCAAGCTTTCCTACTATCGTGTTGTCAAGCAGGTTTATGAAGCAGTCAACGCCCTGTGATACAAGGTCGTTGGTCTTTGCGTCTATGGTCGTGATATCGGCAACTGCGCTGTCAAGCACGGTCATGCCGCTGTATTTTGCGGCTGCCTCTTTGAGCTTTTCTATCTGGAAGGGTGAGCTTGACTCCTCGGTCGAATACATGACGCCTATCTTAAGGTCGCTCTTTCCCATGAAGGCGGTCACGACCTCGAGCTGCTTTTTCAAAGTTGGGCACATCCGAAGAACCGGTGATGTTTTCGTAGTTTGCCATTACCGACGGGTCGGTGATGGCGCAGTAGACGACCGGAGTATCGCTGTCGGCAGCGGCGTTGGCTGCGGCTATTGCCGACGGGGTGGCAATGGCGATTATTACCTTTGCCTTTTTGTTTACAAGGTTGTTTGCCTGGGTCTGCGAAACACCGGCGTCAAAGTTGCTGTTGAGCAGCTCGATGTTGTATTTCGTATCGTCGATGCCGGCTTCCCTTAAGACCGGCGATAACGCCGTCGTAGCAGTTGTTGAGCGAGCCGTGCGAGCCGAACTGGATAATTCCTATTGTTTCCTTTTTTTTTGCCGTCGGAAGCCGAACCCGAGTCGTTTGACGAGCAGGCGGAAAGTGCGAATATAAGTGCTAAGGACATTAATATGGCGATAAGTTTTTTTCATTTTTGATTACCTCTTTAATTTAAAGTTTTATGTTTATAAAGTAAGATGTGTTGGCTCTAAAATTCGCCATCGCCATCGAAAAATATTTACTGTCACAGCCGACACATCCTTTCCTTAGATTTAAAGATAAAAAAACGACCTTGCCCCAAAACAATGGGACAAGATCGATAAATCCTGCGGTACCACCCAAGTTGACGGTAAAAAACCGTCAGGCTCTGCCTCACGCATAAACGCGAGCCGTGCTGTAACGGGCACATCCCGTCGGCTGCTACTCACGCAAACGCGCTTTCGGCCGCCCTCATAAGTCCATTCACCTTTTTCGCTGCTGCTGCCATCCCACCGCCGGCAGCTCTCTTTGAGCACCTTTTAAAAAGGTTACTATTCCTAATCACAGGTTTTTCTCTTTGCATGAATGATAGCACTTTAAACAGCAAAAAAGTCAAGTGCATTTTTTAAAAATTTTAAGCCCGCCTTAAAATATCATGCATTTTCCATAAAAATCGCCCCACTGCAAGGCGCCTATATTAACAATTTGTTTAAAATGCGGTCATTTTAAAGCGCAATTATTATTGTATACTATGATTGACGGGCAGATATGCTGCCTTTAAAGTTTAAAAAGGAGGATCTAAAATGTATAACAGATTTGTGCTCAATGAGACTTCGTACCACGGTGCCGGTGCGGTAAAGGCGGTCGCCGATGAGATCATTGCGAGAGGCTTTAAAAAGGCGTTTGTCGCCTCCGACCCCGATCTTGTGAAATTCGGCGTTTCAAAAAAGGTGACCGATGTGCTGGATGCCGCCGGTGTCTCCTATGAGCTGTTCAGTGAGATCAAGCCCAATCCGACTATAGATAACGTAAAGGCAGGCGTCGCCGCATTCAAGGCGAGCGGAGCCGATTGTATCGTCGCGATAGGCGGTGGATCATCAATGGATACCGCAAAGGCAGTCGGTATAATCATCGAGAACCCCGAGTTCGCCGATGTCAGAAGCCTTGAGGGCGTTGCGCCGACAAAGAACAAGTGCGTTCCGATAATCGCCGTGCCGACCACCGCCGGTATAGCTGCCGAGGTCACCATAAACTACGTTATAACCGATACCGAAAAGAACCGCAAAATGGTCTGCGTTGACGTTCACGACATACCGGTCGTCGCAGTTGTCGATCCGGATATGATGTCAACCATGCCAAAGGGACTTACCGCCGCGACAGGAATGGACGCGCTGACCCACGCCATCGAAGGATACATCACCAAGGGCGCATGGGCGATGAGCGATATGTTCCACTTAAAGGCAATCGAGATAATCTCGAAGTCGCTTCGCGGAGCCGTTGAAAACACTCCCGAGGGGCGCGAGGGCATGGCTCTCGGTCAGTATGTCGCAGGCATGGGCTTCTCGAACGTCGGTCTCGGCATTGTGCACTCAATGGCTCACCCGCTCGGCGCGCTTTACGATACGCCGCACGGAGTTGCCAACGCGATAATCCTTCCCACCGTAATGGAATACAACGCACCGGCGACCGGTGAGAAATACCGCGATATAGCCAAAGCCATGGGCGTTGAGGGAACCGAAAAATGAGCACCGAGGAGTACCGCAAGGCTGCCATCGATGCCGTAAGACAGCTGGCTAAGGATGTAGGTATCCCTGCCGACCTCAAGGAAATAGTTGATCCCAAGGATATAGATTTCCTTGCGCAGTCGGCGTATGACGATGCCTGCAGACCGGGCAATCCGCGCGACACAAGCGTTGCCGAGCTTGCCGATCTTTACAGGTCTCTCATCTGATTTTAAGCAGCACGGCAAACGAAAGCCGAAAAAATGGTAGAATTTTCAAATGGGCGAAAGCGCAGCTTTCGCCCATTTTTGTTTTCGTAGGACAACCACTGGCTTTGCCAGTGGGGAAAAAGCTTTAGCTATGGACAGAATAAAAACTCCTTGATATATTTGAAGTTGAGGTTTGCCAACCCAACAAAAATATATCAAGGAGGTCCTAACCATGAAAGAGAAGGACATAAATAGTTTAGAACATACTAAGTGGAGATGTCAATACCATATTGTATTTGCAGCAAAATATCGTAGACAAGCAATATATAGAGAGAAAAAACGGACATAGGAAAAATTCTGAGAAAATTATGCGAACAAAAAGGTGTAAATATAATAGAAGCCGAAGCGTGTCCTGACCATATTCATATGCTTATAGAAATACCGCCAAAATACAGCGTAGCACAAATAATGGGATTTCTAAAAAGGTAAGAGCAGTCTTATGATTTTCGACAGACACGCAAATTTGAAGTATAAATATGGGAACCGTCATTTTTTGGGCAAGAGGATATTATGTGGATACCGTAGGACGCAATAAAAAACAAATAGCGGAATACATAAGGAACCAATTGCAAGAAGATGAAATGGCAGACCAGATGAGCATTCAAGAATATATAGACCCGTTTACGGGTAGCAAGACAAAAAGTAGGCTAAATAAAACACCCCTTTAGGGGTTGCCCGAAGAAGTAATGCGGTTGGCAGAACCTTTCGGAGCCCCTTTAGGGGTGTGGCCTGTAGAATGCCCTTCCAGGGCTTATTCAAGCCTCCGGCTTTGCCGGAGGTTGTGACTTCATCTGCACGGTGATAAACTAAAATTTTAGGTATTATGTTGAGGAGCGCAGCAGATCCTCAGCCTTCTTTTTCAGGTCGTCGCGGAGCGTTTTGGGGGACAAACACCGCACCCTGCCGCCGAACTGCATTATCCAGCCGACAAGCCCCTCGCTTATAAGCGCGTCGGCGGTAAACCTGAAGGCGGTATCATCCGGCAATGAGCGTATCATTATCTCCCTGCCGAACCTGTCAAGTACCTGGTCAAGCAGATCCTTGTCACATTCAAGGTCTATCCGGCATACCTCGCCGCCGAACATGTTGAATACCTTCCTGGCGTAGTCCGCGGTGTCAAACCGCTGCGAATATTCGCTGACCTCGGAAAAAATGGCGCCACGGCTCTGCGGTTACTCTGGCGCTGCGGCAGCGGTCTATTCTCAGGTGCATGAGGTTGTCGTATTTTTCGTTGTTGCAGATGAGATAATAGTGATCATTGTCCCACAAAAGGGAATAGGGGCTTACCTTGAAGCTGCGTTCAGCCGTTTCAAGTCCGTTTTTTCCGAGAACGTTTTTAAAATAGCAAAGCTCGACCTTTTTACGGGTCGATATCGCGGTGTTAAGTGCCTCGATTATGCTGTACAGCGAGTCGTTGGTGCTTTTGGGACGGTTGTCTATGCAGACCCTGCCGCGGAGCGTCTCGGCTTCGTGGACGCTGACCTGCTTTTCAAGCCTCGATATAAGATCGCGGCTCTTTTTGCCGGAATAAATTCCGCCGACTGTACCGCGTCTATAAGCAGGCAGACCTCCGGCATGCCGAACTGCCGCTCGGCTATAAAGTAGCCGTGATTTTTGCCGCCGGTCTCTACCGGAACGCCGACCGAGCACAAAGCGGCGATATCTGAATATATCGCCTTGCGTTCGGCGCTGACGCCGTTTTTTTCAAGCATGGAAATAAGCTCGGCTGCCGATACCGGGTGCAGACGATCGCTCTGCTCCTCTAAGTATCGCAGTACAAGCAGTATCCTTGCCTTTTTCATGGCTTCACTCATAAAGGTCCTCCGTCGGAAAACAAATCCAGAAACTCGCTGCGGTCGTAAATACAGTTTATGGCTGTAAGAAGCTGCGACGACGACATGCCGTGCGGAAGGTCGAGCCGTTGCTCTAAAAAAGCTCTCTTCTTTTCCGGCTGTCCGGACCGCCTACAAGCCCCAGCTCATAAAGATCCGCCTTTGTGACCGGTTCGCCGCGCCTTTCGCGGCTGAAAATCACGCCTGCCTTTTTCAAGGCATCGGTTATTATCTGTTCACAAAGACCCTCGACCCCTAAAAAGCCCTCGGCTGACGCCGCTGTTTTGCGGCGCTCGGTGCCCTTTATCTGGGGTATAAAGACGTTTGTGATTTTATTAGGCGGTACTATGCCGGAAAGATGCGAGCGGATAAGAAAGCCGGCGCCGTCGCTGTCGGTCATTATTATAATACCGCGCTTATTTGCGGCTTTTCTTATAAGCTCAGCCTTTTCGCGGTTCTTGAATATCCCGAAACCGTCGGTTGTAATAATTTCGGCGTCTATAAACGACGACAGCCGTATCTTGTCATACTTGCCCTCGACTATAACCGCCTTATCGAGATGTATCATGTCCGACCCCTTGCTATCAAAGCCAGCTGCACTACCGCCTTTTCAAGCGTGGTCCTGCCCGGAACCCTTGACCCTTTTACCGCCATGTCACATTCGCAAAGGCAGCGCAGTGACTCGGTAATCTGCTTTTCGCTGAGGTTTTTCAGCTGCCTTTCGGCGTCGGTCATTCTGAACGCCGTGCCGAAATATCCCAGCTCCTTTGCCGCCGCTTCGGGTCTTATTCCGGCGCATTTTGCGGCGTATGCCCTGTAGATATCGATATATGACGAAGCAAGGATAGTAAGGATATATGCCGGGTCGGTGTTCATGAATGAAAGGTCGTCAAAGTATTTTGTAGGCGCCGGCAATATCGCCTTTCAGCACCGCCCTTGAAATATTGTAGACCGATGCTTCAAGTGATCTTGAGCATACGGTATCGACCGTTTCGTTTGATATATTGCCGCCCTCACCCACATAAAAAGCAGAGCTTTTCAAGCTCGTTTATAAGGGGTTGACAGATCGTCCGAACAGGTGTCGATCATGTGTCTTGCCGTTGTAGGCTCCATCCGGCACTTGCGCCGCGCGGCGCCCGACTGCAGCAGCCGCATTATATCGGCGGTGTTTTTTCTGCCTATACAGTAAACGTGACCGCCCGACTCCGTGACTGCCGAAAAAAGCTTCAAGAAACGGTCGCCCGGCTTTTTTTGCGATATCTGCACGGTTTCAAACCAGATAATGAAAACGGTTGTCGGCGGCATGTCGGCTATAGCCGAAAACAGCTTGTCTATCTCATTCTGCGGCGCCTTGTCAAACGGAAAATCGCACAGCGTCACCGCCCTTGACGCGCTCATTACCGGAAAGGATGTGACGGCGTCATAGACGGTCTGCGCCTTTACGGCACCGTCGAATTTCATCAGATTCAGCTCGGCAAGATCCGTGACCGCGAGCTTGAGCATTTCGTTTATATGCCTTTTTATGAGGTACTGCTCCTCGCCGAATATGCAGTAGCAGCCCGAAAGGTTTTTGCCCTTTATGGCTGACGAGAGATCGTTTTCGGTCAGAAATTCTATTGTCTTTTTTGCTATTTGACGGCATAAAACACCGGCTCCTTTCCTTCCTTTATTGTAACCGACATATCAGTCCCTCAGCCACCACCGTGTAAGAGTCGGATATGCTTTGCGGATAAAAGACGGGCGACATGTATATACCTCTGAATTCCCCGTCCGGCGGCAGCAGGGCTATGATATAGTGCGCGTCGTGCGGCAGGTCTCTGCCGTTTATTCCGAATATGAATTTCTGCGTTTTTGACAGCATGAGTACCGAGTCTCCGCCTTTTTCAATGCAAAAGGTCAGCACGTTACCGGAGCTGAACATTTCGCCCTCGCCCACAACCGAAACGGCGGTTTTTTCATATACCTTGTGACCGCTCAAAAGACTTTTATCGGTCACGGCGATTTTTCCGATTCCGACTTTGGATGCAAGGGCGTCAAAGCCGCCCCAGTAGGCATTGCCCTCGGGCATTATCAGTGTGTCTATTGTACCTGCCGACCATTCCTTTAAAATTGCCGAAACGGCATATACGTCTCCTTTATCGTCGCCGCAGCCGATAACCGTTACCGACCGGTTATATTTTATGACGGCACAGAAACCGGAGCCTGCATTGACCGCTGTGATCTGCAGCGAATCTGCAAAAGCAAGCCGCCCTGCCCACATGCCGGTCACGGTCAGCAGTGCCAGCATCAAAGACAGAAGCTTTACGCCGCCCGGACGGCTGCAAAGCAGCCATACGCCGGCGAGACCTAAGCAAAGTGCTGCTATTAAAAGGGCAAGGCGGCTGCCGAGCGGAATATATGAAAAAGGAATTTTTGCTATCAGCCCCACTGCGGCCGAAATATACCGCGAGACAAGCGTCGCAAATGAGAAAAACGGAACCGAGAAAAATCCCACAAAAAAGGCAGCGCCGACAAAATAACGGCGGCAAGCAGCGAAAGCAGCAGGTAACCCACGGCAAAGCTGATGGCGATGTTTGCAACGGGCGATACCGTGGATACATAGCCGAAAACGATCATCGTTATAGGCAGTGTAAAAAATCGCCGCGCCGACCGACTGTGCCGCAACCGAAAGAGTGTTTTTGACGATATCGCACAAAACAAAGTTCCTGATATTAACTTTGTCGTCAATCAGCTTTCCGGTGGCACTGCCGGCGACGATGACACCTGCAGTCGCGCTGCACGACAGCAGAAAACCGATGTGCAGCACATAAAACGGCTCATACAAAAGCATCAGTATTACCGCAATGCCAAGTGAATTGAGCGAGTCCTTGCAGCGTATGGCGGTACCTGCACCAAAGGCTGCCGCGCACATTATTCCGGCGCGTATCGCGGACGGAGTGAAACCCGTCACCGCCACGCCGAGAAGCACGGCACCGAGCGAGCAGAGCCGCGCGGTGCGCCGCTTGAAAATCATACAGAACAGTCCCATAACGGCGGAGCACATTATGCTTATGTGCAGACCGGATACCGCAACAATGTGCGATACTCCGCAGACCTTGAGGTCGGAATAAAGCCGGTCGCTTATTCCGCTTATATCGCCGAGCAAAACGCCGCAGGCAAGTGCCGCGTCGTCGCCCGAGAGACGTTCTCTTATGGTTGACCTTATGGCGCTTCTCAATGCAACGCAGGTCTCATACGGCGTGTAGCGGTGCCCGACCTGTTTTATGTTGTTTGCAAAGCAGGAAACGAATACGCCCTCGGCATAACCGGAGGAGCGGTAACGCTCGTCGGGCAGGGAAAACTGACCGTCAAAGGAAATGATATCGCCGACCTTTGAAAAGGCAGCGTCATCGTCGCCTTTGACCGATACCGTAAGTTTTATGCCGGATGGCGCCGATCCTTCGCCGCCGTCTACGGTTTTTTACCTCAAGGCGTGTATATGCGCCGTGTCCGTGCGGCTCCTCGGTCACCCTCGCCGTGACCGGCAACCGGCTGCCTGCCAGCGCCTCGGAGCGCGTTATCCGCGCATAGCTGCCGGCGGTCATTATAAGGCAAAGAAGCGAGGACAGAAGCAGTACATATGCCGCGAACCTGCCGCCTTGAATATTCCTCTTAAAAACGGAGCAGACGGCGGAGAACAGCAGTAAAACAAGCGCGGCTGCAATGCCGGCGACGGTACCGCACTTATAAAGCAGAGCCGCTGTCGCAAGTAAGATCAGCGAAACGGCAAATGCCGGGCGTTTCACGAAAGGTCACTTCCCAAAACCGGACTGTGACCGAACAGGTTTATCATAATTTAAGATCATCCGGATCAAAATTTCTGCCTATGTCGCCAACGACGGGTTCGCGCCGTAAGGGGTCGTATTTATACGACCTGCAGCAATCAAATGGCGAGCGAAGACCTTTTTTTTTGGGCAAACGATCTCTTTGCCGCCCATTATCGACCGTGCAAACCGGCAGTATTCGCACCTTTTCGCAACAAGGCTGCTGTAGTATTTTTTATCGGACATAATGCTTCTCTCCCACAGACACAAGCAGATTTTCCTACATTGTACCACATTTCGCCCGCTATTTCCACCCTTTTTCGCAGTTAAATGTTATCGGTTGATAATAAGGGCAGCTCACATAGGCGTCAGGTTCCGGAACGCATAACATGCAGACAAAAATATAAAAGCCGTGTCGTTTTGGACACGGCTTGGGTTATCGGCTTTCCGGGTGCGGCAGGCGTCTTCGAATAAACGCAAATATCAGGGCAGTTATGCCGCCCGAAACCGCAATCACGGCTATATCAACAAAGGACAGCACTATTTTCGGCAGACTTGTGAACAAAGCCCCGGTTCCGAGGCTGTACAAATGTCCGTTTAACAGTATCATTTCCCCGATGTACATTAAAAGCGTCATGGCGGAAGCCGTGACAGACGGGACGAGCTTCAGCACGGCGCTCTGTTTTTCGAGAAGAAACGACCCTGTAAAAACACCTGCGGTCACGCCCAAAAGAACAAAAAACAGTGTCATCAATACTGCTGACAACGGCGAGACAAGAATGCTGCCGTCTCTCCAGAAGGCGGTAAAGCAGGCAAGTATGCAAAGACCGAGGAACGAAAAAGAACAGACAGACTGAATGATAAGAGGGCAGAGGCGTTGGCGGTCTCCGGTTTTTGCGATATGTCCGAAGCCGTACAGGCTGTTTAAAATTGTAATGATGAGTATGACCGATATAATATAAAAATGGAGCTTAAAGGCAGGATTGTAGTCACCCATCAATATTTCGACTGCGGTTAAAGGTCTGTAAGATACGTTGCCGATGTTAGACGCGTCATACGGAGGAATATAGCACATATACATTTGCCAGTCTTCAAGAGTCAAAAGCGATTCCGATGCCGACACGACCACCTTTTTTCTCAAGAAGAAGCTCTGCTGCAAAAACAGTCCAGTTGCCGCCGATGCGGCAGCGGCAAAGGCGAACCTTTTAAAAATCTTAAAAAGGAGCGGCATAAGTAAAACGCCGGCTATTATTGCAGTGCATATCGGAAAATAAGGGATTATGTATTTAGGGTAGTTTCCCTATATACGGTCCCGTCGTCGATTATGTCGGTTATCACCCTTATACCCATGGATAACGGGTAAAAAGACGCAATCAGAACGCCGAGGCAGGTAAGCAGATAATATATACGAAACCGCGTATCTTTCATAAATAACAGCTCCTTTCATTCTGCATTTGTGAGCAGTACACAGAAAATAACGGCAATAAATGCGGATAATACTGCAAAAGAAAAACCGTGTCAGCTTTTTAAATGACAGTATATTTTCTATTCTTGTGCGTATTTTTGCTCCGCCGAAAGCGGACGCAAAAACGGTTGCATCCTGCTCATACTCCAACAGCGACAAAGCATAATTGCGTGCCCGGTCGGGGGTCCAGTTTTGCCGTGACGCGCTCGTCGCATGACAGCTCCATGTCGGCTAAAAGGCACTTCAAAAACACCCAGCACAAGGGATTGAACCAATGCAGTGAGGTGATAATAAGTCCAAGCACGCGCCAAAGGTTGTCGCAGTGCCTGATATGCTCTTCCTCATGCATTATAATAAATCCGGTGTCCCGTTCTCTGCATAGTGACGGCAGAATTATTTTAGGGTGGATTATACCGTACACCGCCGGGGTTGTGACCTTATCCGAAAAATAAATATTGCCTGTCAGACGTACAAAATCCCTGGCAGAGGAAATCGTTTTAAAATATACTACGGTCAGCAAAGCAATGACCGACAGTGAAACAGCGATCCATACCACCGAAGCCGTGCCGAAAACTTTTTTAAAGCATCGGTTTTATAGGTGAGAGGAAAATAGGAGTCCGCCGCCATGATGCCGTTCATCATTGAAAAAGCAATGTTGTCTGTCGGTTGATATACTACCACGGACTTTGCCGTGACCTTTGTAACAAGCGACATGAGGCTGTACGGCTGATCCAGTCCGAAGGGCAATACCATACGCATATAAGGTATGATCCAGAGCAGCACCGCAAACCTTCTCGGAATTATTCTTATCATCCTTATAAGCATAACGACCGCACCGGTCAAAGCAGCCGTTATGCTCATATTGAACACCCAGTAAAAGATATCGTTCGGCATGAAGGTCACCTGTTATCAATTAGCTTTCGCAGTTCGTCGATCTCGTCCGCAGACAGAGGCTCGTTCTCTATCAATGCGGAGAACAAAGCTTTTCGGGAACCTTTGAAAACCTTTTTTTAAAAGTGATTCCGCTTCGGCTTTCTGCACCTGATCCCTGGATATAAGAGGAGTGCAGATAAATCCGGGATCTTCGCGTCTGATGAAGCCCTTGGCTTCCAGTTTTTTTTTATGACCGTATAGGTCGTGTTTTTGTTCCATCCTATGGTTTCGGCGGATATCAGGCTGATTTCCTTTGCCGAAATGGGGCTTTTTGCTCCATATTATCTCCATAATTTTTGCTTCGCTGTCAAAAAGTTTATCGGTCATAATACAAGCCTCCTTTGGACTATCACTGTAGTCTATACTATCACAATAGTCTCATTTTGTCAAGGGGCTAAAAAACGGCTGTGGGATGATTCCCACAGCCGGAGATTTATTGCCGGATTATTTCATCGAAGGTGTGCAATTATTCCCACTCAATAGTTGCCGGGGGTTTGGAGGTGATATCGTAGACGATGCGGTTGACGCCCTTTACTTCGTTTACTATGCGGCGCGACGCAGAGTCGAGCACATCGTACGGGATGCGTGCCCAGTCAGCCGTCATGAAATCGGCTGTTGTGACGGCACGCAGCGCTATAGTGTAATCATAGGTCCTGCCGTCGCCCATGACGCCGACGCTTCTCATGTCGGTCAGCACGGCAAAGTACTGGCTCAGATCGCGGTCTATGCCTGCTTTGGCACATTCGTCACGGAATATCGCATCCGCATCCTGAAGAATCGCTATCTTCTCGGGCGTTATGGCGCCGATTATCCTGACGCCCAGTCCCGGTCCCGGGAATGGCTGGCGGTAGACCATGTTTTCCGGCATGCCGAGTTCGAGACCGACCTTTCTGACCTCGTCCTTGAACAGGTCGCGCAGCGGTTCGATTATCTCGTCAAAATCAACGTGGTCGGGCAGTCCGCCGACGTTGTGGTGGCTCTTGATAACAGCCGCGTCGCCCACGCCGCTCTCGATAACGTCCGGATATATCGTGCCCTGAACAAGGTAGTCCACCTTGCCTATTTTCTTGGCTTCCGCTTCGAACACCCTTATAAATTCCTCGCCTATAATCTTGCGCTTGTGCTCGGGCTCGGTAACGCCGGCGAGCTTTGACAAAAACTGTTCGCTTGCGTCGACCGCTTTGAGATCTATATCATATTTTCCGCTGAAAAGCTCTACAACCTGCTTTGCCTCGTTTTTGCGGAGAAGTCCGTGATCGACAAAAATGCAGGTCAGCTTATCGCCCACAGCCTTGTGCAGCAGCAGTGCCGCGACCGACGAGTCAACGCCGCCCGACAGCGCGCAGAGCACGCGCTTGTCGCCTATGCGCTCCTGAGCGAAGCGACCGTGCGCTCGGTAAATGACGACATTGTCCAGTCGCCGTTACATCCGCAGACCTCAAACAGGAAGTTTCTGATCATCTTTGAGCCGAGCGGAGTATGCATGACCTCGGGGTGGAACTGCACGGCGTAGAGCCTGCGGGTCATATCCTCCATGGCGGCTACGGGGCAGCCCTCGGTCCTGCCGCTTATCCTGAAGCCGAGCGGTATCTGATTTATATAATCGGTATGGCTCATCCAGCAGGTGGTATGCGCCGGCATGTCGCCGAACAGCTTGCTCGAGCCGTCGACCGTGAGGCTTACCTTGCCGTATTCGCTGTTGCCGGCTTCGACCTTGCCGCCCAGCATGAATGTCATGAGCTGAGCGCCGTAGCAGATGCCCAGCACAGGTATGCCGAGCTCAAACAGCTCCTTCGAATAAAGACAGGCGTTTTCGCCGTATACGCTTTTTGGACCTCCGGTAAGTATTATACCTTTATATCCTGCCGCTTTTATTTCTTCAATGGGCGCCGTATAGGGGCGTATTTCCGAATAAACGCAGCATTCGCGCACGCGTCTTGCAATCAGCTGATTATACTGTCCGCCGAAATCCAGCACAAGAACCTTTTCCATATAGGAATGACCTCCGATATCAAATTTTGAGAACTATATTATTATAATACAAACCGCCCCTTTTGTCTATCGAAAAGAGGCGGTTTTCAAAAAAATTCTTGTAACTTTACTAAATTTGCGGTCCTGTTTTGCTATTCAACTGTTACAGATTTCGCAAGATTGCGCGGTTTGTCGATATCACAGCCGTTTTCCTTTGCGACATAGTAGGCGTAGAACTGAAGCGGTATGACCTCGACCGACGCCAAAAACAGCGGATCCACCTTCGGCACAAACAAAACGTCGTCCGCCTCGGTGAATATGTGGCGGTTGCCTTCGGGTGCTACGCCGAGCACAACGGCGCCTCTCGCTCTTACCTCCTTGATGTTGCTCATGGTCTTTTCAAAAAGAGGCTCGTAGCAGGCGAGGGCTATGACCAGATGACCGTCGTCAATGAGGGATATCGTACCGTGCTTCAGCTCACCGGCTGCGTATGCTTCGGAATGGAGGTAAGATATCTCTTTCAGCTTCAAAGAGCCTTCCATTGCGACCGCATAATCGACATTTCTGCCTATGAAGAAAAGCGAACGGTGCCTGTGATATTTTTTTCGCAAGCTCAGGTATGTTTTTTTGTTGCCGTCTATCGCTGCCTGCATTATTTTCGGCAGCCCACAAAGCTCGGAAATATATTTTTTATATTCCTCGTCCGCTATTTTTTTCCGAGCACCTTTGCGGCGTAAACGGCAAACAGATAAAGCACGGCAAGCTGGGTAGTGTAGCCCTTTGTGGTCGCAACGGCGATCTCGGGACCGGCACGGGTGTACAGCACGTCGTCAGACAGCTTTGCAATGGTGCTGCCCACAACGTTTACTATCGACAGCACATATGCTCCGCGCTTTTTGCACTCCTTCATTGCCGCTATGGTATCGGCCGTTTCGCCCGACTGGCTTATAACTATAAGCAGCGTTTTTTCGTTTACCACCGGGTCGCGGTAACGCAGCTCCGACGCAAGATCGACCTCGACCGGTATCCTCAGCAGCTTTTCTATCATGTACCTTGCCGCCTGACCGGCATATGACGCCGAGCCGCAGGCGGTTATGACTATGCGGTCAAAGCCTGCAAGGCGTTCCTTTGTAAGATCGGTCTCGTCGAACACGATGTCTCCGTTTTTAATGCGCGACATTATGGTCAGCTCGGCAGCCTTGGGCTGCTCCATCATTTCCTTCATCATGAAATGATCGTATCCGTCCTTTTCGGCGACCTCGATATCCCATGTTATACGGGTGACCGGTCTTTCCTGCGGCTCACCGTTTTCGGAATAAACATTTACCTTAGACGGGGTTATGACAGCCATGTCGCCTTCCTCAAGATAGATCACCTTTCTTGTGTATGACACAAGTGCGGTAACGTCCGACGCTATAAAGTTTTCGCCCTTTCCGACGCCTATTATAAGAGGGCTCGAACGCCTGACCGCGATGAGCATGTCGGGACAGTCGGAGCAGAGGATGCCGAACGCATATGTTCCGCGGAGCCTTGAAACGGCGGCTCTTACTGCACCGGAAAGTCGTGCTGCTCTTTATAATACACGGCTATCAGCTGAGACACTATCTCGGTGTCGGTCTCGCTTTTGAATTTTACGCCCTTTTGCCTCAAGCTCCTGGCGCAGCGGTATATAATTTTCAATGATCCCGTTGTGAACGAGGGCAATTTTGCCGTCGCTGCTCAGATGGGGATGCGCGTTTGTGTCAGACGGCGCGCCGTGGGTCGCCCAACGGGTATGGCCTATGCCTGTGCGACCCAAAACGGCATTTCCGCCGTCGGTTTTTTCCGATATGGTCTTGACCCTTCCGGTGGTCTTGCTGACCGAAAATTTTCCGCCATAAAGAACGGCGATGCCAGCCGAGTCATAGCCGCGGTATTCAAGCCTTGAAAGACCGTCGAGCAGTATCGGCGCGGCGTTGCGCTTGCCTGTAAAACCTACTATTCCACACATAATAAAAAAACCTGTCCTTTCTGTGCACTGAATTTGCAGTACACGAAAAAGCTTTTCGCAAAATTCTGCGAAAAACCTCCTTAGGCTGATAATATCCAGCCTATGCACAACGATAACGGTAAAAGCGGCGTCTTTGTCGCCGGGATCGCTCCCGGTTTTTTCCCACCGCCTGACGACATACCTGCCGGGGGCACCCGCTGAAAAAATCGATTCTCCCCAACCCTCGTCAACCGTTGTGCTGCGGACGGTCCAAGCGCTTAAATTTACTCATGAAAATATTATCATGCTTGCAGTTGACACTAAAAATGAATTTACAGCACACTCCTGCATGCTATATTTTATACTAAACCGGCGGTTTTGTCAACCCAAGGCTGCAGGAGCCCGACACCGCACAGGTTCCGACTTCGCCAGCCTACAGTATCTCTCTTTGCGTTTCTCCTGAACTGTGACGGTGTGACGCCGACGATTTTTTTAAACACTCTTGAAAAATAGTACGCGTTATAAAATCCCAAACTGTCGGATATTTTGCCTATCGGGGTGTGGTCTGCCGTAAGGCGATCACATGCGGCAGCTATTTTGACGCCGTTCACATATTCCGATACGGTGCTGCCCTTTATTGACCTTGAAAAGCCTTGCGATGTACGATTCCGACACGCCAAAGACGTCCGACAGCAGCGCAAGGCTCACCTGACTGCCCTTGTTTTGGTCAATGTAACTTGTCATGATGTCAAGTAAGGGCACGGCATGCACAGTCTTTGTCCGGCTGACATGTATGAGCAGCTCGTGGAAGAGCGCGTTGAGCAGCAGCTTGCCGTCCTGCCCGTTTTGAGCGTTCTCATGCGGTTCAAAAGTGAATTTAAGTGACCTCTGTCGGATATGTGGGCAAGAGCCGGGATATCCACAGCCGACGGCAAGACGCCGGGGTAATAGCAGGCGAACTGTCCTGTGGGCAGGCTGTGGTTGTTTACGGTCGGTGGCGCGACTGCCGCCTGCCCTTGAGCGCTTCAAAATGGAACACATAGTATGTGCAGCCGCTGCTTTCCAATGGTCTGTAAAATATGCCGGCAGGCACAAGCAGCGCGTCAAACGGGGACAGGCTGTATTTTTTGCCGCCGCAAATAAAATCCACAGCGCCGTCCGTAGGTATTATAAGCATATTGACATTCATAGACCTGCCTCTGTGCCAGAAGCCCGACGGCTTTATCACATATCCGAAAAGGGAAAGATTGATACTGTTGATATCAAATAGCATGAAAGTACCTCCGACAGTGTTTCTTAAAGCTATGATATCACAATTATAGTTTTAGTTCAATATAGTATTAATAATTCATTTTAGTGCATTGTAACGAGCATTGCTTGATGCTATAATTTTAATAAAAGGAGCGATGTACATGATATACGATATAAAAAATTTCGGTGCTGTGGGTGACGGCAAAACGCTTTGTACCGCAGCGCTGCAGCAGGCGATAGACAGCTGTGCCGCTGCCGGAGGCGGCAGAGTGCTGATATCGTACGGCAGATACATGTCCGGCACCATAAAATTAAGGTCCGGGGTAGACCTTCATATAGCCTCAAACGGGGTGCTTTTAGGCTCGCCCGACTGCAAGGATTATCCGGAGCCGGAAAACATGCTGCATACCACCCGTGAGCTGCTGCCGAGGGAGCGCGGCGCATGCTTTATATATGCCGAGGAGGCAGAAAACATAAGCATCACCGGCATGGGAAGGATAGACTGTAACGGTACGGCGTTCGTAAAGAAAAAGGACGAAGCCGACTGGCGCTGCTGGGGCTATGAGCGCATCGACGCGCCGACCCCTCCGAGAGTGGTGTTCTTTACCGGCTGCAAAATGTAAAGGTCACCGATGTCACAATGGTAAATCAGCCGGCAGGCTGGTCATACTGGATACACGACTGCGACTATGTCACCTTTGACCGCTGCAAGGTCATTGCCGACGTACACTACCCGAATAATGACGGAATACACATAAATTGCAGCCGCAATGTCAATGTTTTAACTGCGATATCACCTGCGGCGACGACTGCATAATAGTGCGCGCCAACTGCTCGTCACTAAAAGAAAACAAGGTTTGTGAAAAGGTGACGGTCACTAACTGCAACCTCACAAGCTGGTCGAGCGGTATCAGGATCGGCTGGATAAACGACGGAACCATCAGAAACTGCACGTTTTCCAACCTTGTCATGACCGACACGTCGGTCGGAATAGGCATAGCCCTGCCGCAAAGACGCGGCGAGACAAGGCTTTCGGACGAGGGCAGGCAAAATACCCTTATAGAAAACCTCAGCTTCAATAATATAATTATGGACGGCATAAACGCCAATTCCGTCCTTGTATTTGTGGCTGACTGCGAAAACACCCATGTGGAAGCCATACGCAGCCTGTATTTTTCGGGTATTCGTGCCCGTGCCGCAGCACAGCCGGTGCTTTACGGCAGAAGGGATGTGATAATAGAAAACGTGCAGTTTAGGGACTGCACATTTGAAAGGCGCGGCTCCTTTAACCGCTGCCACGGCGGCTGGGGATCGCTGGGCTATGTAAAGGAGCACAGCGGCGGAAGTATAATAATGAATTATGTAAAAAATGTCACCATGAACAATACGTCGTTTTTCAAACGAGACGCTGCTTGACATGGTCTCTGACCGCAGTATCTGAAATACAATGTATAATACCGCCGGCAGTATCCAAAAAATACTGTCGGCGGCTTTTTTCGCCGCACATTGAAAAAACGGCTTCTGCCGCTTGTTTGGGTGTGGAAAAGGTATGAGTTCATATTTTAAACGGTCGGTCTCCTGCTTTGTTGTGCTGCTTCTTCTCATGACGGTGTGCGGAGCAAGGATACTGTCGCTCTCGACCGACAAAAGCCTTACCGAGGCGGCGGCGTCGCAGTCGACAAGAAGGCTGTCGGTAGCGACGGTCAGGGGACAGATATATGACTGCCTTAGCAGACCGCTCACCGGCATCACCTCGGAGCAGGTCACGGTCATAATGCCGACCGACAAAGGCTTTGCGGCGGCAGAAAAAGCTCTGCAAAGAAGATGCGGACACGGTTCTTTCAAAGCTTCGCAGCGGGGATCCGCAGCTTATAAAGGGCGGCAGCGGCACGCCGCTTGCAGGCACTATCTGCTTTGACGTTCCGGTGAGATATTCCGGCAGCCTGCAGCATGTGATAGGCTATACGGATGGCACGGGTCATGGCGTTGCGGGCATTGAAAAATATTTTGACGACATCCTTTTTCCCGAAAACGATCTTGCGATCACCTACACCGTTTCCTCGACCGGCAGGATGCTGTCGGGCGATGGATACAAAATAGTGTCCGGCGGCGATACCGGCAGCGTCACGCTTACCGTGGACATGGATATACAAAAAGCAGCCGAGCAGGCTATGGAGCAGGTTCCGGCAGGTGCGGCAGTTATAGTCGACGCAAAAAGCGGAGCCGTAAAAGCCATGGTCAGCCGTCCCTCATACGATCAGTACAACGTAGCCGCAGCCCTCTCTGACGACAAATCGGCGCCGCTTATAAACCGTGCGCTCTTTGCCTACAACGTCGGTTCGGTCTTTAAGCCCTGCGTCGCCGCCGCCGCAATCGAAAACGGGGCGGCTGATTACACATACACCTGCTCCGGTCAGATAGAGTATGGCGGTCTTACATTCAAGTGCAACAGCCGTGCCGGTCACGGAACGCTGGACCTTAAAGGCGCTCTTGAACGCTCATGCAACACATATTTTTTTACACGCTTGCGCTGAAAATAGGCGCAGAAAACGTTTACCGGTACGCAAATTCCTTCAGGTTCGGAAGTCCCCTGCAGCTTGGCGGCGGCATAATATCACAGAGCGGAAGTATGCCGAAAAAGGAAACGCTTGAGCAGCAAAGCGCCGCTTTGATAAACCTTTCGATAGGGCAGGGCGAGCTGCTGCTGTCGCCGGTGGCGATATCCTGCATGTATGCGGCGATAGTAAACGGCGGCAGCTACTATCAGCCGTATATAGTCGAAAAATGGGAGAGCGGCGGCAGTGAGGAATATACCTCAAAGGCACCGCCCATAGCAGCCATAAAAAGGAGACCTCAGACACGCTGTCGGAATACCTTGCCGGGGCGCTGCAAAACGGAACGGGCAAGGGTGCCTATGTTGAGGGCATTGCAGCAGGCGGCAAGACCGGAACGGCTCAGACCGGCTGGAAGGACGGCGACCGCAGCATCCTCAACGGCTGGTTCTGCGGATATATGAAGGGCGAGCTTACCGATTACGCCATCGTGATATTAAAGGAGGACGTGCGCTCCGGCTCCGCCGACTGCGCCCCCGTATTCAAGGAAATAACCGAAAAAATGCACGATATGGGCAAATAACGGCTCAAAAACGTCAAGATTTGTGTTGACAAGTAAGATTTGCGGTGATATACTGTGTTTTGTAGTTAGAATTCTGATGTTTAAAGGAGAGTGGGGCGACCCGCTCTTTAATTTTTGTAACGGAGGGATGCCGATTGGCACAGTCACCGACCGCAAAAAGGGTCGCAGAGCTGATAAAGGTCCTGTCGAAAACGCCGGCTACATGCTGTGGGACGTGCGTTTTGTGAAGGAGGGTGCATCGTGGTACCTGCGCGTCTTTATCGATAAAGACGGAGGAATAGGCATTGACGACTGCACCGATGTTTCACATCTTATCGACCCGATAATAGATGAAGCCGACCCGATAAACGTTCAGTATTATCTGGAGGTCTGCTCACCCGGTCTCGAAAGGGAGCTTACCGAGCCGTGGCACTTTGAAAGATTCCGGGGTCAGTGCGTCACGGTAAAGCTTATAAGACCGTATAACGGCAGGCGTGAATTTAAAGGCACCCTCGTTTCCTATGACGGCGGCGTGACGCTGCAAACTAAGGAAGGAAACGTTACATTCGCTAAATCTGAGCTTGTTAATGTCCGACTTTGCGACGCGGATATATAATGTATGGAGGTATAACGGAAAATGGCTAAGGCAAGAAAAAAGGAAGAAGTAATCGATTACAATCAGGAAATATTTGACGCTTTGAAGCTCATGTCTGACGAAAGCGGAATACCGGAGGATTATCTTGCGGAAAAGATAAAAAGCGCGATAATCGTCGCCGCAAAGAAGGATTACGGCATGCGCGACGTCGTGTTCTGCGATATCGATATCGAAAAGCGGATATTTAAGGTATATGTCCGCAAGACCGTTGTAAACGAGATCGAGGACGAATACACCCAGATGCTGCTTGAGGACGCGCTGAAGGTCGATCCCAAGGCTGTTGTCGGCGAGTTTGTCGATATACCGCTTGAAACCAGAAAGTTCGGCAGAATAGTCGCCCAGAACGCAAAGCATGTCATAAGACAGGGCGTAAAGGAGGCTGAACGCGGTCAGACCTATGAGGAGCTCCACAGCAAGAGCAGGGAGCTTGTGACCGCCATAGTCCAGCGTATAGACCCCAGAACCGGCAACGCCACCATAACGATAGGACGCGGTGAAGCGGTGCTGCCCAAGACTGAGCAGGTTCCCGATGAGGAGCTTTACGAGGGCGAGCATATCAAGGTATATATAGTTGACGTCAAGAATGAGGACAAGGGACCGAGGGTCATGATCTCAAGGACCCATCCGGGACTTGTCAAGCGCCTTTTCGAGACCGAGGTTCCCGAAATTTACGACGGAACGATCGAGATAAAATCGGTATCGCGTCAGGCAGGATCGAGAACAAAAATGGCTGTGTGGTCAGCCAATCCGGAGGTTGACGCGGTAGGCGCATGTATAGGTCCCAAGGGTGCCCGTGTAAACGCAATAGTAGACGAGCTCGGCGGCGAGAAGATAGATATAGTGAAGTATTCGGATGATCCGGTAGCATTTATCACCGAGGCGCTGTCGCCTGCAAAGGTGCTGTCGGTCGAGATAGAGAGCGAGGATCCCAAGGTCTGCCGCGTTACGGTGCCGGACGGTCAGCTTTCTCTTGCTATCGGCAACAAGGGTCAGAATGCCCGCCTTGCCGCAAGACTTACAGGCTGGAAGATAGACATTCATCCCGAAAGCGGATTTTACGGTGAGGAAACAGCCGAAGCCGCGGAATGACAACGGATATTCAGTAAAAAAAGGAGTGGCCGCGGCATGAACAATAAAAAACAACCTCTGAGGCAGTGTACCGGATGCGGCGAAATGAAGCCGAAAAAAGAGCTGGTGCGGATAGTTAAGTCTCCTGAGGGCATCATAAGTCTCGACCGCTCGGGAAAAGCAAACGGTCGCGGAGCATATATCTGCCGCAATGCGGAGTGTTACCGCAAGGCGGTCAAGGCGAAAAAGGCTTGAGAGAGCTTTTTTCGGCACCGATACCCGAAAGTGTGTCGGAACAGATCTTAAAGGAGCTGTCGTCTGATGAACAATGATCCCGTACTCTCAAGGCTCGGGTTCGCGAGAAAGGCAGGCAGGCTGTCCTTAGGCTTTGCCGCTTCCAAAGAAGCGTGCGGCAAGGGCGACGCAAAGCTCATTATAATAGCGTCGGATGTCTCGCTGAAATCCGAAAAGGAAATAAGGTTTTTCGGCGGCAGTGTAAAAGCCGTCAGAATAGATAAGACCATGGACGAGATGTCGGCGGCAATAGGGGCGAGAGCCGGTATCGTTTCGGTAAACGATCAGGGATTTGCAGACGCAATAGGAAAACTGATACCGTTTTGCAGTAGCAAGGAGGAAACACATAATGCTGATTAAATACAAGATACATGAAGTGTCGAAGGATTTCGGGGTGTCGAGCAAGGAGCTGATAGGGCTGCTGCATGATAAGCTCGGCGTGGATAAAAAGAGCCAGACCTCGCTTGAGGACAATGAGCTGAACCTCATTTTTGACTATCTTACAAAGAAAAACGAGGTCGAAAGCTTTGACGATTATTTTGCGGCAGGCGAGCGTGCGCGCGAGGAAAGAGCTGCCGCAAGAAAGGCTGAAAAGGACCGCAAATTGGCTGAGCAGATGGCTGTTCTCGAGCAGCTGAAGGCTGCCAAGGCAGCGCAGGCGGCGGAAAGTGCGCCCAAAGCGGAAACTGTGGAAGCGCAGGCTGCGGAAAACGCCGGAAAACAGGTGGTGAAGCTCCAAGACGAGCCCAAAACCGAGACGAAGGCGGAGCCCAAAACCGAAGCGGCTCCCAAAAGGAGACTGCCGCAAAGCAGGATGAAAGGGTGGCTGCAAACAAAAAGCCGCAAAAGGCTGCTCCCGACAAAAAGGCTGCGGCTGAAGCTCCGGCTCCGGTCAAAAGAGAGCCGGTCTATATTCCTCCCCAGCCTAAAAGGAGAAAAAGGAGAGGCCCCCAACCGCGGACCGGTCGAGATACGCAAGGTTGACACAAGGTCGTCAAACGTCAACATCGATAAATACAACGAGAGATATGAGAATATCGCTCCTGCCAATGCTATGCGCGGCGATAATATCCAGCGCAAGCAGAAGATAAAGCAGAAGTCGCAGGAATACCGCCGTCCGCAGGGCACAAAGCGCGAGACCGAGGCGGATAAGCTTCGCAGAATTCAGCTTGAAAAGATCAAAAAGACGCCTGTCACCGTAACGGTGGGCGAGGAAATAACGGTGGGCGAGCTTGCCGCGGCGCTGAAAAAGACTGCGTCCGAGGTCATAAAGCAGCTCATGAAGCTCGGTATGATGGCAACGGTCAATCAGACCATCGACTACGATACCGCCGAGATAGTCGTGACCGAAATGGGCTGCAAAATACAGCGCGCCGTCGTTGTCACGATAGAGGAAAAGAATAATGGATATCTCCGGGGATACCGAGGAGATATTGCAGCCGAGAAGCCCGGTCGTCGTTGTCATGGGTCACGTTGACCACGGCAAGACCTCGCTTCTTGACGCTATACGCAATTCCAAGGTCACCGAGGGCGAGGCAGGCGGAATCACCCAGCACATCGGTGCTTACAGGGTCAACCACGACGGCCACGATATAACCTTCCTCGACACGCCGGGACACGCAGCCTTCACATCGATGAGACAGCGCGGAGCAATGGCTACCGATATAGCCGTTCTCGTTGTTGCCGCGGATGACGGTATAATGCCGCAGACGATAGAGGCTATAAACCACGCCAAAGCCGCAAAGGTCCAGATAATAGTTGCCATAAACAAAATGGATAAGCCGGAGGCTAACCCCGACCGCATCAAGCAGCAGCTTACCGAGCAGGGGCTCGTGCCCGAGGAATGGGGCGGCGACGTTATATGCGTGTCGGTCTCAGCCAAAACGCATGAGGGCATTGAGGATCTTCTTGCCAACATCCTGCTTGTCGCGGAAATGCAGGAGCTCAAAGCCAACCCCAACCGCCGCGCAAAGGGCGTTGTCATCGAGGCACGCCTTGATAAGGGACGCGGTCCCGTGGCGTCGCTGCTCGTTCAGAACGGCACGCTGCGTTCGGGCGATATAATAGTCGCCGGAACGTCGGTCGGCAGAGTAAGGGTAATGCTTGACGAAAACGGCAAGCCGGTCAAGGAGGCAGGACCCTCCGTTCCGGTCGAGATAACCGGACTTGACGAGGCACCTGCCGCAGGCGACAGCTTTGACGCCGTTTCCGACGAGCGTCTCGCGCGTCAGCTGGTTGAGCAGCGCAAGCAGAAGGCTAAGGAAGAGGTGTTCAACGCCGCTCAGAAGGTCACGCTCGATAACCTGTTCAATCAGCTTGAGCAGGGCGAAATGAAGAATCTCAACATTATAGTCAAGGCAGACGTCCAGGGCTCGGTCGAGGCTGTAAGAGATAGCCTGCAGAAGCTGACCAACGAGGAAGTGCGCGTCAATGTCATACACGGCGGCGTAGGAGCTATAAACGAGTCGGACGAAATGCTTGCCGCAACGTCGGGCGCTATTATAGTCGGCTTCAATGTCCGTCCCGATCCGGTCGCCAAGGAGGCTGCCGAGCGTGACGGTGTCGAGATAAGACTGTACAGGGTCATTTACGACTGCATAGACGAGATAACCGCCGCAATGAAGGGTATGCTGGCGCCTAAGTTCCGCGAGGCACAGTTGGGTCAGCTCATCGTCCGTCAGACCTACAAGGTGTCCGGCGTCGGAGTTATCGCCGGCTGCTATGTGCAGAACGGTAAGATCACCCGTGACTCTAAGGTGCGCGTCGTGCGTGACGGCATTGTTATCGCCGAGGACGATATCGCGTCGCTGCGCCGCTTTAAGGACGACGTCAAGGAGGTCGCCGAAAGCTACGAGTGCGGTGTCGGTCTTAAAAAGTTCAACGATATCAAGGAAAATGATATATTTGAGGCATTCCGCATGGAGGAATACCGCGACTGATAAAGGAAAGGTAATTTGAAAAATGCCCGGTTTTAAATTAGGCAGGGCGGAGTCTGATATAAAGCGCGAGCTGTCCGATCTGTTCAGGGAACTAAAGGATCCGCGCGTCAGCAGTCTGCTCAGTATCATAAAGGTCGATCTGTCGTCGGATATGTCATACGCTACGGTGTATGTCAGCGCTATCGAGGGCAGGGAAAAGACTGTCGAAAGCGTAAAGGGTCTGAAAAGCGCCGCAGGTTATCTGCGGCGTGAGCTCGGTTCGCGTCTCAAAATAAGAAAAACGCCCGAACTGCGGTTTGTTGCCGACGATTCCATTGAACACAGCGCGCACATCGCGCAGATAATCGAGTCGTTCGGGGAGGACAGGCAATGCGGGGACAAATGATAAGCGCCTCGGCGGCAGCGTCGTTCCTTGAGAGAAGCGACAAATTTGTAATACTGACCCATGCCTCGCCCGACGGCGATACGCTGGGTTCAGCCTATGCGCTGGCGGATGCGCTCTGCGCTCTCAATAAAAAGAGTGTTTGTCGTCTGTCCGGACAAGATCCCGGAAAAGTTCGGGTATCTTATAAAGGAATACGAAGCATTTGAGCCGGAAACGGTGGTAGCGGTCGATATAGCCGACGAAAAGCTGCTCGGCAGTCTTTACGACCGGTATTCGGGCAGGGTCGCGCTTTGCATAGACCATCATGGCTCCAACACGAAGTATGCAGAAATGCTTTATCTTGAAGCGGATGCCGCGGCGGCATGCGAATGTATCTATAATGTGATAAACGAGCTTGGGACTGTGATAACGCCGTATATGGCAAGCTGCCTTTATACCGGTATCGCGACCGACACAGGCTGCTTTAAATTTTCAAACACAACGCCGCGCAGCCACCGCTATGCCGCCGAGCTTATAGAAAAGGGCGCCGACTACGGCGAGATAAACCGTGTGATGTTCGAGGTCAAGAGCCGCGGCAGAATAGCCATGGAGCGTAAGGTCCTCGAAAACATTGAGTTTTATTACGGCGGCAGGTGCGCCGTGATAACGGTCACAAGGGATATGATAAAGGAAACAGGCTGTCCTTTGGGCGACCTTGACGGTGTGACCGCCATGTCGCGCCAGATAGAGGGCGTGCAGATAGGCGTGACCATAAAGGAAAAGCCGGACGGGAAATACAAGGTCTCACTGCGTACGTTCGAGCCCCCTACAATGCTGCCGACATATGCGCCGTTTTCGGCGGCGGCGGACATATAAGGGCTGCCGGATGCGAGTTTTCATGTGATATAGAGAGCGCCAAACGTCAGCTGCTTTCCGCGATAGGGGAGGTGCTGCGGTGACGGGCGATACCGCTGCCGTGGGACTTGTGCTGCTCGATAAGCCCGAGGGGTATACATCCTTCAAGGCTGCGGCGGTGCTGCGCAGAATATACGGCACAAAACGGGTCGGTCACACCGGCACGCTTGATCCTATGGCGACCGGCGCTCTGCCGGTGCTTATCGGCACGGCGTCAAGACTTTGCTCTTTTGTGGCTTTGTCGGACAAGGAGTATATAGCCGACATAAGGCTCGGCATTACGACCGACACGCTGGACATCACCGGCAGGGTGCTTACCGAGCGCGTTCCCGATGTGTCGGACGAAAGACTGCTCGATGCAGCAGCGCATTTCAAAGGCGAGTACGATCAGATACCGCCGATGTTTTCGGCTATCAGCAAAAACGGCGTCAGAATGTACGAACTGGCGCGGCAGGGCGTCGAGGTCGAGCGCGAGCCGCGGCGTGTAAATATAAAGGAATCCGAGATAATTGACCGCAGCGGCAATGATTTCAAACTGAGGGTGCTCTGTTCAAAGGGCACATATATAAGGTCGCTTGCCGATGATATCGGACGGTATCTCGGCTGCGGAGCGGTCATGACGGGACTGAGAAGGACCCGCACTGCAGGCTTTTCGGCTGCCGACTGTTCATCTCTGGCGCAGATAGAAAGCGACCCAAAGGCGCATCTGCTGCCGCCCGAAACGGTGGTAAGGCATTTAAAGCCGGTCGAGGTGTCCGAAGCTCAGGCGGTACGTTTTTTAAACGGTGCCGGGCTTGACGCAGGCAGGATAAAATCGGCGGACATATATGCCGACGGCGAGCTTTTAAGGGTGCGCTGCGGCGAAAGATTTCTGGGACTTGCAAAATATTCCGATGAAACATGCGAGCTGTCGGTGAAATGCGTTATCGACGCCCCGGCGGCAAAATTTTAAACAGGCGGAGGTGAAGGGCATGGATAAAAAAGCACTGCGGTTGCGCTCGGAACGTTTGACGGGCTGCATATAGGTCACAAAGCGGTGCTGTCGGCGGCACTTAAGTTTACCGATTGCGACGCGGTTGCAGTGACCTTCGGCGAACCGCCCAAAAGGCACACCTCCGGCGAATTTGTACCCATGCTCATGACCGCCGAAGAAAAAAACCGCGCCTTGAGGGAAATGGGTTTTTCTGCCGTCGATGTGCTCGATTATGACAAGGTCCGCGACATACCGGCGAGAGATTTTCTCGACATGCTGTTTGAAAAGTACGATATAAAAGCCGTGACCTGCGGCTTCAACTATCGCTTCGGTGCCGGCGGCAGCGGCGACGCGGCTTTGCTTACCGCCTACTGTCACGAGCATAAGGCGGAGGCTGTCGTTTGCCCGGCAAGCACTGTGTCCGGTCAGACCGTATCGTCCACGCTCATAAGGGAGCTTATATCCGACGGCAAGATACCGTTTGCCAACACGCTGCTCGGCAGGCGCTTTTCTATAAGCGGAAAGGTCATCCACGGCGACGCAAGGGGAAGAACAATAGGCTTCCCGACCGTAAACCAGCTGCTTGACCCGGAGATAGTAACGCCGCTGTTCGGCGTTTATGCGACCGCGGTAACGGTGGGCGGCAGAATGTATCCGGCTGTCACGAATATCGGGATAAGACCGACATTTCTGCTCAAAAAGCCGATGAGCGAGACAAATATTATAGGCTTTGAGGGCGACCTTTACGGCGATGATATCAGAGTCGAGCTTTTGTCGTTTTTAAGACCGGAAACAAGGTTTGACGGTATAGATCAGTTAAAAGCTGCCATTGCGAATGACGCCGAGGCGGCAAAAGCCGCATTTGCAGCCGTTATCGATACACAAAAAAAGAACTGACCGGGATGTTTTTCATTCCGGTCTCTTTATCTTTAAAAATTTGTCGCTTTGCTTTTTTAATATTGCCAAAACACATGCCGTTTGATATAATGAGTAAAATGCTATTTTAAATGAAGCGGCACTTTAGCGGACAAGGCAATGCCGAACGCAGTGCCGGCTTTAAAAGGGAGAAAATCATGAACGTTGTTCTTTTAAGCTATACCCCGAACCGGAGCTTAATATCGCCAACGCGGCAAGACTTTGCTACTCCGGCGCCACCATCGACGAGGTCCGCGAAAAGCTCACGCCGGAAAAGACCGCTGCGTTTCTTGATATGTTGTCGGGACTCGGTCACGAAAGTCCAATTGAGCACGCATCGTTCACCTTCGGCATCGAGGGCGTTTCGCGCGCTCTGCTTGCACAGATAACAAGGCACCGCATAGCCTCCTTCTCGGTCCAGAGCCAGAGATATGTCAAGGAGGATCAGTTTGAATACGTCACTCCGCCCGAGATAGAAAACGACCCCGAGGCAAAAAAGGTGTTTATAGAGGCGATGGAACGGTCGCAGGAATACTATGACCGCCTGACCGAAGAGCTTAAAGCAAAGCACAAGGCACGTCTGATCTTGGCAGGTGAGGACGAAAAATCGGCTGAAAGAGCTGCCGAAAAGCAAGCCATTGAGGACGCAAGGTTTGTTCTGCCGAACGCCTGCTGCACAAAGATGATAGTTACGATGAACGCCAGAAGCCTTTACAATTTCTTCTCGCACCGCTGCTGCAACCGCGCTCAGTGGGAGATACGCTGCCTTGCCGAAAAAATGCTTATGCTCTGCCGCGAGGCTGCTCCGCATCTATTTAAAAAGGCAGGTCCTGCATGTCTTAACGGTCCCTGCCCAGAGGGGAAAATGAGCTGCAAAAGAGCTGCCGAAATGCGTGAAAAATACGCCGTGAAGGACTGAATTACATGGGTAAACTGATAGTTATTGAGGGGCTTGACGGCAGCGGAAAATCAACACAGCTCGATATGCTTGAAAAGAGACTTTCCGAAAGCGGGATAGACGCAAGGGAAATATCGTTTCCCGATTATAACGACCCGTCGAGCACACTTGTAAGAATGTACCTCGGCGGTGAGTTCGGAAGCAGACCGGATTCGGTAAACGCCTTTGCCGCGTCGCTTTTTACGCGGTAGACAGGTACGCAAGCTACAAGCGCCACTGGGGAGAATACTATGACGCAGGCGGCACCGTGATATCGGGCAGATATGTGGAGTCAAACGCATATCATCAGATGGCAAAGCTGCCGCGCGAGCAGTGGGAAGCGTATCTTGACTGGCTTTACGAGACCGAATATGAAAAGACCGCCATTCCGCGGCCCGATCTTGTCATATTTCTTGATATGCCGACCGATGTGTCGTCAAAGCTCATGACTTCACGCTACCATGGCGACGACTCAAAGCGTGACATTCACGAAAAGGACAGGTCATATCTTGAAAGCTGCCGCAAAGCGGCGGCATTTGCCGCCGAAAAATGCGGCTGGAACATAATAAACTGTGCCGAGGACGGCATGCCGCGGTCGCCGGAAAGCATTTCTGACGACATATTCGCAGCCGTTATGAAGGTGCTCTAAATCTTTGATCATAAAGGAAACAAAACATGTATTATGAATTTTTAGCGCCCGGCTTTGAGGAGATCGAGGCCATTGCAACGCTTGATATAATGCGCCGTGCAGGAATAGATGTACGGACTGTTGGGATAGGTTCGCGCACCGTGACAGGCAGCCACGGGATACCGGTGACGGCTGACATAAGTGAACCGGAGGTTGATTTTGATGCCGCAGAAGGCATGATACTGCCGGGCGGCATGCCCGGAACACTGGGACTTGAACGCTCAAAACGGTGAGGAAAATGCTGTCTGCCGCAAACGAAAAAGGTCTGCTTATAGCGGCGATATGTGCGGCACCGTCGATACTCGGTCACAAAGGTCTGCTTAAAGGTAAAAACGCCGTCTGCTTCGAGGGCTTTGAGGATCAGCTTACCGGCGCGAATGTGCTGAATAAGGCAGCCGTGTGCGACGGCAACATCATCACGGCGTGCGGAGCCGGAGCGGCGCTTGAGTTTGGCTTCATGATAGTAAAATACATAAAAGGCGGCGCTGCCGCAGAGCATCTGAGGGCTTCCATGCTATGCGGCCGAACGATATAAGGATATATAAAAACGGTCTGCGCGACGCGATAAAGTGCGAAAGACGGTCGATGCCGCAGGATATAAAGGCTGAGCTTGACCGCAGGATAGCAAGAAACGTTTTGCGGCTTTATCAGTACAGGTCGGCAGATACGCTGCTTGTTTACGTTTCGACTAAGATTGAGGTCGATACATTCGAAATAATGGCAAACGCCTGGCGTGACGGCAAGCGTGTCGCCGTGCCGCGCTGCATACCGGGAACAAGGCGGATGGAATTTCATTATATTTCATCGACGGACGACCTGTCCCCGGGCAGCTTCGGAGTGCTGGAGCCGGAGGAAAGCAGCCCGGTCGTCACCGATTTTACGGGATGCCTCATGCTGCTGCCGGCTTTGTCGCTTGACTATCTCGGCTACCGTTTAGGCTACGGCAAAGGGTATTACGACCGGTATCTTGCAAGGTTCACCGGTCCGCTCGTCGGCATATGCTATTCGTCGGATATAAGACGGCATATGTACCACGGCCGGTTTGACCGGCCGGTCGACGTTATACTGACCGAGGGGTGGATAAAGGATGTAAGTACCCGTCGGCACAAGGAACAGAAAAAGATACCGCGGCAAAAAGCGCCGCACCGCAGATAAGATCCAGGAAAGGGTGAGTGTTTTGGATAACAACGGACAGGAAAATATTAAAAACACAGATGAGCAGCTTGATATGACCGATAAGAGCATTGCCGGCGTATCGCCGGATGAAAATGCGGCTGCGGATGAAAGCACAGAGTCTTCGGCAAATGTTCTTGACGACAGCAACCTTTCCGACGATTTCGTTATAGGCAAGGACTTCTTTATAGACAGCTCGGAGGCTGACAGTATAGCCGTCGAGGAGGACGAACGCGAAAAGAAAAAGGTGTCGGGCAAGCGCAGAAAAAGGCGGGCAAAAGCTGCCTTACCTCGGTGATATGGATGGCGGCGATACTTGTTATCGCGGTCGCCGCGGCAGGATTTCTGCTGTTCCTCGGAATGGACTATTTAGGCGTCAGCCTTTCGTCGGATTCGACCGTGCAGAAGGAAATAGTGATAGAGCAGGGTACGAGCGCCAAGATGGTAGCCGAAAAATTAAAGGACTCAGGCGTTATAAAAAAGCTCCCTGTTTTTCAGATTATTTGCCAAGAAAAACGGCTACGACAGCAAATTCCAGTACGGAATATATTATTTCTGCAAGCAGGACAGCTATGAGGACATAGCCGAAGCGCTCATAAAGCAGGGCGCTCACGGCGACGAGGTCGAGGTGACCATCCCCGAAGGCTGGACGGTAGACCAGATAGCCGCAAGGCTTGAGGAAAACGGCGTCTGCAAGGCGTCGGAATTCAAAGAGGCGGTCAACGAAGCCGATAAGACCAAATATCCGTTTGATTTTATGGACGGCGTAAAGCACCAGTCGGACGGCGTGCATTACACGCTTGAGGGCTATCTGTACCCGGATACCTACCGCTTCTATGCCACCGGCGGCAAGAAAGGCGCCGAGCAGGCGATCAAAAAAATGCTCGAAAGATTTGACGAGCTTGTGACACCCGAGCTCCGTGCAAGGGCTGAGGAAATAGGCATGTCGCTGCATGACGCGCTGACGCTGTCGTCGGTCATTGAGCTTGAGGCAGGTGTCGGCAGCTATGCCGATAAGCAGAAGGTATCAGCCGTTTTCCATAACAGACTGAACGACTGGGGCGAGCAGGCATATCTTCAGTCTGATCCGACCCAGAAATACCCTTACAACAAATCAAAGTACGACACATATAAGATAGTCGGTCTTGCTCCGGGCGCATACTGTTCGCCGAGTATAGACTCAATAAAGGCGGCGCTTTACCCGGACGAGGAGTGCAAGGCGTATTATTTCGTGACCGATAAGGAAATGAACTTCTATTATTCGCTCACCTACACCGAGCATCAGAAGACCATAAGCAGACTGAAAAGGGAAGGCAAATGGGCGTGACCGATATTAAAGGGAACAAAAGCGAACTGCTCTGCCCGTCGGGCGACCTTGAAAGGCTGCATGCCGCGGTCGATTTCGGCGCAGATGCGGTTTATCTTGCCGGCGAGGAGTTCGGCATGCGTACCGCAGCCGCCAATTTCGGCGAGGACGATCTTAAAAAAGGCATAGAATATGCACATTCTCACGGCGTGAAGGTGTTTGTCACCTGCAATACACTGCCGCACAATGAGGAAATGCCGCGTCTGCCCGATTTTTGTCGATGCTTGACAGTGAGGGCGCCGACGGCATAATAGCATCCGATATCGGTACTATGGGGCTGGTGAAGAAGTATGCACCGCATACGGAGCTGCATGTGTCGGTACAGTCCGGCGTTGTAAACTATGTGACCGCAAGGGCATTTTACGACATGGGCGCCAAGCGCGTGGTCGTGGCGCGTGAGCTGTCGCTCGATGAAATAGCCGAAATAAGGGCAAAAACGCCGCGTGAGCTCGATCTTGAGGCGTTTGTGCACGGAGCAATGTGCGTTTCCTTTTCGGCGAGGTGCCTTTTGTCGTCATATATGACCGGAAGGGACGCTAATCGCGGCGACTGCACCCAGCCCTGTCGCTGGAGCTATTCGCTCATGGAGCAGAAACGCCCCGGTCAGCTCTTTGATATAACCGAGACCGACAAGGGCACATATATACTCAATGCCAATGACCTTTGCATGGCTGAGCACATAGGCGACATGATGAAGGCAGGCATATATTCCTTTAAGATCGAGGGGCGCGCAAAGTCGCATTACTACACCGCTGTCACGGCAAACGCATACCGCGGAGCGCTTGACGCCGCAATGCAGGGACTGCCGACGCCGCAGTGGGTCACCGACGAGCTGGGCAAAATCAGCCACCGCACCTATTCTACCGGATTTTATTACGGTACACCGGAGAATTCGCAGACATACCCAACCGCAGGCTATGTGCGTGATTATTCGGTCGCCGGGACGGTCACAGGGTACGAGGACGGGAAAATAGTCCTGACGCTTAAAAATAAATTCTCCGTGGGGCAGACGCTCGACTGCCTTGAGCCACGATCCGATCCGTTTGTGTTTACGGTAAGCGAAATGTATGATGCCGACGGCAGCAGGATTGAGACGGCGCCGCACCCGATGATGACGGTAAAGATACCGTTTTCGCGTCCGGTCGCAGCCGGTGCGATACTTAGAATGAAAGCGGAGCAGATCTGAAAACGGTCTCCGCGAAGCATTTAAAACAGATCAAAAAAAGCAGGGATCGGAATTTTTTTCCGACCCCTGACTTTTGTGTTGGATAAACTAAAATTTACCGCGATCAACGCGGAAGAACGGCGTCCTTCACCGCGACAATCTTTGACGCAAAGACAACGGCGTCCGAAAGAGCGGTTTCAATGCTCATACTTTCGGAATAGCTGCATATAAACGCCGCAGAAAACCCGTCCCCGGCACCGACGGTTGAAACCACACGGGTCTTTACCGACGGCTTTGTGTAAAACGCTTTTTGGACGGCGTCATATGCAACAGCGCCCTCGCTGTCAAGCGTTATTATCAGCGTCTTTATGTTCGGCGCTTTTTCGCAAATAAGTTTTGCCGCCGCAAAGGGATCCGCAACACCCGAGCCAAATGCGGTATCGGTGAAGGTATGGAGTTCTTCGCGGCTGATCTTCAACACGGCTGCGCTGTTTGCACAAAGCAGCAGCTTTTGCCTGTCAAAAAACGGCGCCCTCAGATTGACGTCGCAGAATATTCCGCCGAAATTGCCGTTTGAAACGAGCCGGTTCAGGGCGTCGGCATTGCATGCCGAACGCTGGGCAAGCGTGCCGAAATACAGCCAGTCAAACCGTTCGCCAAGCATGCTTTCTTCTATGGATATATGATCGTACGCAACATCGTCCGCGATGTTATAGTGCGGCACCTTGCGCTCGTCAAGCGTTACGCTGCAGTATCCGGTAGGCTTGTCACACGTTGTGACATAATCCGTGTTGACTCCGAATTGTTCAAGCCTTTCGAGTGAGAGCCTGCCAAGCGCGTCGCTGCCTACCGCCGAAAGCATATAGCTTTCGGCACCGAGACCGGCGCAGTTTGCGGCAAAATTCAGAGGGGCTCCGCCGATCACCGGACCGGAGTCGTATATATCCCAGATTATTTCTCCGAATGACAGTATTTTCATTTACAACGTTCCTTATAGCTGAATTGACCGGAGGACACACCGGCACGAGGCAGTTTTGATACCGTCAGTTTACCACAGACGCACAAAAATAGCAAATATAATATGTCCTCTGCCGCGATATGCGAATATCAGAATAGCAGAAGTCGCCGAACACCGTTGCACCGTGGTCGAGCTTTTCAAGGCCTGTTCCGAGCCGCGACGAGCTGACCTCACCGGCACTTCCGGGCGTTATTTCCCGATCAATTCAAGCCTTTTCATTACTAATATTCCTTTTAAGAGCTTACTTCTTTACTATGTCGAACACGCGGACGTAGTCTACCAAAAACGTGTCGCCGACAGCCTCGAACGCTTCCTTTGTCGGTACGTGCTCCGGCGTTCTGTAGCCGCTGACCTCCGTGCTTATGAGGACAAACTCGTCATGCCCGGAAATGTCCTCGGTGATTTTGCCGTCCTCCTTGCCGTCTATATAGAATGTATAGCCGGTCTCGTCAAACAGCATTCCGAAACGGTGGAACTCTTTTTCGTCGATCACCGGACCGGTCCCTGTGACGTGATGCTTCATATCCTGACCGTAGCCGCCGGTGAAAACATTGTGTTTTGCGATCTTTCCGGGCTTGAATGACTCCATTATATCGATCTCAACACCGGTGTCGGCAGGGTCAAGCGACGCGCCTATGACCGGCGACTGCATCCAGAACGCGCTCCACCAGCCCGGCTTCTGCTGCAGGCGACAGCGGCACTCGTAATAACCGTATCTGTGGGTAAACAGGTTTTCCTTCAGCTTGCCTATGTTCCACTGAATGTCGTCCTTTTCAAACACCGTTTTCTTTACAGGTTCGTCCATGAAATTATGACCGGTCTGCAGCTGAGAACTCACCGGCATGCCGTCTTTCAGCATCATGGTGAATACGGCGTTGCTCTTTCCGTCAAGCGTTACGCCTTCCTCGCACCATGCCGGGTGGACCTTGCCCATCATCGAGGTGCGATAGTCCCATTTTGTCCTGTCGAGTTCGGTACCGTCGAACTCATCGCTCCAGACAAGTTCAAATTCCATGCCGTCGGGCAGTAAGCTGTCCTCATGATCCTTTACTTCAAATTTTTTCATTTTTCTATTTCTCCTTTTTAAGATATACTGTTGAAATATTTAGCGGTAATGCTATAATTATAGTAGCAATAAAGGCAGAGCCGTTCTATATATTTTATTATCTGATTTTTTAGATTTCTTATCATGGAGGGAACCATGGAAATAGGTTACAGGGTGGTCGGCTGCGGACTTTTTGACTCAAAGGTCTGTTTTTCCGTCCACGGGGCTGACGCCCGACCGCAGGCTTGACGGCTTTGAGATTGAGCTTTTCTATGAGGATCAGCCGGGTATGGCGTTCATCGACAACACGCCGTATAAAATGAAAAAAGGGGATCGTCATATGCGGAAAGCCCGGGCAGCTGCGCCACAGCCGGCTGCCGTTTAAGTGCTGCTATATACATTTCCGTACCGACAGTGCCGAGCTGTCGCGTGCCTTTATGAGTATTCCCGACTGTTTTCAGACTGCCGATTTTGCCGGACTGCTGTCCCTTTTCTCCACACGGCTGCCGCCGACTATGCCGACGACCTGAGCGGAAGACTCAAAGAACGCTCGTTGACCGACAGGATCATAGCCGAGGTGCTGCGCCTTATGCCTGCGGCAGGGACTGCGCCGGCTGTGGTCACGGGGCATTTTGACGAAATGAAAAGGGCTAAAAAATACATCGACAAAAATTATGCACATGATCTTTCGCTGCCGGTGATAGCAAGGGCTGCAAGCTTAAGTCCGGTTTATTTCCACAGGCTGTTCTGCAAATACTACGGTCTGACCCCTGCGGAATATGTAAGGAATGTCAGAATCACGGCGGCAAAGGAGCTGCTGCTGTCGACCGATCTCTGTATTGCCGAGATATCCGAACGATGCGGCTTTTCCTCACAGGCGTATTTCGGCTGCCGCTTTAAGGATACCGTGGGCGAGGCGCCTCTTTCATACAGAAAAAATAAGCTGAAGAGAGATAAAGCGTAAAAAATACTGGACTTTTCAAAAGATATATTATATACTTATTTGTGTGTTTAGTTGTTCCGGCGGCTTTGCCGACCAAGCGGAACAAAAATAATGTTATCCGCAGCGGCGGATATTTAAGGAGAACAAAAATGAAAAAACTGCTCAGAGTAATAGCTGTTGCACTCAGCGTCGCGGTTCTCGTACCGGTACTCGGCGCGTGCCATAAGAAGGATGAAATCGCCTACACGATAGGCGGTCATAAGTTTACATCGGCAATGTACAGCTGTGTTCTTACCCTTGCGGCTTCCGGTGCCAGAAGCGATATCGATACGTTTGTAAAATCCCAGAATTCCGATTCGTCGTCATCCTCATCTTCATCTTCATCTTCCAAGGAGACCGATTATACAAAATATAAATTCGATGCTGAAGGCAAGGTCAGTAGCGAGGGCACCGTTTCCTATAACGACTATGTAAAGCAGCAGGCAGTCAGCACGCTGAAGCAGTTCGCCGCTGTTTTAAGCCTTTGCGAGAGCGAAGGGCTTACCCTCAGCGAGGACGAAATAAAAGAAGCAAAGGCGCAGGCATCATATTACTGGAACGTCGGCTGCGACTATTCGACCTATGCCTATTATTCAAATTACGGCATGAATCCCGCTCAGTATTTCACACCTTATGCCGACCGTCTTGAGCAAAACGGCGTGTCGGAATCGACCTATGAGCAGTATATGATATATCAGTATCAGTACGGCTCCTATTTTGATCATCTCTACAATGAGGGCGGCGCGAAGGAGGTCTCAAAGGAGACCCTTACCGAGTATCTTACCGCACATTACGCGATAGCCAATGCCCTTTCACTTACCACCAAGGACAGCAAAAAAACAAGGATCTGTCGGAGGAGGACAAGGCAGCGGTCAAGGCAAACGCCGACGCTTATGCAGCAAGGCTTGAATCCGGCGAGAGCTTTGACACCATATATAAGGAAGAGACCAAGTCAGACAGCAGCTCAGGCAGTTCTTCCGGTGAAGAAACAAAAGTGATGAGGAAAAGGAATATACTCCCGAAAGCTTTGTGAAGCTGTACGGCGATAGCGAGACCTCGTCCAATAGTGATCTTTTCAAAACCGTTTCTGAAATGAAGACCGGCGAGATAAAGGTTGCTGAGGACACCTCCAATTCGGCATATGTAGTGCTTCAGAAGCGCGACATAACCGAGAAGGATTATTGGCTGAAGAATCTTCGCAGCAGTATTTTACAGGCCTTGAAGTCTGACGAATTTGATGACATGCTGAAAGAATACGCCGAGAAGCTTGAGGTGGTGGAGGACAGCCACGCTACCCGTCCGTTTACCGTTAAAAAGGTGAAGTTCCCCAAGGCTTAAGCTGTTTTTGCGGCGCAGGTTCGTCAGTCTAAACGTTCACGCTTCTCCGGAGTGGCGACATTCCGGAGAATTTTTATAAAGTACGGCGGAATACTATTTGTGCGACACGAAGGAGTGGATTTATGCAAAACAACATATCTGAGCCGTCACGCGGCATATCCTATAAATTCTTGAAAACCGACAGGTTTAAGACGACGGTCATATCAATGGGCTTTTATCTGCCGATAGATGGTGGCGCGGCGGCAAATTCGCTGGCGCTGTCGCTTATGCGGAGCGGTACCGCGGCACTGCCCGACCCGTACAACTTCCAGAGAAAGCTGGCGTCGCTTTACGGAGCAACCGTCTCGTCATGGACGGCAAAGCAGGGTGACGCGGCGGAATACAGGATAAATATAAGCGTCAATGCCGACAGGTATTCGCTTGAAAACGAAAACACCGTAAACCAAGCCGGCGAGCTTTTCTGCGATATGGTATTCGGCAGATTCCTTTGACGGTACTGAATATCCGGCTGACGCCGTGGCGCGTGAAAAGCGTCTGCTTTCGGAACGCATTGCCGGAAAAATGAACGATAAACGCATCTTTGCACGGTCGCGCTGTGAGGAGGAAACATGCAAAGACGAGCCTTACGGAATGTCGCCCGACGGCACCTGTGCCGAGGTCGGGGCACTGCAGACTACGGATGTGACCGCTGCATTGGAAAGGCTTATTAAAACTGCCTTTTTGTCGGTCATTGTAATAGGCGAAAAGGAGCCGGACGGATTTAAAGAAAGGATCGCAGAGCTTCTCTTTAAGGCAGAGCGAAGATATTCGCCGCCGCTGCCGCAGAACATAACCGCTGCGGCAAGGGACAGCGTCAATGCGGTTGAGGATAAAATGCCGGTCGAACAGGGCAAGCTTGTGATAGCACTCAGAAGTGCCGACGGCGGAAACGACCGTGAAACGACCGCGATGAGGGTCATGGCTGATATTTTCGGAGGCGGTCCTTATTCCAAGCTGTTCTGCAATGTGCGTGAAAAAATGAGCCTTTGCTATTACTGTTCCGCACGCCCGGTACGCAGCAAAGGGCTGATCTTTGTGGAAAGCGGAGTACAGAATGATAATATGGATGCCGCACAGAAGGCAATATGCGAACAGTTTGAAGATATGAAAAAAGGAGCTTTTTCCGAAAAGGATCTTAAATGTTCAAAGCTGGCGCTGCTTGATGCGATACGTTCCGCGGAATCGGACCAGCAGTCGCTGCTCGGATGGTATTCAGCCCGTGCGCTGGACGGCTGTGCCATGTCGCCGAAGGAAGCATGCGCCGAGATAGAAAAAATAACGGCGGACGATGTTATATCGGCTGCAAAGGGCTTTGCCGTTGACACCGTTTACAGGCTCACGCCGGCGGCGGAAAAGGAGGAATAACCATGAGCTTTAAGTCGGAACACCTTGTCTCAAAGGCGGCGGGCGAGCAGTGCACCGTAGCTCTGCATGATTCGGGTCTCAAAATTTTCCTTTGTCCGAGAAAGGGATATTCCACAAATTACGCAATATTCGGAACGCACTACGGTTCAATAGACACCGAGTTTGCTCTGGGCGACGGCGAGCTGCAGCGTGTGCCCGAGGGCATAGCGCATTTTCTTGAGCACAAGCTGTTCGAGGGTGAGGACGGCGACGCTTTCGAAAAATATGCCGTGACCGGCGCGTCGGCAAACGCCTATACGTCGTTTGACCGCACCTGCTACCTTTTCAGCTGTTCGGACAGGTTTTACGAAAACCTTGACATACTGCTCGATTTTGTTTCGTCACCCTATTTTACGCCCGAAACGGTAAACAAGGAGCAGGGGATAATCGGTCAGGAAATAAAGATGTACGAGGACGTCCCGGACTGGCGCGTTCTGTTCAACCTTTTCAGGATAATGTACCATGAACACCCGGTGAAGATCGAGATCGCCGGAACGGTGGAGTCGATAGCCAAGATAACCGACAAAACGCTTTACGACTGCTACAACACATTCTACGATCCGTCGAATATGTTTCTTTGCATATGCGGTGATTTTGATGAGGAAAAGGTGCTGGCGGCGGTCGAAAAGCGCATAAAACCAAGACCGCATGAGGCAATCCGCAGGTCGGAGTTTTCGGAGCCGGACAGCATCGTGAAGGATTATACCGAGCAGGAAATGGCGGTTTCGATACCGCTTTTGTAGCCGGTATAAAGGACAATGTCATGAAGACCGGAAAGACAGCCGTGCAGACAGTGGCAACCGAGCTGCTTATGGAGCTTGTTGCCGGAAAAATATCGCCGCTTTACGCAAGGCTGCTTGAAAAAGGGCTTATAAACAACAATTTTTCGACCGAATACTTTTACGGTCACGGTTATTCCGCATTGCTGTTTGAGGGCGAGTCAAAAGATCCAAAGGCTGTGGCGGACGAAATAAAGGCAGAATTATTATCGGTTGCGTCCGGCAATATCGATAAAGAGCTGTTCTCGGACGCAAAACGCAAGCTCTACGGCAGGGAGATCCGCCGCTTCGGCGATGCAGAGGAGACGGTCGGTGTGTTTGTGGATTGTGCTGTCGAAGGCCATATGCCGTATGACAGACTGTCGGCTTTCAATAAGCTGACCGCAGAGGATATAGTAAAAAAGAGCCGCCGAGCTTGACCTGTCCTGCTTCGCCCTTTCGGTGATAAGACCTAAGGGATAATAAAAAATTTATGAATTTTTGGAATTTGCCGGTTGTCAGCCGGCAAATTTGATGTATAATGAAATAGTATTGCGAAGTGAGCTCTATTTTTTGAATCCTACTCTAAAGGAGAATCAAGATGCAGACTTTGACTGTTTACGATGTCACTCTGTTCGGCATCCACATGAAATTCGATTCGGTCGCATTTACCCTGCCTATAGGCGGCGGCTGGAGCATTTACTGGTACGGCATATGTATAGCTATAGGCTTTTTTGCTTGCCATTATTTATTGCTTTAAACGTGCCCCCCGTTTCGGCGTTGATGTTGACAAGCTTACAGACGTAGTGCTTGTGACAACGCCTGTGGCGCTGCTTTCGGCAAGGGTGTATTATATACTGTTCGATCCGAGCGGCACAAAGATAAAATCCGTGTCGGACTTTTTTCGGTTTCAGCGGCGGCAACGGCGTGTCCGGACTTGCCATCTACGGCGGTGTTATCGGCGCCGCAGTCATGGGACTTGTCATGTAGGCTCCGTAAGGTTAATGTGCTTGACGTTTTTGACCTTGCTGCAAGCGGATTTCTGATCGGTCAGGCTATCGGCCGCTGGGGCAACTTCTTTAATCAGGAGGCATACGGCTCCTACACAAACAGCACATTCTGGGGCATGACCAACCAGACGCTTGACGGCAATGTGCACCCCTGCTTCCTTTATGAGTCCATATGGTGTTTAATAGGCTTTGTGATACTTCATTTTCTCGGCAAAAAGCGCCGCTTCAGCGGTCAGCTCGCCCTCACCTACGGCGCGTGGTACGGCTTCGGCAGAATGTTTATCGAGGGACTTAGGACCGACAGCCTCTATATAGGTCCGCTCAAGGTCTCGCAGTGGCTTTCGGGTCTGCTTGTGATAGCCTGCGTCGCACTTCTTATCTGGAAGTTCAGAAAAATGGCTGAGGCAAAGGTCGATGAAACCTATACCGCCATGTTTGACGATATCGACCCCAGCTCGGTCAAGGGCGTTTCATACTATGAGGGCGATGAGCAGGAGGGTGCCGACAGCACCGGGGACACCGAAGATACCACCGGCAGTGAACGGGATGCCGGCGATACCGACGGAGAAGATGCCGAACCTTCCGAAAATGACGATAGCAACGATAAAAACAACGACGGCGGGGAAGAATAATGGCTGAAATAATAAACGGCAAGGAAATATCTGCTGCCGTAAAGCAGCGCATAAAGGCGGAGGTCAAAAAGCTTTCAGAGCAGGGCACAGTCCCGGGACTGGCTGTCATAATTGTGGGCAGCGATCCGGCGTCGCTCGTTTATGTCGGCTCAAAGGAAAAGGCATGCGCTGAGCTCGGTATACATTCCGAAAAATACGCGCTGCCCGAAGAAACGACCGAACAGGAGCTGCTCGACCTTATAAAGAGGCTCAATAATGACGACAACATCCACGGAATACTCTGCCAGCTGCCGCTGCCCCGTTCGATAAACGAAAAGGCGGTCATAAACGCCATTTCTCCGGAAAAGGACGTTGATGCGTTCCATCCGCAGAACGTCGGCAGGATAATGATAGGCGACTATGATTACCTCCCCTGCACGCCTGCAGGAATAATGGAAATGCTGCGGTATAAAAATATTGAGACAAAGGGCAAACGGTGCGTTGTTATCGGCAGGTCGAACATAGTCGGCAAGCCTATGGCGATGCTTATGCTGCACGCCGATGCCACCGTTACGATATGCCATTCAAAAACAGTGGGACTTGGCAGCATATGCAAAGAGGCGGACATACTGATAGCCGCCGTCGGCAGACCCAAATTCGTTACCGCCGATATGGTCAAGGAGGGTGCTGTCGTCATTGACGTCGGCATGAACCGACCGGAGGGCGGAAAGCTCTGCGGAGACGTTGACTTCGAAAATGTCGAGCCGAAATGCTCCGCGATAACGCCGGTACCCGGCGGCGTGGGACCCATGACCATAGCAATGCTTATGCAGAATACGCTCACTGCCGCAAAAAAGAGCGGCAAAGGTAAAATAAATGCTGAAAAAGAGGAGGGAAAGGGTGAAAAGGATAATTACGGCAGCCGTTTCTTTGCTGCTTATAATACTTACCGCTTTTTCCGCTTCGGCAGCATCGACCCGTCATAAAATCGACGGCTTGGAGTTTTACCTTGACAGCGACTATAAAATATACACGGCAGACGATCTTTTGCCGGGCTCGTCGGTCGACGGGCTGCTGTTCTTTTGCAATATCGGGCGACAGGGATCACCAGATACAGGCAAGGCGCACGAAAACCGAGTTTTCCACGCAGATAGGCTCTTTTTCGGGACTTGACGATGCAACAATAAAGCCGGCAGGGGACAAGCTTTTCCCCGACGGATATACGACCGTGACGGTCGGCAAGGTAACATATCTTAAAACGACCGGTGACGCGGACGGCGAGCACAGTACGGTGTATGTCACCGTGTCGGACGGTGAGCTTTATACCTTTGCTTATTTCGGCAAGGACCCCTCGAGGATAGGCGAGTTTTTAGCAAGCATCAGTATTCCGGGCACCAGCTCAGGCTCGCACCTCAAGGTGTATATGATAGTTATTTTTGCTGTGCTGATCGTACTTGATATTGCATTTATAGTCTTTTTTGGTGCTTTCATTTGTGAATGATCACAAGCGCAGGAAGATGGAGCGCGACAAGAATATTGTCAGCCAGTATATAAAGATAAAACGAAGAAAATATTAAGAGAGGTTGATACTATGCTCGCAAATCTTAACGACGTGCTGCCAAAGGCAAGAGAGAACGGCTACGGAGTGGGACTTTTCAACACCATTAATCTTGAAATGGCAAAAGGGGTCCTTTTGGCAGCCGAGGAGACCGGATCACCGGTAATAATCGGTTCGGCTGAAGTGCTGCTCAACTGCTCGACGCTGAAAGAGCTGTCGTATATGCTGATACCCATGGCACGGGAGGCATCGGTTCCGGTGGTTCTGCATTTTGATCACGGGCTTACCGAGGAAAAAGTAAAGGAAGCAATAGACTGCGGATTTACCTCGGTAATGTACGATTGCTCGTCTAAGCCTTACGATGAAAACGTCCGGTCGGTGGCAGAGATCGTGCGGTATGCCCACGAACGCGGAGTGACAGTCGAGGGTGAGCTTGGCCACGTCGGTTCAAACGTCAATGAGAGCGATTCCGGCGTTTACACCGAGCCGGAGCAGGCAAAGGATTTTGTCGAAAGGACCGGCGTTGACGCACTTGCGGTGGCTATAGGTACCGCCCACGGTCTTTATAAGTCAAAGCCTAAGCTGAGGCTGGATATTTTGAGCGACATAGCAGCCACGGTGCCGGTTCCGCTTGTGCTTCACGGCGGCTCGGGACTGACCGACGACGATTTTAAAAACGCCATAAAGGGCGGAATTGCGAAGGTAAACATTTTTACCGACCTGAATGTTGCCGCCGAAAAGGCAGCGGCGGAGATGTATTCCGAAGGACGGGGCTATTCAAAGGTGATGCCGCATGTTGTCGATGCGGTTTAGTTTATAGGTGTACAAAAAACAAATGGCTAATTGAATTTTTTCGTAGGGAACGACCTATGTTCCGTTCCGGTTTCAAAGTCAATTGAGACCGACGGAACGACACATAGGTCGTTCGGCTCAG
>VOFC01006488.1_pt1 | contig 43460 bp, 73 predicted proteins | sample 5384161 | NCBI WGS metagenome assembly VOFC01 (sample SAMN12384722, study PRJNA508395) | human gut metagenome | isolation source: healthy gut B | host: Homo sapiens | reverse complement strand
TTCCCCGCCTGCCGCCGTCACCAGGGCGGCGGTGGTGGAGATGTTGAAGCTGTGGGCGTTGTCCCTCCCGTCCCCACGATCTCGATGAGGTCCATCCCCGTGTCCACCCGGGTGGCGTGGGCCCGCATGGCGGCGGCGCAGCCGGCGATCTCGTCGATGGTCTCTGCCCGGGCGCTCTTGGTGGACAGGGCCGCCAGGAAGGCGGCGTTCTGGGTGGGGGTGGTCTGGCCCCCATGATCTCGTTCATCACGGCGTAGGCCTCGTCATAGGTGAGGTCCTCTTTGTTCACGATTTTGACAATGGCTTGCTGAATCATCGGTCACATCTCCTTGAGAAAGTTTTGCAGCATGGTCTTGCCGTTGGGGGTCAGAATGGATTCCGGGTGAAATTGCAGGCCGTAAATGGGGTAGACCTTGTGGCGCACCGCCATCACTTCCCCCCTCGTCGGTGGCTGCCGTCACCTGGAGACAGGCCGGCAGGCTGGCCGGGGCCACCGCCAGGGAGTGGTACCGGGCCACCCGGGCCCGGCTGGGACAGCCGGCGAAGAGGGGGCAGGTCTGGTCCAAGGTCACCTGGGACTGCTTGCCGTGCATCAGCTGGCGGGCGTAGGTGACGGTGCCCCCCAGGGCCGCGCAGATGGCCTGGTGCCCCAGGCACACCCCCCAGGATGGGGATCTCGCCCCCAATGCCTGCACCACGTCCATCAGGACCCCTGCCCCTCCGGCCGGCCTGGGCCCGGAGAGAGGAGGATGTGGCTGGGGGCCATGGCCCCGGATCTCTTCCACCGTCTTCTCGTCGTTGCGGATGACCTGGATGTCCGGGTTCAGCGCCCCCACCAGCTGGTAGAGGTTGTAGGAAAAACTGTCGTAACTGTCGATGAGCAAGATCATGGTTCCACCTCCTGGGCCAGCTCCAGGGCCCGCATCACAGCTTTGGCCTTGTTCAGGCACTCCTCATACTCGGTTTCGGGGACGGAATCGGCCACGATGCCCGCCCCGCGCGGACAAAGACCCGCCCATTCTTCTGGTAGGCGATGCGGATGGCGATGCAGGTGTCCAGGTTGCCGGTGAAGTCCAGATAACCGATGGCCCCGCCATAGATCCCCCGCTTGTTCCCCTCCAGCTGGCCAATCCGCTGGCAGGCCCGGATCTTGGGGGCCCCGGAGAGGGTCCCCGCCGGGAGAACCGCCGCCACGGCGTCCAGGGCGTCCCTGTCCTGCCGAAGTTCTCCCCGGATGGTGGAGCCGATGTGCATCACGTGGGAGAAGCGCTGGATGGTATGGAACTGCTCCACCGCCACGGTCCCAAACCGGCTCACCTTCCCCAGGTCGTTGCGGCCCAAGTCCACCAGCATGTCGTGCTCGGCCAGTTCCTTGTCATCGTCCAGGAGTTCTGCCTCCAGGGCCTGGTCCTGGGCCGCGGTCTCTCCCCGGGGCCGGGTGCCCGCCAGGGGGAAGGTGTGCAGGACCCCATCCTCCAGCTTCACCAGGGTCTCCCGGGGAGGCTCCGGCCACCTCTACATCCGTGCCGGAGAAGGGTAGAGCCACCTTGTGCGCTCGCGTCACCCAGGAGATTGAACAGGCAATGAGTAAAGGCGGAAAGCCATATCCAATCACAAGGAGGAGCGATATGAACGCAGTTGGAATCGATGTTTCCAAAGGGAAAAGCATGGTGGCTGCCCTGCGGCCAATGGGTGAAGTGGCGTTGCTGCCACAGGAATTTCTCCACACCGAGGTCGGTCTGGAGCAGATGGCCTACGCCATCATTGCGCTGGGGGAAAATACCCGTGTCATCATGGAGGCCACCGGACGCTACCACGAGCCGGTAGCGGCGGCGTTGCACGAGTACGGCATTTATGTCTGTGTCCTGAATCCGCTGTTCATCAAGCAGAGCGGGGGCGGTTCCATTCGTAAGGTCAAGACCGATAAGGCAGATGCCATGAAAATCGCCAAGTACGGTCTTGACAACTGGGTGGATCTGCGGGAATATACGCCTATGGACACGGTAAGGCAACAATTGAAGCTGTGCAGCCGTCAGTATAACCTCTACATGAAAACGGTGGTATCGCTGCAAAACAATCTCATTTCGCTAACCGACAAGACCTTTCCCGGTGTGAACGAACTGTTCTCCAGCCCGGAACGCGCCGACGGTCACCAGAAATGGGTGGACTTTGTCATGACCTTCTACCACTGCGACTGCATCTGCCGCGTCAGTGAGAATGCGTTTGCCGAGCGCTACCAGAAGTGGTGCAAGCGCAAGGGCTACCATTTCAGCGCGGAAAAGGCGCTGGATGTTTATGCGGGAGCTGTGGGCACATCACAACGCTTCCAAAAAACGACAACACGAAATTGCTCATTACGACTGCTGCCCAGCAACTGCTTGCAGGCAAGATGACGCTGGCCGCCTTGCGCACTGAAATGACACGCCTTGCCAAGCAATTGCCGGAGTATGATATCGTGCGTGCCATGTACGGTGTGGGCGAGACGACTGCCGTGCAGCTCATGGCGGAGATCGGCGACGTGCGCCGTTTTCCGCGCCGCAGCTCCATCGTCGGTTTCGCGGGTGTTGATCCGGCTGTAGACCAGTCTTTCAGGGCTTGACTTTTGTTTGCAGGACTCCAAAATCAAAAAACTCCTTTGGCCTTGTCCCTGCCAAAGGAGAAGAAAAAACGCCCTTGACAGAAACACTTGCTTCTGTCAAGGACGAATAAAAACATTATCCGCGGTGCCACCTTGCATTCACGGGAACGACCCCGTGCCCTTAGCAGGATACCAACATATCCCCGGCAACTGACGTATGCCCTCACGTCGCGAATATACTAGGAAGGGGGGATCCCGCTTCCGTTGGCTGCGCCCCTCAGCGGTCCATTTGACAACTTGTTTCTTACCTGACTCTCAGCACCACAGGCTCTCTGTAAAGGCATCATTGCCGTTATCTCCGCGTCAACGGTTTGTGACAGTATGAAATTTGAGGGTATCTTATCACAGCCGCTCCCCCCTGTCAAGAAGAAATGGCCCCTCAGATGAAATTTTGGCATTCTGCTCATGCAAGTGAGGCCGTTTCTTTTAGCAGGGCAAAGGCCACCGGGCCTGGCTGCCGGAGACGGTGCGGTTCTCGTCGGCCAGGTAGACCGCGAAGTAGGTCCTGGCCCCGGCCTTCTCCTGGAAGCCCACGAACCAGCCGGTTTCTCCAAAGCCGGAGCCGTCTTGCCGTAGACCTGCCGGGTCCCGTCGTCCTGGACCAGCATGATGGTCCGGAGGGTGTCCACCTCCTCCTGGGTGTACTGGCTGCGGCCCTCAAAAACTTTGGTGAGGACCTGGACCTGCTCCAGGGGAGATTTTCAGGGAGGAATCAATCCAGAAGCCGTTGAGCTCCGGGCTCTGGTTCTGTCCGCCCCCCTCCCACTGGGAGATGTCCTGGTTGCCGTAGTCCAGGGCGGCCAGGCTGCTGGGCCACGGACGCCTGCCCCACCTGGTCGATCACCTGGCGGAGAGTACCACACGCAGGAGGACTGGAAGGCCTCCGCCAGGGGTGAGGTTCCCGTTCCAGGCCGCCACGGGGTACTGGATGCCGGAGTAGGTCATGGTGCTCTCCGGCCCGGTAAGAACACCGGTGTGGAGGCCCATGAGGGTGGAGAGGATCTTAAAAGGTGGAGCAGGGGGAGACCTGGGTGCGGCACAGGTCCTCCTGGTACAGGGGTGTAGTGGTCCGTCCCCAGGTCATAGAGGACGGCGCAGCCCTGGATGCCCTGGAAGGCCTCCGAGGGCGTCCGGCTCTCCCAAGTGGGGCCGGTCTGGGTCTGGGCGGTTTCTGGCTGGTCCTGGGATGCCCCGCCCCCCAGCCGCGACCGGCCAGGAGAAGGGCGCATAGGAGGAGGAGGGAGGGTGCGAACTTGTTTCATGGTTTTCCGTTCCTTTTTATCGTTCCGTGGGGTACCGGGGATTTGATACCGGCACCAGTTCATAGGCCACATACCCATGGCTAAACCCATACCCCAGCTTCTCCGCCAGGGCCAGGGAGGTGGGGGTGTGGGCATCCCAGCTGGGGTAGAGGTCCCGGTCCAGGCAGCGCAAAGGGGAGGGCGGCCGCCGCGGCGGTAGCCAGACCCTGGCGGCGGCAGTCCGGGCGGGTGTCCACCTCGATCTCAATCCCCGTCCGGTATCGGGCATAGGAGGAGGTCCCCGCCACCAGCTCCCCCCTGCCGGACCACCGCCACCCCCAGCCCCAGGCGGGCATAGTCCCCCCTCTGTGGGGAACTGGGCCACCAGATCCCGGCTCCAAAGATTGGCCAGGCAGCGGTGGTACAGCTCGCCCTGGATGGGGCGCAGTGCGTCCCCAGCGGCAGCCGGCCGGCCAGGCGGGTCAGGTGGGCCCGGTGGAAGGCGGCGGGGTCCTTTTTTCGTGGCGTAGCGGGTGATGCGCCGGGCCCGAGGTCCGTAGACCTTCTGGATGCACCAGGCCCACCCCTCGCTCTGGGGGAGCAGGAGTCGGTAGTCCCGGCGGCACTCCGGCGGGGCAAAGGCCGCCAGATCCGCCCGGGGTTCTCCGGCCAGGAAGGTAAAGTCCCCAAAACGGCCAGGGCGGCCCGGAGGGGCTCCCCCGCCGGGGCATAGACCTTCCCCATCACCCCTTGCAGGCAGGACCAGAGCAGGGTCTCCTCCCACCCGGCAAAGAGGGGGGCGGCCTGCTCCGGCAGGTGTACCACTTGCATCATCATAGCAGCTTTCCCCCTCGAAACAGCATCGGGGCCGGGACGGTGTGTGACCGTCCCGGCCCCAACGTACGCTGGTTTCTAGTTTACCGTTCCGAGAGATACTTGTCAATGCTGACAGCGGCCCGTTTCCCCGCGCCCATGGCCTGGACCACGGTTTTGGGGCCGGTGACGGCGTCCCCCGGCGAAGACGCCGGGGCGGCTGGTCTGGCCGTCCTCCCCGGCGGCAATGCCGCCCCGCCGGTCCTTCTGGATGCCGGTGGTGGTGTCCACCACTTCCTCGCTGTAGGAGGTGCCGGTGGCGATCACCAGGTTATCGCAGGGCACGTCGAAGAACTCGCCCGTGCCCACGGGACGGCGGCGGCCGGAGGCGTCAGGCTCGCCCAGGGCCATCTTCTCGCACTTGACCCCGGTGAGCACCCCGTTTTCCCCATAGCAGGCCACGGGGTTGGTGAGCTCCCGGATGGGGATGTCCTCCTCGTAGGTGTGGGCGATCTCATCCCGGCGGGCGGGGGCCTCGGCGATGGTGCGGCGGTAGACCATGATGGTCTCTGCCCCCAGGCGGCGGGCACAGCGGACGGCGTCCACCGCCACGTGCCGCCGCCCACCACCAGGACCCGCTTGGCGGCACGGATGCTCTCCGGCAGTTCCCCGCTGTGGAGGTTCACCTGGGTGAGGTAGTCGTTGGCCGTCCACACCCCGGCCCAGGGTGGTGTCCAGTCCTGGGGGGGGACCTGGGGCACATCCGCCCCGTTGCCTACGAAGACGGCCTGGTACCCGGCGGCAAAGAGGTCGTCCACCGTCCGGGCCCCATCCACTGGGGCGCCGGTGACGATCTCCACCCCCTGGGCCCAGAGGGAGCAGGGCCCGGTCCACCACGGACCGGGGGCAGGACAAAGGTGGGAATGCCGTAGGTGAGAATCCCCCGGCATAGGTCAGCTTTTCAAAGACGGTGACCTCATACCCCAGGGCGGCCAGGTCCCCGGCGCAGGCGATGCCTGCCGGGCCGGAGCCAATCACCGCCACCTTCTTCCCCTTCTTCTCTCCACCTCTGGAACGGAGATGGGGTGGGCATCGTGCCAGTCGGCCACAAACTGCTCCAGGCGGCCGATGGCCACGGCCTCCCCTTCCTGACGTGGGCGCAGTTTTTCTCACACTGCTGCTCCTGGGGGCAGACCCGGCCGCAGACCGCAGGCAGGCTGCTGCGCTGGGTGATCACATCATAGGCCCCGTCAAAGTCCCCCTCGGCCACCCGGGCCAGGAACTCTGGGATCTGTTGGTGGATGGGGGCAGCCCGGCCACGCAGGGCTTTTCCCGGCAGTTCAGGCGCAGCGCATGGCCTCCCCCCACGGCCTCCAGGGGGTGTAGCCCAGGGCCACCTCGTCAAAGTTCTTGCACCGGAGGTCCTTGGACTGCTCCGGCATCGGGGTCCGTTCGTGTACCAGGTTGATCATTTTGCGGCTCCTCCTTTGGCTCCAGGCTGGCCTGGCGCTGGAGCAGGCTCTCATAGCGATGGACGGCATTGTGCTCCGAGGCCTCGTACAACGCCTTGGCATGGTCCGGATTCTTCATGGTCAGAGAGGCATAGCGCACCTCTCCCTGCAGGAAGGCCTGGTAGTCCTCGTTGGGCTTGGCACTGTCGATCTGCAGGGGTTCTTCCCGGCCTCCGCCAGGCGGGGTCGTACCGCAAAGAGGTTCCAGTACCCGGCCCGGACGGCCTTCTTCATCTCCACCATGGACCGGTTCATCCCCGCCTTCAGCCCGTGATTGATGCAGGGTGAGTAGGCGATGATGAGGGAGGGACCGTCATAGGCTTCGGCCTCCCGCAGGGCTTTGAGGGTCTGGCGGGGTTGGCGCCGATGGCCACCTGGGCCACGTAGACGTGGCCGTTGGTCATGGCGATCTGGGCCAGATCCTTTTTGTCGGTGGGCTTGCCCCCGGCGGCAGGAACTGCGCCACCGAGCCGGTGGGGTGGCCTTGGAAGCCTGGCCGCCGGTGTTGGAATACACCTCGGTGTCAAACACCAGGACGTTGAAGTTCTCCCGAGAGGCCAGGATATGGTCCAGGCCGCCGTAGCCGATGTCGTAGGCCCAACCGTCCCCGCCGAAGATCCACAGGGAGGGAGAGGGCAGCAGGTCGGCGTGCTCTAGGGACGTACTTGGCGTCAGCATCCTCGGGATAGACCTTGCACAGGGCCGCCAGGGACTGGCCCAGGTGCCCGGCCTCCGGGGTGTCCATCTGCGCCAGCCAGGCTTTTTGGCGATGCCGGCAAAGGCCGGGTTTTTCGCCATGCGCTCCACCACGATTTTCAGCGCTGCCCGGCGGGTGCGCAGGCTGATGGCCATGCCGTAGCCGAACTCGGCGTTGTCCTCAAACAGGGGAGTTGGCCCAAGCGGGGCCTTTCCCGGTCTCGTCCACCACGTAGGGCATGCTGGGCACCGAGGCCCCCCAGATGGAGGAGCAGCCGGTGGCGTTGGCGATCACCGCCCGGTCCCCAAACAGCTGGGTGACCAGTTTGGCATAGGGGTCTCCCCAGCCGGGGGGCAGGCCCCGAGTACTCCAGATAGGGCCGGAGGAACTGGGACTCCCGCACCGACCCGTCCGAACCCTTCTGCACGCCCCGGGCCTTGGCATAGTGGAAGACCATCTGGTCCTGGTGCATCCGGTCCTCGGCCTTCTCCATGGTCAGGGCCTTCACCCGGGCGGGGCACATCTCCGCGCAGGAGCCGCAGTCCACGCAGTCCTCGGCGGAGACGGCGATGAGGAACCGCCGGCTGGGGTCGGTCTTGGAGGGGACGGTATCCAGGCCCTTGGCGTCCTCCGGCTTCAGGAGGAAGGGCCGGATCACCGCGTGGGGGGCACACCGTGGCGCACCAGTTACACTGGATGCAGTTTTTCGGGTGCCAGACGGGGATCTCCACGGCGATGCCCCGCTTCTCAAAGGCAGAGGTGCCCGAGGGCACCTTCCCGGTGGCATAGGGGCAGGAAGGTGGAGACCGGCAGGGGAATCCCCCTCCATCCGGTTGGTGGGCAGGAGGATGTTCTGGACATAGTCGGCCTGGTCGGCGTTGGCCCCGGTGAGGCCCACGGCGGCCCGGGGCTCCTCCCTCCAGGTGGGCCCAGTGCTCCGGCACGGCCACTTCCCGGGCGGCGGTCTGGCCGGCCAGGACGGCGGCCACGTTCATGTCCACGATCTTCTGCCCCTTGGCGGCGTAGTCGTTGACAATCCCCTGCTTCATATACTCGATGGCCTCTTCCGCCGGGAGGATGCCCGCCAGCTTGAAGTAGGCCGACTGAATGATGGTGTTGATCCGCCCCTTCAGGCCAATCTCCCGGGCGATGGTCACCGCGTCGCAGAGATAGAGGTGGATGCCCTTTTGGGCCAGGGTGCGCTTCATGTCGGCAGGCAGGCGTCTCTCAAATCCTCCTCACTCCAGCTGCAGTTGAGGAGGAAGACGCCGCCGGGTTTCACATCCCCTACCATGTCGTACTTGTCCACATAGGATGGGTTGCCGCAGACCACGCAGTCGGCATCCCCCACGTAGTAGGCCGAACGGATGGGGTGGTCGCCAAAGCGGAGGTGGCTGATGGTCAGGCCGCCGGACTTCATAGAGTCGTATTGGAAATAGGCCTGGACGTACTTGTCCGTGTGGTCCCCGATGATCTTGGCGGTGTTCTTGGAGGCGCCCACCAACCCCGTCGGACCCGATGCCCCAGAACTTCACGGAGATCTGGCTGGGGTCCCCGGGCATGGGGGAAGAGGGCGGGCTCAATGGACAGGTGGGTGACGTCGTCGGTGATGCCCACGGTGAAGTGGTTGTGCCCCTCCCGGGCCAGGTGCTGGAAGACGGCGTACATGTCCGCAGGGGTGGTGTCCTTGGAGGACAGGCCGTACCGGCCGCCGATGACCCGGATCTCATGGAAGTCCACCTCGTTCAGGGCGGCCGTCACATCCAGGTAGAGGGTTCGCCGAAGGCGCCGGGCTCCTTGGTGCGGTCCAGCACGGCCAGGCGCTGGAGGGTGTCCGGCAGCTCCGCCAGCAGGTGGCGGGAGGAGAAGGGCCGGTAGAGGTGAACCTCCAGAACCCCCACTTTTCTCCCCCTGGGCCAGGAGGACGTCCACCACCTCTTCCAGGGTGCCGCAGACGGAGCCCATGGCCACCACCACGTCGGTGGCGTCGGGGGCGCCGTAGTAGTTGAAGGGTTTATAGTGGGTGCCGATGCGCTGGTTGACCTTTTTTCCATGTTCTCCACCACCGTCTCCACCAGGCGGTTGTAGGCGGTGTTGGAGGCCTCCCGGTGCTGGAAGAAGGTCTCCGGCGACTCGTTGGACCCCCGGTGATAGGGGTGGCTGGGGAGGTTGGCCTGGTCGTGGAACCGGCGGATGGCATCCCAGTCCACCATGTCTTTCAGGTCCCCTCCTCGGTCCAGGTGCGCAGCTTCTGGATCTCGTGGGAGGTCCGGAACCCGTCGAAGAAATGGATCACGCCCATGCTGGCCTGGATGGCGGACAGATGGGCCACCGGGGCCAGGTCCATGACCTCTTGGGGGCTGCCGGAAGGCATGGCCATGCCGGTGCCCCGGCAGGCCATCACGTCCTGGTGGTCCCCGAAGATGGACAGGGCATGGGTGGTGAGGGTACGGGCAGCCACATGGAACACCCCGGCAGCCCCCCCCCCAGCGATCTTATAGAGGTTGGGGATCATCAGCGGCAAGCCCTGGGAGGCGGTGAAGGTGGTGGTCAGCGCCCCGGTAGACAGGGGACCCATGGACCGCGCCGGCGGCGCCGCCCTCGGACTGCATCTCCACCACCCGCACGGGCTGGCCGAAGATGTTCTTCCGGTAGGAGGGCGTGATGGGATAGATCGCCGCCACCTCGGTGTAGGCATAGGCCACGTGGCCTGCTTTGCCGCGTTGGCGTCCATACTCTTAAAAGGCCGGTTGTCGCTCATTTTGCCGCGCCTCCTTTCTGGGCCGCCAGGGCTTTGGTCTGGAGATAGACATACTCCGGCATGGCCTGGCAGCAATCACCCCTGTTGGGGCAAACATAGGAACAGATGTTACAGTCCTCGCAGGGGCGGGTCGATGACCGCCCGGCCGTGCTCCAGGTGGATCAGGCCGTCGGGGCAGTTGTCGGCGCAGTCCCCGCAGCCGATGCAAAGACACCCAGCACAGGGTTTTCCGGGTTTCGGATCGTCCTGGGAGGCACAGGGGACCATCTTGGCCCCTTTATAGGGCACAATGACCGGCAGTTCCTGGGGGCAGACGTGGACGCAGGCGGTGCGACCCACGCACTTGTCCGGGTCCACCTTGGCGGTGCCTTGGACGATTTCCAGGGCATCAAACCGGCAGGCCTGGACGCAGTCCCCAAACCCGGCGCAGCCGTAGTTGCAGTGGTAGGGCAGGTCCAGCTTGACCGCTTCCCGACAGGTGGTGGCCCCGGCCTTGGCATAGACCTCATGGTTATACCACCCGCCCCGGCGGCGGACGAAGGGAGACGGTGGGCTTCACCTTGGTCAGGTCGTGGTAGGTGTCCACGATGATCTTCTTCCGGCAGGAGACGGTGCAGGCCACGCAGCCCACGCACTTTTCGTAGTCGATGACGGCGCGGTTATCCACCACGGAGACGGCCCCTTCGGGGCAGGCCTCCACGCAGTCCCCGCAGCCCGATGCGGCTGTAGCCGCACAGGCGGATGGCCCGGTCCTCCTCGTCCTGGTTGGCGCAGGGGACGAAGTTGGTGGCCTTGGCGGGCACCATGCGGAACAGGTGCTGGACGCAGGCGCTGACGCAGGCCCCGCAGCCGTTGCACTTGTCCCGGTCCACGGTGACGTTCCCGTCCTCCACGGACAGGGCCCCAAAGGTGCAGGCTTCCACGCAGGAGCCGGCGCCTACGCAGCCGTAGGCGCACTCCTCCGGCCGCAGGCCGCTCTCCACGGCCGCCTGGCAGGAAGGCGCCCCCTTCAGCCGGGCCTTCCTGCGGCCTGGCCGGGCACACTGGAGAAAGGCCTTCTCATCCTTGGCCAGGACGGGTTCCCCGCCGGTGAGGGCCAGGATGGCATCTACCTCCTGGGAACAGGCGGGACATCGGTTGGCCGGGGCCCCGTCGGCGATGGCGCGGCGCACTGCGCGCAGGTGGGAAAGCCGCAGCCCCGCGGCCGGCACAGTCCTGGCCGGGCAGAATGGTTCGGATGTCTGTCGCAAGTTGGTTGGACGACATTCAGATTCACTTCCTTTTGTTGTCTCTTACTCTCATGGAGTTCCTCGTTGCGATGGGTAATAGAATCCACGGTCATTATGTGCCTCTCCAAGCAGAATGTCAACCCAAAGCCACAAATTTTTTGGTTTTTTATTCTGAAACTCCCAAAATTTGCCTCTCCCCTTTTGTTTGTTTTTAATAACTCCTGACACCCCTTCCCACCGCCCTGCCCGGGATATTGACAGGGGACGCCGGCTGTGGTAGAGTAATTTTTATCCATAGAACACGATTGCGGAGGGATCGCTGTGCGCAAGGTTTTTCTGTCCGGCTATGCCAAGCTCCCCCGACCACACCACCGCCCAAAAGCTCTACACCCACCTGGTGTTGGTGGCCACCGTCGAGCTGCCCCAGGGCACCATTCTGGACGCCGACTGTACCATGGCCACCCAGTTGGGGCGGGAATTTATCCGGGAACTGCTCACCGGCTACGACCTGCACCGGGGCCCGGCCCTGCCATTGAGGCCTTGAACCACACCTATTATGGCCATCTGCGCCGCGCCCTGCAAACCTGCATCAAGGGAATCTGCACCCAGTTTGGAGAGATCTCCCGGAGCGAAGCAGCCGCCCCCCCCAGTCCCCCAATCCATGACGTCAGGAGGGAACCCCCTTGCCGCTGTCCGGCGAGGAAATCAAGAAAACCTGGGAACGAACATCATCATCGAACCCTACTCCCCTTCCCAGCTCAACCCCAACAGCTACAACCTGCGCCTGTCCAATGAACTGCTGGTGTATGACACCGACGTGCTGGACATGAAGGCCAACAACCCCGTCAAACGCCTGACCATCCCTGAAACCGGGCTGCCGCTGGAGACCAACAAACTCTACCTGGGCCGCACCCTGGAGTACACCAAGACCGACCAGTTCGTCCCCATGCTGGAGGGCCGCTCCTCCGTGGGCCGGTTGGGGCTGTTCATCCACGTCACCGCCGGCTTTGGCGACGTGGGGTTTGCCGGATATTGGACGCTGGAGATGTTCTGCATCCACCCCATCGTCATCTACCCCAATGTGGAGATCTGCCAGATCTACTATCACACCATCCAGGGGAATATACCAAGTACGACAGCGGCAAGTACCAAAACAACACCGGCGTGCAGCCCAGCATGCTCTACAAAGACTTCCTGAAGAAGGAGCTCCCCTGACCTCCCCCCCCCCGCTCCGCCCCGCCGGCCCCTGCCGGCGGGGCGTTCTTTAACCCATAATACACGCCGGCTCCCTGGGAGGCCTTCCCAGGGAGCCGGCGTGCGTTTCACATTGGCAGATTTGGCATAGGATATAGAGGAGACTTGTCGTTTTAAAAAATAGGGGATGAAGTGGATTACGCCTTCTTGGCGGCCTTGGCCGCCTCTTTGGCGTCCATTTCGGCCAGCTCGTCCCGGGTGTTCTTCAGGTAGATCTCGATGCCCTCTTCCACGTTGGCCCGGCGTTCCTTCTTGGACATGCCGATGTACTCCTTGATGATGGCCAGGGCAATGCCGATGAACAGGCCATAGGCCGGGTTGGCGCAGGTGGCGATGGCGCCGGCGGTGATGCCCGCCACGCCCTGCTCCACGTTGGTGCGGCACATGTTGATGCCCACGTAGAAGGAGCCGAAGGCCTGGATCATCAGGGTCATGGCCATGGCGATGGGGAGGATGGGCTCCACCAGGGTCACCAGGGGCACGATGAGCTGGCAGATCCACTTGGTCATGTTGAAGGTGCAGGAGCCGCCGAAGATGGAGTACATGTTGTCCTTACCGGTCTTGTAGCGCTCGGCCACGGACACGGTCATGGCAGACCACAGGGGGCCGGACATGGTGCAGGTGGGGGAGAAGAAGGCCTCGATGAGGTTACGCACGCCGCAGATGTTGGTGCGGTCGGGGTTGATGTCGATCTTCTCATCCTGACGGTAGCGCTTGGTGTCCTCCATGAAGGCGGTGCCGCCCACGATATCGCCGAAGGCGATGACGTAGCAGATGATGGCCATGGGCAGGTCCTGAAGCAGGATGTGGGCGGGCGGGATGCCGATACCCACGATGGAGAAGTTATCCCACACCCACTGCAGGCCGGGCAGAGGGTTGAACAAGAAGCTGGAGACGTCGCTGAAGTCGGGGGTGTCCAGCTCCCCGATGGCGATGCCGATGACGCCGGCCACGATCACCGCCGGCACGAAGCCGGCCTTGGTGAGCAGCTTGATGGCCCGGTTCTTGCTGTGGAACTTCACCTTGCCAAAGCCATTGGCGAAGAGCAGGAACAGGCCCAGGGCCACGCCGATGCACCAGGAGATGGGGTAGGTAAAGAAGCCTCGGCCGCCGTCTGCCTCCCCTAGGAATCCGTAGGTGCCGCAACAGGCGGCAAAAGCCAGATCCTATTAGGATACCGCCTTTCAAGCTCTGGGGACAGATGTCGATGATCTTGGTGGCGATGCCGGTGATGCCCAGGACCACGTACATGATGCCCAGGATGAGCTCCATGCCCACCAGGGCGTACATACGGTCCGTCCCTTCGAAGTTCAAGAGGAAGGTGGTGATCAAGGGGCACGGCAGGGGTAATCCAGCCGCCGATCAGGGGTCGCCCATGGTGTTGTTGACCATGTACATCAGCTCATGGACAAACACGATGGACAGGGGCCATTTCAAAGGTGAACCCGAACAGATCCTGTAAGTACTGGGTGGCCGCGGTGCCGGTGAGGAACACCACGCAGGCCTGGATCATTTCGGGGATCTCCCATTCGTAGTGGACGAAGGGGATGCGGATGTCGAACTTCCCGACGGTGATGCAGGGTCGCTTTTCGCCGTCCTTACGCCGGGCGCTTGGAAGCATGAGGTTCATAAACTCAGTTCCCTCCTAACAAACATACACAATTTTGACTTGCAGGGATTTGGCAAAGTCTGTTAGGGCTTTGTCTTTCTTCTCTCCCTAGAAACCTCCTTTCCTATGTCACTTTCACACATCCAATGCAAGTTCAATTTCAATTATACCTACAGGATGCCGAAAAACAATACACATTTTCGCATCGTTTCAGTACAACTCTGCATAATTCCTACAAGAAATTATTTTTCCTAGCATTTTCAAGGGTTTTTCCCCAAAAACCACTATTTTCCTCGGTTTTTCAAAAACAAAATTTGCAAGGTGAACAGTGATCTCTTTCGTTTTTTTGCCATAAAAACGCTGAGGGACCCTGGTACAGGGCCCCTCAGCGCGGGCAGAACTGGAAATTTATTGGTGTTTTTCCTCAATCAGTCCCCCGCCACTTGGACGGCAGAACTGCCTGTTGTGGAAGTTGCCTCCGTGTCTTCCTGCACGACGAAGTCACTGGCGGTGGCCTGATAGCCCCGGCCGTTGGAATCGTTGACCTGGAAGATGTTTACATCCTCCGGCTTCAGGTCGGTGGTAAAGGGGTTCACCAGCTGGTTGATCATGGTCAGGCTCCCGGCGGGGTCCAGCTCATAGCAAATAGCTGGTGCCGTTGTAGGTGGTGTTGCCATCCCCCGGCAGGGCGTTGCCCTGCACGCCGGTGTCCAGGTTGATGCCGATGGCCTTGGTGACAAACCAGGTCAAATCGGTACCGGAGAGGCTGGTCTCCACGTTTCGCTGGAGAATGTCCACAAACTGGTCCAGCTTGCCGATGTTGGACACCAGCTTTTTGGCCACGGTGACCATCAGGTTGCGCACCGTCTCGCCGCGCTGGATGTCCCCCCAAAGGATACCTGGTGCCGTCGTTGTTCTTCCGGAAAGCGGCAGACCTCCATGGCCGCCTGCCCGTCCAGGTGCCGCATACCTGCCTCGAAGGAGATATAGAGGTCCTGGGTGAAGTCCTCGTACTCCATGTCGATGGGGACGTTAAAGTCCACCCCGCCTACGGCATCCACCAGTTCCACAAAGCCGTCCAGGTCGATGTTGATATAGAAGTCAATGGGATACCCCACCAAATCGGACACCACCGACTGGAGGTTCTCAATGCCCCGTGGAGGGAGGAGTTGATCTTCAGGGTGCTCTGGTCCACCAACGTGTCCCGGGGATGGAGAGCATGCCCACCTTCTGGTTGGGCACGTCATAGGTCACCAGCATGATGGCGTCGGCATTGCCGCTGACCTGGTCCGGGCAGGTGAGGAGGAAGGTATAGGTCTGTTCCCGCCGGGTGTGGTCGCCGGTTTCATGCCGGGGACCTGTTCCTGGGTCTGGTCGGTGGTGGAAGCCACCGGCGCCTGGGCCGGTGCGGGTACGGCTACTTTATACACGCCGTATCCAATGACAATCACTGCGGCAATGGCCACAATGGCGGCATAAATGCCCCTGGAGGACACGGTACTTCTTCTTTAGCTTACGTTTCTTTTTCTGGGCCACAGCGATGGCCTCCTTTGCCTGTGGGAGTTTCAAGGTGCCCAACGGGCATGAGTGGATATAGTATACATACTTTTTTGCATTTCCGGCAAGGCTTTGCCCCAAATTTCCCGATTCTCCTAAAATTTTTATCCATTTTTCTTCGTTTTCCAGTGCTTCCGAAAGAAATTTTCCCCGCCGCTGGCCTGCCCCTGCCCGGTGGTTCCGCGCAAAAAGGGGGATTTTCCCCAAGAAATGTCCAAAATCCCCTTGCAAGGTCCCACGCTATATGCTATAATGCCTTTGTTTTAAGATGTACGTTTTGGTAGAGTGGGGCTTGCCCTGCTCTTTCTTTTATGACAAGGGCGCCCGGCCGCCGCCCGCCTGCAGTGTGCCGGGCCCGTGTCTGGTCATTCCATGGGACGTACAGCGCATCGGCGCAGGGAGGTTTCCAATGTCTAAAATCACAGATTTCACAGCCCAGCTGGCCCGCCCGTGGTAGAGGCCAACGGCCGCCCCTCTGGGACGTGGAGTACGTCAAAGAGGCCGGCAAGGTACCTGCGGGTCTACATCGACAAGGACACCGGCGTGTCCATCGACGATTGCGAGGCCGTCAGCCGGGTCCTCTCGGACCTGCTGGACGAGGCCGCCCCCATCCAGGACCCCTACACCTTCGAGGTCTCCCTCCGCCGGTGCGGACCGGGCCCTGAAAAAAGCCGGAGCACTTCCAGGCCTTCCTGGGGCCCAGGTGGATGTTAAGTTTTATCAGGCGAAAAACGGGCAGAAGACCTGTACCGGCACCCTCGTCGGCTACCAGGACGGGGCCATCACCTTGGACCTGGGCGGGGAATCCGCCACCTTTTCCAAGGAGGAAGTGGCCTCGGTCCGCCTGCACCTTGGTTTTTAAGATTCTGATGGAGGATACGATCAGTTATGGCTAAGAAAGCATCAAAACCTGCCAAGAGCAATGAACTGGACGGGAAGGAGTTCTTCGCCGCCATCGAGCTCATTGAAAAGGAGAAGGGCATCCCCAAAAACTATATGCTGGAGAAGATCACCCAGGCCCTGATCTCCGCCTACAAGCGGGACCACGAGGGGATCTCCGACAACGTCTTTGTGGAGGCCAACGAGATTACCCAGACCGTCCGCATGTTCGTCAAGAAGGAGATCGTGGAAGAGGTCACCAACCCCTCCACCGAGATCGCCCTGGACGAGGCCCGGAAGAGCCTCCCCGCCGCCCAGACCGGGGACGTGGTCCGCATGGAGATCAAGCCCCGGAACTTTGGCCGGATCGCCGCCCAGACCGCCCGCCAGGTGATCATCCAGGGGATGCGGGAGGCCGAGCACAACATGATCTACGACCTGTTCAGCTCCAAGGAGCACGAGATGCTGGTGGGCACCGTCACCCGCATCGACCCCCGCTCCGGGCGGTCTCCCTGCGCATCACCAGCGGCGGGGAGTTTACCGACGCCTTCCTGGCCCCCTCGGAGCAGGTGCGCGGCGAGGTCATCCGGGAGGGCGACCGGCTGCGGGTGTATCTGGTGGAGGTGCGCCGCTCCACCCGCGGGCCGCAGGTGCTGATTTCCCGCACCCATCCCGGCCTGGTCAAGCGTCTCTTCGAAATGAATGTGCCCGAGATCTATGATGGCACGGTCGAGATTCGTTCCATCGCCCGGGAGGCTGGCAGCCGCACCAAGATGGCGGTGTATTCCTCCGATGAAAACGTGGATCCCATCGGTGCTTGCGTGGGCCCCAAGGGCGCCCGGGTGAACAATGTGGTGGCCGAACTGGGCGGCGAGAAGATCGATGTCGTCAATTACAGCGATGACCCCGCCGCCTTCGTGGCCGCGGCCCTCTCCCCTGCCGACGTGGTCTCCGTCCAGCCCCTGGAAGGCTCCAAGAGCTGCCGGGTCATCGTGCCGGATAACCAGCTGTCGCTCGCCATCGGCAAGGAGGGGCAGAATGCCCGCCTGGCCGCAAAGCTCACCGGCTATAAGATCGACATCAAGCCCGAGTCCGCCGTCCACGAGTGGGAGGAGGAAGACGCCGCCCTGGCCGAGCAGGCTGCCCTGGCCCAGGAAGCCCTCGATGAGGCGGCCCCGCTGGACGAGGAAGAGGAACCCCTGGACGACGTCCCCGCAAAGAGATCCCCAGCCCGAAGCGGCAGCCCCAGAGGCAGAGGACGCCGCCGACCCACAGCCCCTGGAGGGGCGGCGAGGGCTGAGTTTTCCCCCCTATCCCACCCAGCAAACCCAAACCGGTAAGGAGGTGGCCCATGCCAAAAAAGATCCCCATGCGGCAGTGTGTCGGCTGCCGTGAAAAGAAGCCCAAGCCGGAGCTCATCCGGGTCGTCCGCTCCCCCCAGGGAGAGATTTCCCTGGACTTTCACGGCAAAAAGCCTGGGCGAGGCGCCTACCTCTGCCCCAACCAGGACTGCCTGAAGCGGGCACGGAAGTCCAAGGCCCTGGGCGGGCCTTCAGCCTGCCCATTCCGGACGACGTCTACGCCTCCCTGGAGGCCCAAATGGAGGGTGGTGGTCTGGATGGATAGCATTCCCTCCCTTCTGGGCCTGGCGCTCAGAGCGGGACGGCTGGCCGTTGGGGAAGAGCCCGTCAGGGGCAGCCTGCCGGGGGCACAAAGCCTACCTGCTGCTGCTGGCCAGCGACGCGGCGGACAACACCATCCGCCGGGCCTCTCACTTCAGCCAGTCCGCAAAGAACACCATCTGCCTCCAGCTCCCCCTGACCAAGGCGGAGCTGGGCGCGGCCCTGCTGGGGCGGACCTCCTGCGCCATGGCGGCCCTCACCGACGTGGGGTTTGCCGCGGCGGTGGCCCAGCGCCTGGCCCAAAGCGACCCGGCAGCCTACGGCCCCCGCCTGGCAGGCGCTGTCCCAAAAGGCGTCCCAGGCGAAGAAACGCCGGGACCAGAAGCATTCCCCCACAAGGACAAGGGGAAGCGGAAATAATTCCTATCGTTCCCAGCCGTATCGGCTTACCGGTGCGGAGAGAAAAGAGCAAACAAGCGGCCTTGCCGGCCTTTCCGGCCGGGCCGTGACGGAGGTGGCTTTATTTGAGTTTTGAAAAATATCGTGTTCATGAGGTAGCCAAGGATTTCGGGAAGCAGACCAAGGAGATCACCCAGATCCTCACCAAGTACGCTACCACCCCCCAAAAACCACATGCAGGTGTTGGAGGATGGGGGAACTGTCCATCGTGTTTGAATACCTGACCCAGCACAACCAGGTGGCCGATCTCCAGGCCGCCCTGGACACCCCTGCCCCTGCCAAAAACGAGGGCAAGGGCAACCGCGGACGGGAGGGCAATAGGAAGCCCGCCCCCCAGAACCAGCCCCAGAAGCGCCCCAACGAGGGCAGCCGCAACGCCGGCGGCAAAGGCGGCGACCGTCCCCCCAAGGGGACCACAACCGCGGCGAGGCCCCCAAGGAGAGCAAGCCCGCCCAGCAGCCCAAGCAGCCCCAGCCCCAGCCGGCCCCCCTCGCCCCACCACCCGGGTCCCCGAAAAGAAGCTGGTGGACACCCGGAAGGCCGGCAACGTGAACCTGGCCCGGTATGACGAGCACCTGGAAAACCTGGCGCCGGAACGGGCCAACAAGATGCAGAGCGGCAAGCAGAAGTTCCAGGGCCGGGGCAACCACCGCAAGGGCGGCAACTTCGGCAACAAGCGCCGCAATGAGGAGCAGGAGAAGATGCGCCGCCTCCAGGCGGAGATTGCCAAAAAAGACCCCCCTCACCGTGAAGATCCCCGACGAGATCGGCGTGGGTGAGCTGGCCTCCCGGATGAAGAAAAACCGGGGCCGAGGTGGTCAAGTGCCTCATCAAAAACGGCATCATGGCCTCCCTCAGCGACATCATCGACTATGACACCGCCGCCCTGGTGGCCATGGAACTGGGCTGCAAGGTGGAGAAGGAAGTGGTCGTCACCATCGAGGAGAAGCTCATCGACACCGCCGAGGACAAGCCTGAGGACCTGGTGCCCCGGGCACCCGTGGTGGTGGTCATGGGCCACGTAGACCACGGCAAGACCAGCCTGCTGGACTATATCCGCAACGCCCATGTGGCCAGCGGCGAGGCCGGCGGCATCACCCAGCACATCGGCGCCTATCAGGTGCAGGTGGATGGCTCCCCATCACCTTTCTGGATACCCCGGGCCACGAGGCCTTCACCTCCATGCGCGCCCGCGGCGCCCAGGTGACGGATCTGGTCATTCTGGTGGTGGCCGCCGAGGACGGCGTCATGCCCCAGACCGTGGAGTCCATCAACCATGCCAAGGCCGCCGGGATCCCTATTATCGTGGCCATCAACAAGATGGATAAGCCCGAGGCAAATCCCGAGCGCATCAAGCAGCAGCTGACGGAATACGGCCTGGTGTGCGAGGATTGGGGCGGCGACACCATTGTGTGCCCCATCTCCGCCAAGACCGGCATGGGCGTGGATAACCTGCTGGAGATGCTCACCCTGACCGCGGAGATGGCCGAGCTGAAGGCCAACCCCAACCGCGGGGGCGCGGGGCACGGTCATCGAAGCGCGTCTGGATAAGACCCGCGGCCCCGTGGCCACGCTGCTGGTGAAGAACGGTACCCTGCATCAGGGCGACATTATCATCGCCGGCACCGCCGTGGGCCGGGTCCGCCATGACCAACGCCAAAGGGCAGAAGATCCAGACCGCTGGCCCCTCCGTGCCTGTGGAGATCACCGGCATGGCGGAAGTCCCCAACGCAGGCGACGACTTCCACGCCGTGGACGACGAGCGCATGGCCCGTGAACTGGTGGAGCAGCGCAAGCACGAGCACAAGATGGCCGCCTCCGCCGCCAAGTGCAGAAGGTCACCCTGGACGATCTGTTCTCCCAGATCCAGCAGGGCGAGATGAAGGACCTGAACATCATCGTCAAGGCCGATGTGCAGGGCTCCGCCGAGGCGGTGAAGGCCTCGCTGGAGAAGCTGAGCAACGAGGAGGTGCGCGTGCGCGTGATCCACGGCGGCGTGGGCGCCATCAACGAGAGCGACGTCATGCTGGCGTCCACCTCTCAGGCCATCATCGTGGGCTTTAACGTCCGCCCCGACGCCAACGCCAAGGACACCGCCGCCCGGAACAAGGTGGACATGAGAATGTACCGGGTCATCTACGAGTGCATCGAGGAGATGGAAGCTGCCATGAAGGGCATGCTGGCCCCCAATGGTGCGGGGACGGCATCGTCATCCACGACGGGCGTGATCGCCTCCTCCAGCGCTTCAAGACGAGCGTGAAGGAAGTCGGCTGCGGGCTATGAGTGCGGCATCGGCATGGAGAAGTTCAACGATATCAAGGAAGGCGACATCATCGAAGAGGCCTTCCTTGATGTGGCGGACAGATCGACCGTCCGCCGCCCCTGGTCATTATACGCAGTTCGATGCTGTCCCGCCGGAGATACGGACCCTGCGATGGGACGAGGCGTGCTCCCCAGCGGCGGCCGGAGTACCAAAAAGAAAAAGGAACAACCGAAAACAGGCCCGTTCCATCCCCAATTCATTTGAGGAGGGGACGGGTCTGTCTGCGTGAAAGGGGCTGTGCTGTGAGCTATGTGATGCTGGTGGCGGCCGATCACCCCCTGCCACTGTACGACTCCGGGATACGCCGGAGCTCTGCTTCCACAGCGGGCGGAGTGCGTTCAGGTGGAGACTCCCGGATTTTCCATCCAGCCGCATCAGTATTACCGGGACGCGGTGGAGGCACTGGGGCTGGAGATGAAGCTCTGGCAGTACGAGCTGAATGTCGAGGCCGCAGAAGCGGAGGCGGAGCAGCTGAGGGGCCTACCTGAAGCGCAGCTGCCGCCCTGGCGAGACAATAGAGCTGTGGAATTTGTGGGTGGGAGACGACCGGGAGGAGAAGATCGCCCGGTTCCAGGGGAGGCTGGGCGATCTGGACCGGGAAGCCCTGGAGCAGCTGTGCGACCCTCCCACACAAAACGGCTGCCCCGGCCAGTGCCGGATGGCGGTCACCATTTGATTTTCATCTGCGGGCGGTTTTGCCCGGGAAGGAGGACCAACTATGGCAAGCAATCGCATCGGACGCATCAACGAGGAGATCCAGCGGGAGCTGTCCGCTCTGATCCCCGCGGTCAAGGACCCCCCGGGTGTCTGGGATGATCTCGGTGACAGCGGTGGAGACCACCCCGGATCTGCGGTACGCCAAGGCATATATCAGTGTACTGGACAAGGAGAACGGGGGAGCGGGTGCTCAAGGGACTGAGATCCGCCTCTGGCTGGCTGCGCCGGGAGCTGGGGAGCGCCCTGAAGCTGCGCTACACCCCAGAGCTGGTGTTCCAGCTGGATGACTCCATCGACAAGGGAGCCCACATTCTGGAGCTGCTGCGCAGCGTGGAGGGGCCCAAGGAGTAAACAGAGGCCCGGAGGGCAAAGGAGACCTGGATATGAATGAGCGACAGACAGCGGAGTGGCTGATGGAACGGGACGATTTTCTGATCCTCACCCACGTCCGGCCCGACGGGGACACCGTGGGCTGCGCCGCGGCGCTGTGCCTGGCCCTGCGGGGCGGGGAAAGACGGCCTGGGTGCTGGAAAACCCGGAGGCCACCAGCCTCTTCACCCCCTATCTGGAGGGGCTGACCGCCCCGGAGGGCTGGAGCCCGACACCGTGGTATCGGTGGATATCGCCGCCCGGGGGCTGTTCCCGGAGAACGCCCGGTGTTACCTGGAGCGGGTGGACCTGGCCATCGACCACCACCCCTCTCAGGAGTTTTTCGCCCGTGAGACCTGCTTGGACGCCGGGCGGGCGGCCTGCGGGGAGCTGATCTATGATATTGCGGGCCTGCTGGGCCCGGTCACCCGGGAGATGGCGGTGCCCCTCTACGTGGCGGTGTCTACCGACACCGGCAGCTTCGTCTACGGAAACACCACGGCGGACACCCACCGGACGGCGGCCGCCCTGATGGAGACCGGCATCCCTGCGGCGGAGCTGAACAAGCGCCACTTCCGGACCAAGACCCTGAAGCGCCTCCGGATCGAGAGCCGGATCGTGGAGGGTATGGAGCTGTTTGACGGCAGGGGAGACCGCCGTGGCGGCGGTGGACCTGGCGATGCTGGCCCAGCTGGGGGCCGACGAGCGGGACCTGGAGGATATCGCCTCCTTTGTGGGACAGGTGGAGGGCGTGAAGAATGCGATCACCATCCGGGAGCTGAGGCCCGGGACGTGCAAGCTGTCCCTGCGCACTGATCCGGAGGTCCTTAACGCCAGCAGGGTATGCGCCCTGCTGGGAGGCGGGGGCCACGCCGCCGCCTCCGGCGCCACGGTGGAGGGTAGCGTGGAGGAGGCCAAGCGGGCCATCCTGTGGGCGATAGAGCAGGTGCGTCATGGCTGACGGCATCATCATCATCGACAAGCCCCAAGATTGGACAAGTATGGATGTGTGCGCCAAGCTGAGAGGGATCTTGCATGAAAAGCGCGTCGGCCACGCGGGGACGCTCGACCCCATGGCGACGGGGGTTCTGCCTGTGTTCGTGGGCCGGGCCACCCGGGCGGTGGAGTTTGCCTCCGAGTCGGAGAAAGAGTATGTAGCCGGCCTGCGGCTGGGGGTGGAGACCAACACCCAGGACACCACCGGCACAGTGCTGGCGGAGCGGCCGGTCTCCGTCTCCCAGGCGGAGCTGGAGCAGGTACTGGGGCAGTTCCGGGGAGAGATCCGGCAGATCCCCCCATGTACTCTGCCATCAAGGTGGGAGGAAAGAAGCTCTATGAGCTGGCCCGAAAGGGCCAGGAGGTGGAGCGGCAGCCCCGGGCCGTCACCATCCACAGCCTGACGCTGGAAGAGCAGACGGGGCCGGCGGATTACACCCTGCGGGTCCGGTGTTCCAAGGGGACCTATGTGCGCACCCTGTGTCATGATATTGGCCGGGCACTGGGGTGCGGGGGCTGCATGAGCGGCCTGCGCCGGACCATGGCGGCTGGGTTCAAGCTGGAGGACGCCCTGCCTCTGGAGCAGGTGCTCCAGGCGGAGGGACCCGCGTCCCTGCTTCTGGGGGTGGACGCCTACTTTGCTGACCGCCCTGTGCTGATCCTCAAGCCTCCGGCAGAGAAAAAGGTGCGCAACGGCATGAGCCTGTTCCTGCCGGAGACACCGGACGGGGAGTACCGGGTCTATGGGGCGGAGGGACCTTCCTAGCCCTGAGCCGGATGGAGCGGGGAAGGCTGACCACCATCAAGAGCTTCTTCCCGGTGTGAGCGCCCGGAAGTCCGCAGAGAGAAAAAAGAAGGAGACTTATCAGATTGTGAACAAGAACAGACGAGTGATCGCCCTCGGCTTTTTTGACGGAGTCCACAACGGGCACGGGGCCCTGCTTCGCCGGGTGGTGGACAAGGCCCAGGAGCTGGATGCGGCGGCCTGCGCCTTCACCTTTGACCGCAGTCCCACCGCCGCCATCACGGGCCAGACAGTGCCCCTGCTCAGCTCGGTGGAGGACCGGGGATGGCTGATGCGGAGCCGCTACGGCATCCAGGAGGTGGTGGTGTCCAACTTTGATGGCATGATGCGCATGGACTGGGAGGACTTTGTGGACCGGTATCTGGCGGAAGAACTGGGCGCGGTCCATGGGTGGCCGGCCACGACTTCCACTTCGGCTATATGGGCAAGGGCAACCCCCAGCGCCTCCAGGAGAAGTGCGCCCAGTTGGGCATCGGATGTGACATCATCCCCAAGGTGGAGCAGGACGGCATCACCATCTCTTCCACCTACATCCGCACCCTGATCGCCCAGGGGGAGATGGAGCGGGCGGTCCAGTTCCTGGGGCATCCCCATGTCCTGACTCAGAAGGTGGCCCACGGCAAAAAAAAATCGGCAGCAGCACCCCTGGGTTTTCCCACGGTGAACCTGCATATCCCGGAGGGAGTCATCGTGCCTGCCTTCGGCGTCTATACGACCAAAGTCTGCTTCGGGGGAGAGCCGTATCGCCGTTACCAACGTGGGGGTGCGCCCTACAGTGCAGGACGGAGACCGCCGGGTGACGGTGGAGGGCTTCATCTTGGACTTTGACGGGGACCTGTACGGTCAGACGATGCGGATGGAGTTCTATCACCGCCTGCGGGGGAGCGGAAGTTTCCCTCTATGGAGGAGCTGGCGGAGGAGATCCGCAGGAACGCCCGGCAGACCCGGGAATATTTTCAGGAAAAGGCGGAGTATCAATAAGGAGAGGGGAAAAGAGGCCCCCGCCGCGCCACAGGCGGCAGAAAATCAAAATCGGATCGGGAGGGACTACGAATGCCCCATTCACAGGATACACGCCACATGCGGTACGAGACCCTGTATATCATGCTGCTGATCTTTGCCTCCGGGCTTTTCCTGGCGGGCGCGTTGCTGGATACCCCGGACAATATTGCACGGGGCCTGATCCGCATCGTGATGACGGAGGACCCCCTCATCACTGACTATGTCCGGCTGGCCGGCGTGGGGGCAGCCCTGATCAACTCCTCTGTAGTCACCGCCCTCGGTGCTGATCCTGCGCAGCTCTGGGGAACCGGCCAACGGCTTCACGCTGGTGGTGGTAGGATTGATGGCGGGGTTTTTCCCTGTTTGGGAAGAACCCGGTCAACACCTGGCCCATCGTCCTGGGGACTTGGCTGTACGCCAAGAGCAGAAAGGAGCCCTTTGGAAAGTATGCGGCCGTGGCCCTGCTGTCCTCGGCCCTGGGGCCGGTCATCAGCTATATCATCCTGACAACGGCTGGGGCACCCCGGTGCTTGGGGTGGCGACCGGCCTGATGATCGGCTTTGTAATGCCCTCTCTGTCCGCCTATACATACAAGATCCAGAACGGGATGAACCTGTACAATGTAGGGTTTGCCTGCGGGCTGATGGCCATGCTGCTGGTGTCTCTGATGAGCTCCTTCGGGGCGGAGCCGGAGGTCTCTTACCTCTGGGCCACAGGGTACAACGCTCTGTTCGGCGGGCTGCTGGGGACGATGTGCATAGCAGCCATCCTTGCCGGCCTGTTTTTCTGCAGGAAGCCGGTCTGGGCGGCCTGGGCGGGTTACCGCCGCCTGCTCCAGACCAGCGGCCGGGCCCCCAGCGACTATCTGCGCATGTTTGGCGCGGCGCCGGTGCTGATCAACATGGGGGTCAACGGGTTGATCGCAATGGGGGTGATCCTGCTCACCGGCGGGGACCTGAATGGGCCCACAGTGGGCGGGGTCCTGACTATTGTGGGCTTCTCTGCCTTTGGAAAGCATGCGGGCAACATCGTGCCCATCATGGCCGGTGTGGTCCTGGGCAGCTTCGTGATGCACTCCTCGGTCTCCAGCGGCGCCGTCCAGCTGGCCATGCTGTTCGGGACTACCCTGGCTCCCATCTCTGGCTACTTCGGCTGGCCCTACGGCGTGCTGGCGGGGGTTCCTCCACTCGGCGGTAGTACTGTATGCGGGCACGCCGGTGGCCGGGCTGAACCTCTATAACAACGGCTTTTCCGGCGGCCTGCTGGCCATCATCCTGTATCCCACCATCGTGGCCATCGCCCGCCACCGCAAGCCGGTGATCACCGAGGCGGAGTACTTCGACCACATGGAGCACGACGAGCCGGAGACCCCGCCTCCAGTGCAGGACATGATCGAGGAGGAGGACTGAGGAGCGCCCCCGGCTGGAAAAAGAAAATGGATTTTCCATACAGAACTTCTTTACAGAGCGGGACGGGGAGTATATAATCATTCCGCGGCAGGGGGGCGGCGCAGGTGTGCGCTCCGGCAAGACCGCACGGGACAACGTCATTTTGGAGGCTGCTATGGAAAAAGAGGTCATCATCTCCATCAAGGGGATGCAGAAATATGAGAACGCCGAACCGGACACCATCGAGCTGGTGACAGGGGGGCGTTTGGAGCGGGACGGCGAGAGCTTTTACCCTGTCTTATCAGGAGAGCGCCGTCACCGGCATGGACGGGACCCTGACCACCTTCCAGATAGAGCCGGGCGGGTGACCCTGATGCGGGTGGGGGAGTTCAACTCCCAGATGGTGTTCCAGGAGGGGCGGCGGCACATGTCGATGTACAACACCCCCTACGGCGCCATGACCATCGGGGTGAATACCCGGCATTTGACAGCCCAGGTGGGCGAGAGCGGCGGCGACATTGAGATCGATTATGCCATCGAGATCGACCACACGGTGGCGGGACGAAATGTATTTCAGATCAAGATCAAGGAGGCGGCACCGGGCTGTAGCTTGAAGCAGTAGCGTGGTCGATCTCGATTGCGGGCGCTCCGCGCCCGCACCGCAGGGCGGGATCGACTCCCGCCCGAGGAATCAAAGAGCCCGGGACCCCGCCGCGGGCCGGCCCGCGGTGGGCGATCGACCACACGGTGGCGGGACGAAATGTATTTCAGATCAAGATCAAGGAGGCGGCACCGGGCTGTAGCTTGAAGCAGTAGCGTGGTCAATCTCGATTGCGGGCGCTCCGCGCCCGCACCGCAGGGCGGGATTGACTCCCGCCCGAGGAATCAAAGAGCCCGGGACCCCGCCGCGGGCCGGCCCGCGGTGGGCGATCGACCACACGGTGGCGGCGCGAAATGTATTTCAGATCAAGATTAAGGAGGCAGCACCGGGCTGCAGCTTGAAGCAGTAGTGCGGCCCACTCCAGCGAGAAAGAATTATTGTAAGGTGTGATACGAGAGATGAGCAATATGATCCAGGCCGCGCGGGCTCAGGTCGCTGAGCTGACCCAGGCCGCGTACGAGAGGGCCGTTGCAGCAGGTGTGCTGACCGGCGGAGCAGAGGTGAAGGCCACCGTGGAGATCCCCAAAGACACCGCTCACGGGGACTATGCCTCCTCCTTCGCTATGGCGGGGGCCAAGGCCCTGCACATGGCCCCACGGGCCATTGCCCAGGCCATTGTGGACCACATGGACCTGACAGGGAGCTATTTCCAGAAGGTAGACATCGCCGGCCCCGGTTTTCTGAACTTTATTCTGGGGCCCAAGTGGTACGGCCAGGTCCTCGCCCAGGTGGAGCAGGAGGGGCCTGAGTACGGCTCCGGCAGCGAAGGAAAGGGCGAGCGGGTGATGGTGGAGTTCGTCTCCGCCAACCCCACCGGCCCCATGCACATGGGCAACGCCCGCGGCGGCGTGCTGGGGACACCTTGGCCAACGTGCTGCGCCGGGACGGCTGGGACACCTGGAAGGAGTTCTATGTCAACGACGCCGGTAACCAGGTCCACAAATTCGCCATGTCCATCTACGCCCGCTGCATGCAGCTGACGGTGGGGGAGGAGAACTACCCCTTCCCGGAGGAGGGCTACCATGGGGACGACATCCGGGAGCTGGCCCGGGGCTTCCTGGCCCAGGCGGGAGAGTTTCCAGGCCAGACCTCTCAGGATGCGTGGGAGACCGCTATGGCGGAATATGGCCTGTCCGTCAACATCCCCAGGATGAAAGCGGACCTGAAAAAATACGGCATCGTGTATGACCAGTGGTTCCTGGAGTCTGAACTGCACAACAGCGGCTATGTGGAAAAAACGGTACAGATGCTCACCGAAAAGGGCTGGACCTATGAGAAGGACGGGGCCCTATGGCTGAACACCACCCAGCTGCTGAAGGAAAAGTTCATGCGGGAGGGGAAGAGCCAGGAGCAGGTGGACAAGCTGGATCTGAAGGACGACGTGCTGCGCCGGGCCAACGGATTTTACACCTACTTTGCCGCCGACATTGCCTACCACCGCAACAAGCTGGAGGTGCGGGGCTTCGACCTGGCCATCAACATCTGGGGGGCGGACCACCACGGCCATGTGGCCCGCCTCCAGGCCGCCCTGGATGGGCTGGGACTGGACGGCTCCCACCGGCTGGTCATCGTGCTGATGCAGCTGGTCAACCTGATGCAGGACGGCAAGCCGGTGCGCATGTCCAAGCGCTCGGGCAAGGCCATCGCCCTCCACGATCTGCTGGACGAGATCAGCGTGGACGCCGCCCGGTATTTCTTCAACTCCCGGGCCGCCACCACTCCCTGGACTTCGACCTGGACCTGGCCGTGCACCAGGACAGCCAAAACCCGGTGTACTATGTGCAGTACGCCCACGCCCGCATCTGCTCCCTGGTGTCCCGGCTGGCGGAGGAGGGGCGGCGGTCCCCGCCGCTGCGGGGGTGGACGCCGGTGTGCTGAACGCCCCGGAGGAGCTGGCCCTTATCAAGGCTCTGTCCCAGTATCCGGAGGAGCTCCATCTGGCGGCTCGGGATTATGACCCCAGCCGCATTAACCGGTATCTGGTGGCGCTGGCGGGAGATTTCCACCGCTTCTACAACGCCTGCCGCATCAAGGGGAGGAGCCCGGCGTGCTCTCCGCCCGGCTGAAGCTGGCGGACAGCGTGCGGGCCGTCCTGGCCAACGGCCTGGGTCTGCTGGGCGTCACCGCGCCGGAGAAGATGTAACGATCTGGACGTTGAGCCGGCCCTCAGCCCCCAGGGCTGAGGGCCGGCTTTTTCCAAACCATGAGAGGAACGTGATACCATGCCGCAGAAAAAAGGGGCCCTGGACCGGATCCGGGACAGACTCCAGGCCAACCGGAACCGGCTGACCTACGTCCTGCTGCTGCTGGGGGCCTGCTGGGACTGGCGGGGTGGGCCCTGCTGCCGGAGGTGGTAGCCATCCACGCCCAGCAGGCGGCCAACATCGGGAAAAAAACACCATCCTGCTGGCGGACCTGGCCCTGACCTGGGGATTCACCGCCGCCTTCTGGGTCCGCCCTAGGGAGATCATCTATTTTGTAGCAGCATGTTTGGGGGCGTTCCTGTCTCTGAGCGTGCTCATCATCAATGTGATGCTCTGAAAGAGGTGGGGAACGGAATGACGCTGGAACAGCTGGAGGAGAAACTGAGGGGCAGAGAGCCGGGGCTGATGGACGCCTCAGGGACAGTACGCAGTTCTGGTCCCTCTGGTGGAGCGGGAGGGAAGCTGCATATCCTCTATGAGGTGCGCTCACAGGACATGCGCCGCCAGCCCGGGGAGGTCTGCTTTCCCGGAGGGCGGGGAGAGGAGATGAGACCCCGGAGGCCTGCGCCATCCGGGAGACGGAGGAAGAGCTGGGCATCCCCACAGCATCCATCACCGTTCTGGGACGGCTGGATTTTGTGGCCCACCGAGCCAATTTCATCATGTATCCGGTGCTGGCCAGGGTGGAGACGGCTGCGGCAGAGAGGATGGTCCTGAACCCGGCGGAGGTAGATCACACCTTTCTGGTGCCGCTGGAGCACATCGTGCACAATCCGCCGCTGGAGTACAGCTACGCCCTGGAGCCCCGCCCGCCGGCGGACTTCCCCTACCAGCTGATCGGCATCCCACGGGGATATCGGTGGCAGCAGGGGGGGAGAAAGGTGCCCGTCTATCTGTGGCAGGGCCACGCCATCTGGGGCTGACCGGGCGGATCACACGGCATCTGGCGGGCCTGCTGGGCGGAGAGATGGGATGAGCGGGGCGGAGCACCTGGGCCCCTCCTTCTGGAGGTAAAGGAGGGTCTTTCCCCTGGGGGGAGACAGCCTGGCCCTGGGGGCCTTCGCTACAGTGAAGCGGGGCTGGCGGGTGTGCGACCTGGGGACAGGGAGCGGCTGTCTGCTCCTGATGCTGGCGGCCCGGGAGGGGGGCTCTCTCTCACGGGAGTGGGCGGGAGGAGCGGGCGGCCCAGTGTGCCCGGGAGAACCTGGCCCACAGCGGCCTGGAGGGGACGGTCCTCCAGGCGGACTGGCGGCAGGTGACCCTGCCGGCCGGCGGGTTCGACCTGGTCATCTCCAATCCCCCCTACTTCCAGCCTGGACACGGCGGGGACGGGGGCGAGGCCCGGCAGGCCGACTGCTCCCTTGAGGAGCTGTGCCGCACCGCGGCCCGCCTGCTGAGAAACAGGGGGCGGTTCGCCCTGTGCCACCGGCCGGAGCGGCTGGCGGACCTGATGTGCGCCCTGCGGGGGAGCCCTGGAGCCCAAACGGATGCGGCTGCTGGCCCATGGGCCGGAGCATCCCCCCTCCTGTGTTCTGATGGAGGCGGTGCGCCGGGGCGGCCCGGTCTGCGGATCGAACCGTGAGGGGCGCAGGTGCTCCCAACTGGAGTGCTGAAAAATTTCAGAAAAATTTTTGGGCCCCATGCAATAAACAGAGACCTCCCACGCATTATGTAGTTGAACGGCAAACAGATAAGCCCGAGATACAGCCGGACACAACATAAAATGACATTTGGGAGGAACATGAAATGAAACGGAACTGGAAGAGCCTGATGGTGAGCGGAACTGTACTGACGGTCCTGGCGGGAGCGCTGACTCTGCCTGCCCTGGCCTCCGTGGGCCAGCGGACGGCCGCCCTGCATTATCAGAACATCAAGGTGACGCTGGATGGCAGGACCCTGGATCTGACGGACAGCAGGGGCAACGAGGTGGAGCCCTTCACCATCGACGGGACGACCTATCTGCCGCTGGCTTCCATCAGCAAGGCGCTGGGAATGGACGTGCGGTGGGATGCCGACACCAACACTGTGATCCTGAACACCAAGGGCACCGGCACCACTGCCGCTGAGAGCTACATCGGGGTGGAACGTGCCAAGGAGATCGCCCTGAAGGATGCGGGGCTCTCTGCCTCCCAGGTCAGCTTTGTCCGGGCTGGGCTGGACTGGGATAACGGCCGCATGGGTACGAGGTGGAGTTCTGGAAGGACAACGTGGAGTACGACTATGAGATCGACGCCTACACCGGCACCATCCTCCACAGCGACCGGGACATCGAGGGGTACAGCATCCCCGCCCAGTCCTCCGCCGACATCGGCGCCGACCGTGCCAAGGAGATCGCGCTGGACCACGCCGGTGTGTCCGCCTCCAAGGCCACCTTTGTGCGGGCCCATCTGGACTATGAGGACGGACGCCGGGTGTACGATGTGGAGTTTTTACAGCGGCAGCAAGGAGTATGACTATGAGATCGATGCCGCCAGCGGCGATATCCTGAGCTGGGACTACGACGCCGAATACTATACAGGTCAGGCCGCCGGTCAGACCGGCAGCTACCTCAGTGAGGCGGAGGTCCGCCAGATCGTGGAGGACCGGGCGGGGGTCTCCGGGACCTTCCGGGAGCTGCATCTGGACCGGGACGATGGCCGCGTAGTCTACGAGGGCGAGATGCGGGACGGCTGGACCGAGTATGAGTTCACGCTGGACGCGGTGACCGGTACCATCCTGGAGTGGGACGTGGACCGGCACTGAGCATTGGTTTCATGACAGAACGGCAAGAGGCCGCCGCGGAGTTCCGCGGCGGCCTCTTTGGCTGAGCGGAGGCATGTCATATGGGAGGGGGCTGCTTTGAGCGGGAAAGGGGACGGAGAAAAAATGGGCGGCCCGGAGCTCCGTTCGGGGATAGAAAAAAGGCGGGTCCTGTGTTATAATGGCTCCATGGAAACAAACCGAGCCGCCCTGTCCCAGGGTGGGCGGCGGCGGAAAGGAGCATAGGCATGGCAGGAACCCTCTATCTGGTCCCGACTCCCATCGGCAATCTGGGGGACATCTCCCCGCGGATGGCGGATACTTTGGCGCAGGCGGACTTCATTGCCGCAGAAGACACCCGGGTGACAGTGAAGCTCCTCAACCATCTGGGGTTGAAGAAGCCTATGGTCACCTACCACCGGCACAACACCGCAGCCAGCGGTCAGGCGGTGCTGGACCGCCTGCTGGCAGGGGGAGAGCTGTGCTCTGGTCACGGACGCGGGGATGCCGGCCATCTCCGACCCGGGGAGGATCTGGTGGCCCTGTGTGCCGCTGCCGGGGTCCCGGTGGTACCCATCCCGGGTCCCTGCGCCCTGGTCACGGCGCTGGCAGCCTCCGGCCTGCCCACCGGCCGCTTCACCTTTGAGGGCTTTTTGGCCATGAACAAGAAAAACCGCCGGGCCCACCTGGAATCCCTGGCGGGGGAGCAGCGGACCATGATCTTCTACGAGGCGCCCCACAAGCTGGTTGCCACCCTCCGGGACTTGGCGGACACTTTTGGCCGGGAGCGGGAGATATCTCTGTGCCGGGAGCTGACCAAGCTCCATGAGGAGATCCGCCGCACCACCCTGGGGGAGGCGGCGGACTGGTATGGGGAGGAGACGCCCCGGGGAGAGTTCGTCCTGGTAGTTCGGGGTGCCCAGCCGGAGGAGGAGGGGGAATGCACTCTGGAGGACGGCCTGACATTGGCGGAGCGGCTGCGGGAGGAGGAGGGGGGCTCTCCCTGCGGGACGCGGTGCGCCAGGCGGCCAAGGAGCTGGGGCTCTCACGGAATGAGCTCTACCGCCTGGCGGTGGAGCAGGAATAAAAATGGCCCCTGCCCGGGAAAGGGGCAGGGGCCGTCTGCTGTGGGGGTCATGGTTTGCACTGGCCGCAGGGGGAATATCCCTGAGCGATCAGCTCCTCACGGCTGCCGGAAAAGGCCTGGCGGTTCTCCTCTTTCATGGAGGCGGCGCCGGAGCAGGAGGGGAGATGAAATTTTCCAGAGCTGGTGTTCAGGATGTACAGGGTGTCCTCCGGCTCCTTCTGGGTGCTGTCCTCTGGAAGAGCATCCCCCTCCAGGGAGCTGGCACCGGTAGCGTAGTCGATGGTGATGCCGGGCTGGTCATTATAGACATAGACGTTGAAGCAGATGCCCTCGCCCTGGTCCTCCACCGACTCGGCCTCCATCTGCACGCCCCGGGCCACCAGCTCAGTGCCCTGAAAGATGGGAGTGACCCGGTAGAGGACGTGGTTGCCGGTCTCCCTGGACGTAATCCGCCACCATGTTTTCAAAGGGAGCATCCCTCCACGTTCAGATAGCGGGTGCCGGTGATCAGGTTTTCCTCGTTGGCGTTTTCCCCGCTGAGCTGATAGCCGATGAGATGGCAGCGGTTGTACAGGTACTTGCCGTCCACGATGTCATATTTCACCGTCTGCCAGCCGCTGGGCTTTACCTGGCCGATACTGCCCCGCTCCTCGGTGGGCATCAGGTCCAGACCGATGTTGGCATAGGCGGTGCCGCACCGGCCAAGCAGATCCAGGCTGCTGTAAGTCTCGAAAGAGTCGGTGGTGAAGTCCTCCTGGGAAAAGCCGGGCTGGTTGTCCTGGAGCACCACATAGGGTTCGCCGGAGAAGGGCGGGACGTCCTCCAGAGAGAGCGCGGCCTGAAGGCGCTGGCCGCAGCCGGACAGCGCCGCGCAGAGCAGCAGGAGGAGGGGGATGAGATGGAGCGTACGTATTTTCATGGGCGGTAGACTTCCTTTGTGATTTTTTTTATGGGAGGAGCCGGGAAATTCCTCCCGGCCCAACAGGGACCACCCAGGGCGGCCGGGTCCAGGTCCAGAAACAGGTCCGCGGGGTAGCGGCGGTTCCAGTGATAGAGGACCATGGACTCCACCCGGTCCAGGAAGGGGCGGATGGGCCGGTCCTCCAGAAAGCAGAACTCCCCCGGGGCGGCCTGGGCGAGAAAGTCCTCCGAGGTCAGGATGGAGCTGGAGAGGCCGTCCCGCAGGGAGGAGAAGAGGGAGCGGGAGCCGGGGGCCATCCACAGGGGGAGCCGGCGCACGTCCGGAGCACGTCTTGGCAGAGCACCCGGTCCCGGCTGAGTCGGCGGCCATGGAACAGCAGGCCGCCCCGGTCATCGATGCAGGAGATCAGGATCATGGTCCACCCTCTTTCTTCGGAAACAGTACATTTGTTCTGGTGTGCCTGTTGATTGTAGCAGAGATGGGGCCAAAATTCCAGAGGAAAAGAAAAAAATTTTTCTCCGTTCCGAGAAAAGGCGGCCCTCCCTAGGACCTTGTATCCGGGGCGTCCGATGTGGTATGATGGAGACGTCCGGTACATGATCAGGACTGGAAAGGAATGTTTGGATATGGAACTGGAAACAAAGGAACTTTTGGACCTCTCCCACACCCCCTGGCGGGGGGTATCTGGCGGGATTTCAATACCCCTGGCAGGCCCTGGACGGGATCAAGGAGCTGATCCTGACCCTGGGGGGCTGCGCTGCCGCCGGAGGAATATGACCAGCCCACCCCCCAGGTCTGGGTGCATAAAACGGCGGTGGTGTTCCCCCACAGCCTATCTGGGGGCGCCCTGCATCATTGGGCCTGAGACTGAGGTGCGCCACTGTGCGTTTATCCGGGGCTCGGCCCTGGTGGGGGCCCACTGCGTGGTGGGCAATTCCGTGGAGCTGAAAAACGTGATCCTGTTCGACAACGTGCAGACCCCCACTACAACTATGTGGGAGACTCCATCCTGGGCTATAAGAGCCATATGGGTGCCGGCTCCATCACCTCCAACGTGAAGTCAGACAAGACGCTGGTGACGGTGAAGAACGGAGCAGAGCGGATCGAAACGGGCAGGAAGAAGTTCGGCGCCATCCTGGGCGACCATGTGGAGGTGGGCTGCAACTCCGTGCTGAATCCGGGGACCGTGGTGGGGCGGGGGAGCAGCATCTACCCGGTCTCCTGCGTCCGGGGCGCCATCCCGGCGGGCAGCATCGTCAAGACGGGGGGTGTGATGGTCCAAAGGAGCTGAGTGCCGCGGGGGATGCGGAACAAGACAGAGGGCGCGGCGGGATCTGCCGCGCCCTCAAGCTGTTTGTGGGAGCCCTCTCCCACGGACCGGCGGAGGCGGAGACCAAAAGAAAAACGCCCCAAATCCTGGCTGGATCCAGAGCGTTTAAAAAACCGCATAAAATTTGTCTGCTGTTTCTATCTGGGCTGCTGGGGGATCAAATCAGAACTGTCCGCACTCCTGGAGTGCCTTGATGCACTTGGGGCAGATATTCTTGCCGCGGAAAACGATGACATCCCGGGCGTCATCACAGAAAATGCAGGCGGGCTGATATTTTTTCAGAATGATGGACGGTCCATCCATATAGATCTCCAGGGAGTCTTTCTCCGCGATATCCAATGTACGGCGCAGTTCGATGGGAAGGACGATACGGCCCAGCTCATCGACCTTCCGGACAATGCCGGTAGATTTCAATGTGATCATTCCTTTCTTCCTTCTTCATGTCCCAGTCGTCAAAACGATCGATGCGGTTTCGCAGTCATAATGTACGATTTTGGAAACTAAACATTATTATACTACAAAAGTGCGACTGTTTCAACCATAATTTGTGAAGATTCTGCAAAAAGTGTTCGGAAAGAGCAAAAGATGATGGGAAAACAGGGAAATCAGAAAAATGAACACCACGGCAGAGAATGGTTATCTTTTCCAGACATGTCCCGTATATATGATTTGAAGGGGGGACAGGGGTATGACGATGACGATCCTCTGGACGGGGATGGTGGTGCTCTCCATCCTGTGCGGACTGGCTACGGGGCAGTCGGCCCAGGTGGCCGCGGCGGCGGTGGAGGGGACCCAGGCGGCGGTGGAGCTGTGCCTGTCCATCGCGGGGATGCTGTGCCTGTGGACCGGGGTGATGGAGGTGATGCGGCGGTCCGGGCTGGCAGAAAAGCTGTCCCGGCTGCTTCGACCGATGCTCCGGCTGCTCTTTCCCCAGGTATGCCCGGGACCGGGAGACCATGGACAGCATCGCGGCCAATGTGTCGGCCAATCTGCTAGGGCTGGGCAACGCCGCCACCCCTCTGGGGCTGGAGGCCGCCCGGCGGATGAGCCGCTGCAGCCCCGGGGTGGCTTCCGGATGCGCTGTGCATGCTGGTGGTGTGCAATACGGCCTCCATCCAACTGATCCCCACCACGGTGGCCACGGTGCGGGCTGGGGCAGGGAGCGCCGCTCCCTTTGACATCCTGCCTGCCGTTTGGCTGGCCTCCGGGCTGTCGGTAGGGGTAGGAGTGCTGGCCTGCAAGATATGCGCGCGGATATGGAGGGATTGACATGCTGGACCTGATGATGACCCTGGTGGTGCCGCTGACGCTGGGGCTGGTGGCGGTCTACGCCGCCTGCCGCCGGGTGGACGTTTACGATGCCCCTGATCCAGGGAGCAGGGGAGGGACTGGGCACCTTGGCCCGTATCATCCCCAGCCTGGTGGGGCTGATGACGGCGGTGTATATGCTGCGGGCGTCGGGGGCGCTGGATCTGGCCGCTCAGGCCCTGGCTCCCCCCTGCTGGACCGGGTAGGGGTGCCGGCAGAGCTGCTCCCTCTGATGCTGGTGCGCCCCATCAGCGGGAGCGCCGCCCTGGGGGTGGGGGGCGGAGCTCATCACCAGCAGCGGGCCGGACTCCTATGTGGGCCGGGTGGCGGCGGTGATGCTTGGGTCCACGGAGACCACCTTCTACACCATCGCGGTCTACTTCGGCGCAGTGGGCATCTCCCGGACCCGGTACGCGGTCCCCGCCGCCCTGTGCGCCGACCTTACCGGCTTTCTGGCGGCGGCCTGGGCGGTCCGGGTGCTTTGGAGGCGGATAAAGCTCTCACACGCCGCGTCAGGCGGCATGTGAGAGCTCTCTTTACTATGGGGCGGACAGGAGAGTCAGGGGCGGCCCGTCCAATCGGATGACCCGGTCCGCCCGGTCCAGAACGGCAGGCTCATGGCTGACCAGGATGACAGGGGCGGCCAGCTCCCCCAGGGCGGATAGGATGCGGTCTGCCCGCTGAGGGTCCACCCCTGCAAAGGGCTCGTCCAGCAGATAGAGGGAACCGCCCAGGGCCAGCGTGCGGACCAGGGCCAGACGCCGTCCCATGCCGCCGGACAGATGGGCGGGATAGGTATGCTCTTCCCCTTCCAGCTCTGCCAGCCGCAGCCAGCGGGGGACCTCCACCACCGGGGGCGGGGGAGCACGTCGGTAAGGTGCTGCTCCACGGTACGCCAGGGGGAAGAGGCGGTCCTCCTGAAAGAGCAGGGCAGCGGAGCGGAGGGACAGGCCGGTGATCCGGCCGGAGATGGGGTGCTCCAGACCGGCCAGAACCCGCAGCAGGGTGGTCTTGCCGCAGCCGGAGGGGCCGGACAGGGCGGTGATCCCCGTCTCAGGCAGGGTGAGGGAGAAGCGGTCCAGCACCCGCTTCTCTCCAAAGGTGACGGTGACCTTCTCCAAACAGATCATGGCGACCACCTCCTGTTTATCCGGTTCAGCAGAGCAGAGAGCAGTTTTTCCAGGGTAAGGGACAGAAGGAGGATAACCAGCGTCCAGGCAAACAGGGAGGGGGTCTCCAGATAGTCCCGGGCCTGGACGATCTGCGTGCCCACCGCCCAGGCGGGGCGGCAGAGCACCTCGGCGGCCACCCCGGACTTCCAGGCAAGGCCCAGAGGGTGACCACTGCGCTGAGAAAGTAGGGCCGCACCGAAGGGAGATAGACCAGCCGGACGGTCTTGGGGCGGGAGAACCGGAGCGCTCTGGCCTGTTCCAGCAGCCTGGGGTCGGTCTCCCGGATGCCCCGGCTCACGTTCCCCCACACCACCGGCAGCACCATCAGGGCGGAGACCACCACAGGCACCAGACCACGGCGGGTCCACAGCAGGACGAAGAGGATGAAGGAGACCACTGGCACCGCCCGGATGACCCGGACGGCGGGGGCAAAGGAGGACATCCGCCCATCGGCTGGCGCAGGTGAGGGCGGCGATCAGCGCCCCAGCAGAGTGCCGGCCAGCAGTCCGGCCAGGACCCGGACCAGGGAGAGCAGGGCGGTCTGCCAGAAACTGGGTACCCCCCGCCAGCTGGATCAGCGTTCCCAGGACCGCGGCAGGGCCGGGAAGGATGAAGGACTGGCCCACAGCCAAGGCGGCCAGCTGCCACACCACCAGCCAGAAGGCCAGGGGAAGGAGGGGCCGCAGCAGACGGTCAGGGCAGATAGTACAGGCTGTCATAGGGGATGCTGCCGCCGATAGCGGCGGGGTCGGCGCGGTACAGGGACCTCGTAGTAGGCCTGGACGGTGTCCTGCATCTCCTCCCGGTGAGCAGGGTGAGATTGCACTGGGGATGGCGGCCTCCGCGATCTGGGCGTTGGCGGTGATGCCGTATTTGGCCACCAGCTCCGCCGCCTCCGACCGGTTGCCCTCGTCAGACATGAAGGAGATGGAGTCACCGTACAGGTCCAGGAAAGCGTCCACGGCCTCAGGATGCTCCTCCACGAATTCCCTGCGGGCTACGATGCAGCCCATGGGCAGAGGGGTGGAGGAGACGGCATCCCACTCAGCGCTCAGGTCAGGGCTTGGCGCACGCCGGGGTCCTTCATCAGCAGGGCAGTGGCGGCGGGGACGGGCAGCATGCACACGCCGTCCTCGGCGGAAAGCATGTTGGCAGTGACCTCCCTGGGCGGTGAGCCACTGGATGGTCACATCCGCGGCGGGGTCCAGCCCGTTCTGGGTGAGCAGATAGTTGAGCACATACTCCGGGTTGGCCCCCCTGGCCGGTGGCATAGATGGTCTTGCCCCGCAGGTCGGTCATGGACTGGACGGAGTCCCCTTCTCCAGGATATACAGCACGCCCAGGGTGTTCACGGCCAGCACCTGAATGCCGCCGTCCGTCTTGGCGGCCAGGTTGGCGGCCACATTGGTGGCCACAGCGGCGATGTCTGCCTCGCCGTTGGACAGCAGGGCAGTGGCCTCGCTGTTTTCCGTCACCACGACGGAACTGACGGAGATGGGGCTGTCAGCAGGAACGTGTTCCGGGGCGTAGTACTCCATCAGATAGGCAGCCCCTACACCGGTAGGGCCGGAGAGGACGGCCAGATCGATGGGGAGGATCTCATCGTTCGGGGCGGGGATGCCGGAAGAGGAGGTGCTGGAGCTGACGGAGGAGCTGGCGCCGCCAGACTGGGAGGGTGCCTCTGCGGGACGGCAGCCCGAGGCAGAGAGGAGGAGCAGGGCGGACAGGAGCAGGGGCAGAAGCTTGGTTCGTTTCATGGCAGGATTCCTTTCTCAGATTTGGATGGATACACCTATTCTGGGCAGAGACGGATCGTTGACTGGATTTGTACACCGAAGGGGAAATTTTCTTACCCGGAGCCCCGGACACCCTCCAGAGCGGCCGGATCGGGGACGAGATGGCCCGTCCCTCCCGCCGGATCAGGCCGGCCTGTTCCAAGTCCTGAAAGGCCCGATACACCGAGGCGCGGCTGATGCCCAGCTGGCGGGCCAGACCGGAGGCGGAGCACTCCACTACGCCATAGGAGAGGCTGCTGAGCAGATAGCGGACCACCCGGCCCTCCGTATCCCCCACAGCCAGGGAACCCAGCCGGGCGTTGAGGAAGCGGATGCGGCCGGTGAGATAGGTCAGATAGTTCCGGCGCAGCAGGGCCTCCTCCCCCAGAAGGCGGTCCAGCAGCTCCTGGTCCAGCAGGAGGCAGCGGCAGATCCCTTGGGCGGTGAGGGTGGTGGCATAGTCGGGGGAGTCGTTGTAGAGGGCGGCGGCGCCGAAGAGATCCCCTGGCTCCAGGGTGCTGACGGTGAGGCTGCCCTTGGTCACCAGTACCCGTCCGGAGAGGAGCAGCCCCAGACAACGGCGGAAGCGGTCGGGTCGGTAGATCTCTGCGCCGGAGGAGAAGTCCTCCACCGAACAGCCGGCCCGCGCCAGGACATCCCGGACCAGTGCCTCGGGACATGCCTGAAACAGGGGCAGCGGAGGAGCAGATCCCACTGGTGCGGAGGGAGAGAGACAGGCATGGAGGTCAGCTCCTTTCCAAAACTGTCTCATTTGAGACGGTTTTATTGTAGAACAGCTGGAGGGAAATGTCAAGGGAAAGAGCATATGCCATGAAAACATGTAAGACCGGTATATGAGGAGGGGCGCGCACGGAAGGGAGAGGAATTACCTGTATGGTAAAACGCCTGGGGAGACAGACGCCCCTGTCTGCCTCCCCAGGCGTTTTTACCATATCGTTCCGCCCCAGGGGTCAGCCCTTGAGCAGATCCTTGAAATAGGTGTCTGCGTAGTGGATGGCGCCCACTGGGTTGTGGGCCAGCACCCGGTCTTTTACCACCAGGGTGGTGACCAGTGCTTTGGAGTATTGATAGAAGAGGGAGTCGTGGCCCACACACAGCCCCAGACAAATATTGAATTGGGTGTCCTGGCTGTTGAGCAGCTCGGCCTGGGCAATGGGGTTGCACATGGCCTCAAACTGGCCGGGCTGGAGCTTGCACTCCTCCGGCACCCCGGCCCGGGACTTGTCCAGTCCGCCGGTCTTGCAGATGACGGACACCACCTGGAAGCCGTTATTCCGCAGGACCCGCTCCACCACAGCGGCCTCCTTCTTCAGTGCCGCACAGAAAGCCAGACCCAGCTTTTGATAGTGCATGGATCGGGAGAACTCCACGATCTCCTTCAGGCGGGGCCAGCGGCAGTAGCCAGCCGACTCGATGGCGGCGCTGGTGACAAAAAAGTCGTGGTTTTCCTCTGACCAGTAGCGCTCCAAAAGCCAGTCAAAGAACTCCGGGTCCCGCTTGGGACAGTTCCGGGCAGGTCCCCGCCCCCCTTCTGGCAGGAGCGGAGGGTACAGCTGGCGCAGGTGTACATACAACAGATCCTCCTTACAGTCTCTCATTCTTCGTCAGGCTGATACAGCCCGGACGGAACACTCCGCTCTGGTCCCGGCACCAGGCGGTGCCTGGTTCGGAGTCCAGCAGAGGGATGATGTCCGGGTCGTAGTTGCACAGGGTGTTGAGGTGATAGATGCCGCTGCGGCCGGGGGGATCGTCCATATAGCTGTCGCTCTCATCTCCGGCGGTGAAGCGCCAGCCGCTATCCCCTCGTCCCCCTCGACTCCGGCTCCTCCCCATGTAGCAGTAGCCCACCCGGCAGCCGTCCACCAGGATGCGGTCAGTGGCGAAGCAGCCCTGGGGCCCTCCCCCTGTCATAGAGGTGCCGGCCCGGCCTCTCCCCAGGTTGTTGTAGAGGTGCTGGCAGGTGAGCTCATAGCCCCGCTCCGCTGGGGGATGGCCTCGATGGCGTCGATGATCCGCTGATATTGGTCCTCCTCGTGCCAGCGCTGAAGCTGGCCGAGCAGTTCCGTATCCAGGTCCTCCATATTTGGAACCTCCTTCTTCTGACTCTGTCCGGCGCCGGATGTCAGGCCAGACTGGCCAGATAGGCGGCCGGGCCGCTCTCGTACAGGTCACCCCCGTGGGCGTCCAAAATGACGGTGAGGGGGAAGTCCTGCACCGTCAGCTTCCGCACCGCCTCGCAGCCCAGGTCCTCCCAGCAGGTGACCTCCAGCTCCTTCACGTTGGCGGCCATCAGGGCACCGGCGCCCCCCAGGGCGGCCAGATAGACCGCCCCGTTGCGGACCACCGCCTCCTTCACGGCCTGGTCCCGCTTGCCCTTTCCGATCATGATGAGCTGGCCCAGGTCCAGCAGGCGGGGGGAGTAGGCGTCCATCCGGCCGCTGGTGGTGGGACCGGCGGAGCCGATGACCTGACCGGGGCGCTCCGGAGTGGGGCCCACATAGTAGACGGCGGAGCCCTCCACGGGGAAGGGCAGGGAACCCCCGGTGTCCAGCAGCTCCATCATCCGCTTGTGGGCGGCATCCCGGGCGGTGTAGACGGCCCCAGACAGGAGCACGGTGTCACCGGTCCGCAGGGGGGCGAGGTCCTCTCTTGTAACGGGGGTTCTGAGTTTATATTGCATGGAAATCCCTCCCAAATGGCTTGGTCGATATTTTAGATGGGTATTACAGATGATCCAGCAGAAAACGGTGGACCGTATCCGCAATCTCTTTGGGGCGCTGGCGGTAGTATAGATCATGGGGGAGCTCAAACAGATGGAAAGAGGAGGTGGAAAAAGCAGAGAGATAATTCCTCGCACACATCCGCCATTCCTCTTTGGGAAGAGGAGTGCCTTTGCCGTTGGAAAGCAGAAACAGCGTGGGGACAGAGGCAGGCGGTCCCTCCTGACGTATCTGACGGATGCTGTGGGGAAGGGCTTTTTGCCTCGTTGATCCAGACGATGCTGGCAAAGTTCCGACGGGCGGCGGGCACCAGGTCCTTCCGAACTGAGGCGGGACAACGCCTCAGCAGAGAGTGGGAAGCGAGCTGGAAAAGTATGGCTCGCTTCCCAGTCGGGGCGGCCCAGATGTTCCAGATGGTGCAGGACAGAGGCAAGATCCATGTTCTGATAGGCATCGGGAGTGGCGGGGTCCAGTCCCACAAGGGCGGAAATCTCCTCTGGATATTTAGAGGCCCAGTGCAGTGCCTCCAGAAACCCCATGCTGTGGGCCGCCAGCACCACTGGAAAAGGGTGCTTCAGTGCGGCCAATACCCTGCGGTACTCCTCCACCACGGTGTCCACATCCCGGGGGCCTCGGTCAGATCACTGAATCCATAGCCGAATTTGGAGGGATCAGGACGGAGTACCATTCTCTCAGGGCATCGGCCAGAGGGGCGTATTCCAGTCCGGGGAAGAGGATATTGGAGCCGGACAGGATCACAAGTGTGACCGGCCCTGATCCCACAGAGGATACCTGGAGGGCCCGGCCGCCTACAGCTACCATTTGCTCGTCCATGACAACACCTCCATGGGCGGTCAGAGCTGGGCGGAGGCCCGGCGGGTCACATGGCAGCTCACATTCACCGCCACGGGCAGGCCGGCCACGTGGGTGGGGGCGGTCTCGATGGACAGGCCCAAACAGGTGGTCCGGCCGCCGAAGCCCTGGGGGCCGATGCCCAGGGCATTGATCTCCTCCAGCAGCTCCCCCTCCAGCTGGGCATAATAGGGGGTCGGCGTTGGGCCGGTCGATGGGGCAGGCAGGGCGTGCTTGGCCAGATAGGCCGCCTTGTCAAAGGAGCCGCCGATACCGATGCCCAGCACGATGGGGGGACAGGGGTTGGAGCCGGCCAGGCGCACCGTCTCCACCACGAATTTTTCACGCCCTCCACCCCGTCAGCGGGCTTGAGCATCCCAGGCGGCTCATGTTCTCCGAGCCGAAGCCCTTGGGAGCCACGGTGATCCGGCACCCGTCCCCAGGCACCAGACGCAGGGTGATGGCGGCGGGGGTGTTGTCCCCGGTGTTCACCCGGCGCAGGGGATCACCCACGATGGACTTGCGCAGATAGCCCTCGCCGTAGCCCCGGCGGACCCCTCGTGGACGGCCTGCTCAAAGTCGCCCTGGATGTGGACCTCCTGGCCCAGCTCCAAAAACACACAGGCCATCCCCGTGTCCTGACAGACAGGCAGTTCTTCCCGCTCCGCAAGCTCCAGATTGTCCCACAGCAGGCCCAGGGTCTCTTTGGCAAGAGGCCAGGGGCTCCTCCCGGCGGGTGCGGTCCAGGGCGGAGACGATGTCGGGGGGGCAGGTGAGTGTTGGCTTGGATACACAGCTT
>VOFC01002345.1_pt1 | contig 43478 bp, 75 predicted proteins | sample 5384161 | NCBI WGS metagenome assembly VOFC01 (sample SAMN12384722, study PRJNA508395) | human gut metagenome | isolation source: healthy gut B | host: Homo sapiens | reverse complement strand
CAAACACCTTGCCCTTATAGGAAAGTACCTTGCAGATCATGTTTTCCTTTACGAACTTGAAGTTATCGCCAAGGTCATCCTTGCCGACGGGGACGAGCTCATAGGTCTCCTGATCCATGAAATAATAAAGATCGCCATCGTTATAGGAATACTCCATCTCCTTGCGCTCAATATAAGCGGTGGGGAATTTTTCCGTGGGGTTGAATGTTCTTTCAATGACCGAGCCTTCAATAACGTTTCTTATCTTTGTTCTGACAAAGGCAGCACCCTTTGCCGGGCTTGACGTGCTGGAACTCTATGATCTGATAGACATCGCCGTCCATCTCAAACGTCACGCCGTTTCTGAAATCGCCGGCAGTAATCATAATTTTTATACCTCCAAATCAAATTAAGACCATTTTACAGCATATCGCCGCTTATTTCAAGTCTTTTTTACATTTATAAGAGAATTTTACCAAAATATCACCCGAGCAGATCGCGCATGGCGTTTACGGCAAGGAAATAGCTGTTCTTGCCGAAGCCGGCAATGCTGCCGACACAGGCAGGAGCTATGACCGACTTATGTCTGAATTCCTCTCTTGCGTGTATATTTGAAAGGTGCACTTCGATAAACGGCTTGTTTACCGCCCTTATCGCATCATATATCGCGTAGCTGTAATGTGTATATGCTCCTGCGTTTATTATGCACCCGTCATACCCGGTTATGACCGAATGTATGGCGTCTATTATAGCGCCCTCGCTGTTTGACTGGAAAAACGAGCAGCGGATATCAAAGCCCTTTGCATATGACTCTATATTAGCGTTGATCTCTGCAAGCGACCTATCCCCGTATATTCCCGGTTCTCTTACCGACAGAAGGTCAAGATTAGGACCGTTTATCACAAGTATTTTTTTAGGTGTCACGGTAAAGCTCTCCTTTCAAGGTAGCACTTTTTCATATAAAGAGCGTCTTCAGCCTGAGTCGAATCGGACTCACAGATAACGGTCGGCTCCGCGCCCTTTCAGCCAGCAACTCCATAAGCGGCGCCGGATTGGGACCGAACACGGTATCACTGAAGGTAAGGTGCTTTTTTCGCCGCCCTTTGTGTATTCTATTTTTGAAAATGAACATGGAAGTGCTTTCTCCGTTCGGCTCCAAGGACATTTTCTATTGTATCGAGCACATTCATAAACGCTTCTTTTGAGTTCATACCACCCATGGTCCTCGCATTTAGATGGCCGAAATCGATGCAGGGTATCAGCCGCTCGTCAAGCGAACAAAGCGCCATGACCTCATTAAGGTCGCCAAGCTGATTTATCTTTCCCATGGTCTCCGGACAGATATGGACATGACCGAGCCCTCCCGGTCAAGCGCTTCGAGCGACATTCGCATGGTATCAAGAGCAAGCGTAAGTGCCTCGCCTCTTTCCAGCTTTCCGCATGAGCCGGTGTGGACGATTATGCGATCCCCACCCATAAGATCGACGGCTTTTTGCGCTGCTTAAAATATACCCCACCGAATTTTTGCGCTTTTCCTCGTCTACGCTTGACATTGAAATATAATAAGGAGCATGCAGCGACATTCTTATGCCCTTTTCGGCAGCCAAAGTTCCGAGATCCGACGCCTTTTCATCGCCTATATTAACGCCGCGTCCGCACTGATATTCAAACGCATCAAGCCCCATTTTTGAGACATACTCCGGTATTTGCAGGCTGTTTTTGTACCCCATTTCATGAAACGAGGCACCGCAGCCGGCAGGTCCGAACAATGCCGGCATAATATCACTCCCTAATAATCGTTTTTCAGTATTTTTCTTTCAAAATGCCGCCTTATGCGGAAACTCCATCCGGTTTCTTCCTTTATCGGTCTTACGAGCAGCGGTCTTACACCGCAAAGCCTGGCACCTAAAACGTCGGTGAATATCTGGTCGCCTATTATTGCGGTATGCTTTTTATCGGCACCAATCTTCCTTATCGCTTTTAAGTACCCGAACGGAAGCGGCTTCATAGCGGTGCTAATAAACGGCAATCCGAGCCTTTTTGAAAACGGCTCAACCCTGAATTTTTTGGAATTTGAAACTATTATCATTGATATGCCGGCAGTTTTTGCCGACAGCAGCCAGTCCTCAAGACCGTCCACAAGAACTGTACCGTGGTGTGTTGACAAGGTATTATCTATATCAAGCAGCAAAGCTTCAACACCGGCGGCTTTCAGTGCGTCGGTGTCGATATCGGTTATTCTTCTGAATATACTATCGGGTAAAAACAGTGACATCGGTTTTCCTTTTCGGTAAAAATTCAAGAAGCGACCGGACAGCATCCGATCGCTTCTCAAAATTCATAGTGTTAGCGGAACTTGCGCTTACGGGCTGCTTCCGATTTCTTTTTGCGCTTTACAGAAGGCTTCTCATAGTGCTCTCTCTTGCGGACCTCCTGGATGACTCCGTCCTTCTGGGTCTGCCTCTTAAAGCGTCTGAGCGCGTTTTCAAGCGATTCATTTTCTTTTATACGAACCTGGCTCATTCTATATTCCCTCCCTCCGCATAGTTGCAGGGGTAATAAACTTTTTATCAATTATACACCAAACGGCATATTGATGTCAAGTGTAAAATTGTCATATTGCAAAATAAGCCAAAAATTTTATTTTGCTACTATATTGACCAGCTTTTTAGGCACATATATCTCCTTAATAACGGTCTTGCCCGAAAGCTCGGCTGCTATCTTTGCGTCAGCCTTTTGCGGACGCTATCGCGTCGGCAGCGGCAATATCGGCGGCTACGTTTATGCGAGCCTTGACCTTGCCGTTTATCTGAACCGCTATCTCGACGGTATCGTCATTGGTCTTAGCCTCATCATAGGTCGGCCATGAAGCCAGCGAGCAAAGCCCCTCGTTGCCGGCGTTATGCCACATTTCCTCGGCAAGGTGCGGAGCGAAAGGACAGAGAAGCCTTAAGAACACACCGAGTTCGTCTACAGTAAGACTGCCGTGATCGGTTATCGCGTTGAGCAATGACATGAGCGCGGCAATAGCGGTGTTGAACTTCATTTCCTCGATATCCGACGAGACCTTTTTGACCGTCTTGTGGAAAAGCGATTCAAGCTCCTTTGTATATCCGCTGCCTGAGACAATGGCACCAAGATCAGCCACCCTTTCAAGGAAGCGCTTGCAGCCCTTGACGCTGCTGTCGCTCCACGGTGCTGCCGAGCCGTAGTCGCCCATAAAGAGGACATATACCCTCAGCACATCCGCTCCGTAAGCGTCAACAACATCGTTGGGGTCAACGACATTGCCCTTTGATTTACTCATTTTCTCGCCGTCGTAGCCAAGTATAAGTCCCTGTGCCGTGCGTTTTTGCATACGGTTCGGGAGTCGGCACGACACCGATATCATAAAGGAAACGGTGCCAGAATCTCGAATAGATAAGGTGTCTTGTCACATGCTCCATACCGCCGTTATACCAGTCGACCGGCAGCCAGTATTTAAGTTTTTCCTTATCTGCCAGCGCCTTTTCGTTGTGCGGATCAATATAGCGCAGGAAGTACCACGACGAGCCAGCCCACTGCGGCATGGTATCGGTCTCACGGCGTGCGTCGCCGCCCGCATTTCGGGCACTTGCAGTTGACGAACGACTCTATCTTGGCAAGCGGACTTTCGCCGCCCTCGCCCGGTTCAAAGTTTTCGACCGGCGGCAGCTTCAAAGGCAGTTCATCATAAGGCACGGGCACCATGCCGCACTTTTTGCAGTGAACTATCGGAATAGGCTCGCCCCAGTAACGCTGACGGTTGAATGCCCAGTCCTTCATTTTATACTGTACGCCCTTTTTTGCCGATGCCCTTTTCGGACAAAAACCTGAGCATTTTTTCAATAGCGGTCTTTTTTATCGGTTATTCCGTCAAGGAAGCCGGAGTTTACCATTTCACCGTCGCCTGAGTACGCCTCTTTTGTTATATCTCCGCCCTTTATGACCTCTATTTTTTCTATGCCGAACTTTTCGGCAAAATCATAGTCGCGCTGATCATGAGCCGGAACAGCCATTATTGCTCCGGTGCCGTAGCTCATCATAACATAGTCGGATATGTATATCGGTATTTCCCTGTCGTTTACGGGATTTACGGCAAGCAAACCGTCTATCTTCACACCGGTCTTTTTTCCTTGACGAGCTGGGTACGCTCAAACTCGGTCTTTTTGGCACACATATCCTTGTATGCGTCAAGCTCGGCAATATTTTTGATACTGTCGCGGTTCTTTTCGATTATAGGATGCTCGGGCGCTATGACCATGAAGGTAACACCGAACAGCGTATCACAGCGTGTTGTGTAGACCTTGAGCTTATCATCGGCACCATTTACGGTGAAATCTATAAACGCACCGGTCGATTTACCTATCCAGTTGCGCTGCTGCTGCTTTATGTTTTTCGGGATAATCGACCATGTCAAGTCCCTCGAGCAGCTTGTCCGCATATTCGGTTATTTTGAGGTACCATACGTCCTTTGATTTCTGGATTATCTCGCTGTGGCAGATATCGCATTTTCCGCCCTGCGAATCCTCGTTCGACAGAACGACCTTGCAGCTCGGGCAGTAGTTTACAAGCGCCTGATCGCGGAATACAAGTCCGTGCTCAAACAGCTTTAAAAAATATCCACTGCGTCCATTTATAATAATCCTCGTCGGTCGTATCTATAGTCTTGGTCCAGTCGAACGAAAAGCCGACCTTTTTAAGCTGAGATGTGAACCGCGCTATATTCATATCGGTCACCTTGCGCGGATGTATGCCGGTCTTTATGGCATAGTTCTCGGTGGGCAGACCGTAAGCGTCAAAGCCAATCGGGAACAGGACATTATAGCCCTGCATCCTTCTTTTTACGCGACACGACCTCAAGTCCCGAATAAGCCTTTATATGGCCGACATGCATACCGGCACCGCTCGGATACGGGAACTCGACAAGTCCGTAAAATTTGGGGCCCTCAAGCTTTTCTGAGCAAACAAAGGTCTTTTGTTCGTCCCATATTTTCTGCCATTTTTCCTCTATATTTTTAAAATCGTACTTCAAGGCTATTCCTCCGTCCCTTTTTCAAGTACACCTTCAAGGTCAACTGTTTCTCCGTCGCTCCACATGCGGTCGAGCGAATAATAGTCTCTTGATTTTCTGCCGAATATATGCACGACCACGGTACCGTAGTCAAGCAGCAGCCAGTCAGAGCTGCGCCCTTCGGTATGATCGGGCTTAACACCGGCTTTATCAAGCTTTTCCTCAACAGCCTCAGCCAAAGCCCTTACATGGGTGTTCGATGTTGCGGTGCAGATCAAAAGTAATCGGCAATATCGGATACGTCCTCTATCCTTATGGCGCAAAGCTCCGCCGCCTTGCGGTCGTTGAGCGCATTTGCGGCAATTTTCAGTATTTCAAAAGGTTCCATGGTTTCTCCTTTCAATCATCAAATAATTATAGGCGTCAAGCGTATCGGGATGCACGGGCAGCTTTCGGTCGATAAGGTTTTTACCGAAAAGCTCAAGATAGAAAGCATAGCCGTCTCAAGGCTCTCTTCTGCTTCTTTCCTGATTATTTCAACATCCCCATAGTCTCTGTCAGCCGATATAAGATCAGCCACATATATTATTTTCTGCGGCAGTGTCATATCACGCTTTGCGGTGGTATGATACCGTATCGCCGAAATGATATCATCGTCCTTTATCCCCAATTCATGTTCGGCATAAAGAGCGCCCGACATCGCGTGCCATATCTGAGGCGACGCTTTTTCGACGTCGGTTAGAATTATACCAAACCTTGCGAACAATTTCAACTGTTCATCGTCACTTGTATTTTTGTTATGTCATGCAGCAGTCCGGCAAGGTACATTTTGTCGGCATCGGCACCGTATTTTTTCAGCCAGATGCCTTGCCGCATCTGCGACGCACAACGAATGGTAACGCCTTTTTTCGGTCAGCCTTTTCTTTAAAAGAGACTTTATATCGTCATAAGGCATCATATGCTCGCCTCCAAATACAGTCCGCGTTTTTCAATATAATCATAGATGTTTTCCGGCAGAACGCTTTTTAAGAGCACCGCGGTCGCCGCTTTTGGCTGACAATCGGATGGAAGTCGATGAAATATCAGGCATGTCGGCATGGAGAAGCACTACCCTCCCGCCCGAAGCCTCAAGCTCGTGCATTACGCTTTCGGTCTTTGCGTCGTCAACACCCGGGCGCTTTACCGCAATCACCGTTGCCAGCTTCAGAATACCCTGATAGTTGTACCATTCCTTAAAGCTCGCAAGCATATCGCCGCCTATAAGCAGTCCCAACTCGTCGCAGGTATGCGACAGTTCGCAAAGCGTATCATAGCTGTAGCTTTTGCCGCCGCGCTTTATCTCCATATCGGAGACTTCTGCCTTATCTATACCGTCGCAAAGCAGCCGGCACATTTTCATACGGTCGTCATTACAGGCAAAATATCCTTTTACAGCCTTGTGCGGCGGAATGTTTGTAGGCACTACAAGTATTTTATCAACATATGGCAGTCTTAAAAGCTGTGCTGAGCATTTTTTGTGCGCGTTATGAGGAGGATTGAATGTACCTCCGAAAAAGACTGTCATACCCATTATCTGCACAGAACAATGGTCTTGTGCTCGGTGCTCTCCTTATAAAGGATGAACTTTGAGCCTATGACCTGAACAACATCGCTGCCTGTAGCCTCCGACACTTTGTCGGCACATTCGCGCGGTCTTTGGGGCGACGTTTCAAGCACGGTCAGCTTTATAAGCTCGCGCCTCCAACGCTTCGCCGACCTGCTTTTATAAGTTGGTCACCGATACCTGACTTTGCCTATCTGGAATATAGGATCAAGCCCGTTTGCCATTCCTCTTAATTGCGCTCTTTGTCTGCTGTTAAGCATAAATTATCTCCCTGTTATATATATACTTTTTATTTCCTCTTTGAAAAGCTTTGCCGCGGCTGCGGGTGGCTTATCCTGTTTTTCTCCTCCTGCGGCATAGTACCGAAACAGCCGTGATCCGACACAAAAAGCGGATCGTATCCGAAGCCGCCGCTGCCTTCAGGCTCCGTCGCTATATTGCCCTTACACACTCGCCCCTTACGGTAAATTCCCTGCCGTCGGGGAAAACACAGGCAATACATGAAACAAAAATGTGCGGTGCGTTTATCATACGGCACATTTTTCAGCTTTTCAAGCAGCAGCGCGTTGTTGTCGTCACTGTTTCCGGTACCGGCAAAACGTGCGGAATATATCCCCGGCGCGCCGTCCAGCGCGTCAACGCAAAGTCCCGAGTCGTCTGCTATAGCCGCAAGACCGGTTTCCTTACATGCCGACCTTGCTTTTATAAGAGCATTCTCCTCAAATGTGGTGCCGTTTTCCTCAGGCTCCGAAATACCGCCGACATCGTCCGGTCCCACGACCGAAAAACCTAACGGCACCAGTATTTCCCTCAGCTCCTCAAGCTTATGAAGGTTATGGGACGCCACTATGAATTTACAGCTCATCCTTTTTCACTCTTTTCAAAAAGCGCAGCCGCAAACCTCCGTCGGGTCAAACGGCTGGAGATCATCGATCTGCTCGCCGACGCCTATATATTTTACCGGTATTTTCAGCTCGTCCATTATTGCAAGCACAACACCGCCGCGCGCCGTACCGTCAAGCTTGGTGAGCACGATGCCGGTGATATCTGCGACCTCCTTGAAATCCCTTTGCCTGGTTCACACAGCGTTCTGACCGGTCGTGGCGTCAAGCACAAGCAGCGTTTCAACATCAGCGTCGGGCAGCTCACGGCCTATAATGCGGTACATTTTTGCAAGCTCGTTCATAAGGTTCTTTTTATTGTGCAGTCTGCCGGCGGTATCGCATATTATAACGTCGCTGCCTCTTGATTTTGCGGCGGCTATCGTATCAAATACGACCGACGCCGGATCGGCTCCCTCGGCGCTTTTTACGATATCTACACCGGCTCTGCCTGCCCATACCTCAAAGCTGCTCTATAGCGGCGGCACGGAAGGTATCGGCAGCTCCCAATATGACCTTTTGCCGCTTGCTTTTAGCTGGGACGCCAGCTTGCCTATCGTGGTGGTCTTTCCGACGGCGTTTACACCTATCACAAAGACGAATGACGGCTTGGTCGAAAGCTTCAATCCGCGGTCTCCCTTAACCATTTCGGCGACTGTCTGCGAAAGCAGCTTTTTATTTCCTCCGGGTCCTTTATTTTTTCTTCCCTTGACCCTTTTTTCAGTGTGTCGCATATTTTTGCCGAGGTCACGGCTCTATATCGCTCATTATGAGTATTTCTTCAAGCTCCTCAAACCGCTCGTCGTCTATTTTTTAAACGACGACAGCATGGAACCTATGGCTCCGGATATGGAGTCACGGGTCTTTTCTCAGTCCCTCGCTTATCTTGCTGAACAGTCCCATTTTGTCCTCCCTTTATTTATTTTCGTTGATATTGAGTGTTTTAATAAGTTCATCAACATCGAGCTGCAGCAGCTTTGTGACGCCCTTTTCCTGCATGGTAACGCCGTAAAGCATATCGGCAGCCTCCATTGTGCCGCGACGGTGGGTCACGCATATAAACTGCGTCGCAAACTGCGATCTTGCCATATAGTTTGCAAAGCGCTCAACGTTGATATCGTCAAGAGCGGTATCCACCTCATCGAGGAAGCAGAACGGCGGCGCATTGACCATCATGATTGCAAAATATATCGATATGGCGATAAGCGCCTTTTCTCCGCCAGACATTCCGTCGATGCTCGGCACGTTTTTGCCGGGAAGCTTTACTTCGATATCGATACCGCTTTCAAGCACATTTTCCGGATCGGTCAGCACAAGCTTTGCGCTTCCGCCGCCGAAAAGCTCCGTAAACACTTTTGTGAAATTGGTGCTGATGTTCGAAAATCCCTCGGTGAATTTTTCCTTCATCTGACCGGTAAGGTCGCCGATAAGAGCGGACAGCTCCTTTCGGGAGGTTTCGATATCATCCATCTGCGACTTCATGAAGTCATAGCGTTCCTTGACCTCTTTATATTCGTCGATGGCTGAAACATTGACATTTCCAAGCGATTTTATTTTGCCCTTTATATCCGAAAGTTCACGCTTAGCCTCACCTATATTTTCGACCGGCTTTGCTATCTGCTCCGCTTCGGTCCTTGTCAGCTCATATTCGTCAAACAGTCTGCGTACTATGTCGTCATATTCACGCAGCATGTTTTCCCTGCGCTCCTCAAGCCTTGCGACCTCGCCGCCAAGTCTTTCGCGCTCGGCGGTCATGTCGCGCTCCTTTTGCCTTAACTGCTGACCGCTGCGCTCGGCATCGTCGCGCTCATTCATAAGCTCGTTTATACCGGCGGCAACGGCGGAAATCTCCTCGCGCTTTTTGGCGATCTCGCCGTTTATCCTTTCTATTTCGGCGCGTTCCTTACCTGACAGCTCTTTTATCGCCTCTATCTGTGAATTAAGGCTGTCGCCTCTGTCGGCGCTGCCCTGTACGGCGCTGTTCAAAAGCTCTATCGATTCTTTTTGGGCGTCGATTTCCTTCTCGGTCTGCATTATAAGTATTCTGAGATCGGTTATTTCACCCGACAGCTTTTCGCGCTGTTCGGTCACGCTGTCGCGTCCGCCGGACAGCTCGGCTATCTCGGCATCAGCCGCAGCCTTTTGGGACTCTACCCCGGCTATAGCGCTGTTTTCCGCGGCAACTGTCTTTGTAAGCTCTGCCGTCCTGCCGTCAAGCAGGAACTGCTCGCCGTTTATGGCTTCTATCGACTTTTCGCAAGCCGAAAGCAGCTCCTCCACGCGCTTGACCTCACCGGCGGCGCGTATCTTGTCCTCGTTGGCGGTGGCAAGCACCGATCTTGATGACAGTATTTCCGCCTCAAGCTTTGCAAGGTCGGCTGCCGCGGCGTTGTATGTATCGGTCATGACTGCTGTTTTTTTCAAGCAGTGAGGATATTTCTTTTTCAAGCCTTTTTATATCTCCGGCACGGCTGAGCAGTCCGATGTTTTTTGCAAGCGAACCGCCGGTCAGCGAACCGCCGGCGTTAACCACCTGACCGTCTAAGGTGACTATTTTAAACCTGTACCCGTGCTTTTTGGCTATCGTAACAGCCGAATCGATATCCTCGGCAATAACGGTCTTGCCAAGCAGTGAACCTATTATACCGCTGTATTTTTCGTCAGCCGACACAAGCGTTGAAGCTATACCGACATATCCGAAGCAGCTGTCAAGCTCCTTTTCGTCAAGCTCGCGCGACTTTATGGTCGAGACCGGCAAAAACGTCGCCCTGCCTTTGTTCTGCAACTTTAAGAATTCAATCGCTCTTTTAGCGTCGTTTTCGGTCTCTACGACTATGTTTTGCAGTGCTGCGCCGAGCGCTGTTTCTATCGCAACGGCATATTCGCTGTCGACCGTGATGAGCTTGCTGACCGGTCCGTCTATTCCGCGGAGCATACCCTTCTCCGCTTCCTTTACTACCGCTTTTACCGGGAAGCCGAAGCCCTCCATATTTCTATCAAGCTCATAAAGTATGCCTACTCTGCGCTTTTTATCCTCGGTGTCAAGGCGCGTGGTATCAAGCTTTGAACGCATGCTGTCTAAGCTCTCTTTGCGCGATGTAAGTATCAGTTCGCGCCCCTTTAGTGAGTTTTCACACTCGTCTGCCGTTTCCTCCGATTTTTTATAGAATTCGTTTAAGGATGCCAGCTCATGTTTCAGCTTTTGCTGTTCCCCAGTTCTGCTTTTAAGAGAGTCGGCAAGTGCTTTTTTCTCGCGTCTATTTCGGAAAGCGACGACTGCTGCGGTGACAAGGGAAACCCTGTGCTCCGAAATATCTGCGGAGTATCCGTTGAGCTTTTGGTAAGCTGCTCTATTTTGAGGGTTATCACCTCCCTGTTGCCTATAAGTCCGCTGAGTTCTTTCCCAAGCTCATCCGCTCTTCGGGACAGCTCCTTTACATTCTCTGACTTTTCTTCTATAGCCTTCCTGCGTTCCTCTATGTCGGCTTTTGCTTTCTCGTCAGAGCTTTCGAGCTCTTTAATATCATTTTCAAGGCGCTTTACGGTCTCGTCATTGTGTGCGATGTTTGCCGAATGAAGGTTTATTTCGCCTGAAAGCCTGGTCACTTCCTCCTCAAGTACGGATGAATTGCGGCGTGCTTCATCTATTTTCGCCGTGACCGATGAATATTTTTCCGAACCGCTTTCGATCTTAAGCGCCATATCGTCGAGCCCGTTTTCGATCTCGTTATAATGAGCCCTTGCAATAGTTATTTTTTCGTCCTGCGCCTTTAATCTTTCGTTTGACTGATCAAGCGAATTGAGCCAGAGTCCTATTTCCAGCTCCTTTTTAACGGCTGCCAGTTCAATAAATTTCTCTGCCTTTTTTGCCTGATCGCCCAACGGTCCTACACGCGACTCAAGCTCTGACATTATGTCCTTGAGCCTTATCATGTTATCGTCGGCAAGAGCCAACTTGCGTTCGGCTTCAATTTTGCGGTAACGGTATCTTGAAATACCGCTCGCTTCCTCGAAAATATCGCGCCTCTCGTCCGATTTTGAGCTTACTATATTGTCGATTTTGCCCTGTCCTATCATCGAATATCCGTCTCTGCCGAGACCGGTATCCATAAACAGCTCATGAACGTCCTTAAGGCGCACTACCGCCTTGTTTATAAGGTACTCGCTTTCGTGCGAACGGTAATATCTTCTTGTAACGGCAACCTCGTCGTTGTCAAATCCGAGGCTGCGGTCGGTATTGTCAATTACAAGCGTGACCTCCGCAAATCCGTGCGGACGGCGGTCGGCTGTTCCGCTGAAAATGACATCCTCCATGGACTGACCGCGGAGATTTTTGGTCGACTGCTCACCGAGCACCCACCTGACGGCATCGGATATGTTGCTTTTGCCGCTGCCGTTTGGTCCGACGACGGCGGTAACACCCTTGCCGAACCGCAGCACTGTCCTGTCGGCAAAGGATTTAAAGCCCTGTATTTCTATCGACTTTAAGTACAACTTTTATCCGTCCTTTCATACCGCACCGTGCCGCCCGGATATCCTCCCTTGGCAATACGCTGCAAATATAGCCCATTTCTTTTAAGGTATTTATATTTTTCCGCTTCTGACCTATCATTTTCGACACATCGCGCGGCGAAACATGCAGAAAGTATTCGCCGGTCGGTTCCGACAGAAGCTTTTCAAGCAGCAGATCGAGCATTATCCTGCTCTCGCAAAGCTCTCCGAACGACGGATGCCACGGACCTGCCGCATATGATTCTTTTTTCTATGGAATGAAGTCCGAGCCTTATTACCCTTATTCCGTTTTTCATAAATCCGGCGTAGAGCTTTGCACAAAGCTCCACTGTCTCGTCAAGCGACGGCGGGGTATACTTTCCCTCATTAAAAAATCGTTCAAGCAGTGTGCCCTTTAAGGTTATCGCAGGGTATATCCTGACCGTTTTCGGCGCTATGGCGATTATACTTTCGGCGGTCATTTCGTCCTTTGCCTGTCACTGCCGTAAAGCCCGGTCATCATCTGAAGTCCCAGCTCGAAACCGCTTTCCCTTATAGCGTGCGATGCGCTGAGGACATCCTCTGCCGTGTGTCCTCTGAGGTTGAGTCTCAACACGTCGTCATCCATGCTCTGGGCGCCAAGCTCGATAGCGGTGACGCCGTATTTTTTAAGTATGTAAGTATGTCGTCGTCAATATAATCCGGTCTTGTGGATATCCTGATGCCTGAGATAACACCGCTGTCGATATATTCCTTCGCCTTTTTAGCAGCGGCTCAGTAAACGAGCGGTCTATAGCCGTAAAGCTTCCGCCGAAAAATGCAAGCTCGGTATCCTGTGCGCTGTATTTCGGAGAGCATTTTGCTGCCGACACAGCCGCGTCGATATCCTCCGGTGTGACCGGAAAGCCGGTTCCGGTTATGCTGTTCTGATCACAGAAGCTGCACCTGTGCGGACAGCCCATATGCGGCACGAACACCGAAATATTTGCATGCCTCATACATTTTCGCCCATAAGCTCAAGAGCCTGCTTTGCAGCATCCTGCTCCGCCTGCTTTTTGCTGTGGGCTGTACCTTTGCCTATGACATTTGAATTGAGTCTGACCTCAACGGTAAAGCGCTTGTCGTGATCTGGTCCGCTTTCACCGGTAAGGATGTATACAAGTTCCTCCTCGCGGTTGCGCTGTATTATCTCCTGGAGCTGCGTCTTGTAATCGTGGAACGCGTCACCCACGGTATGGTTTTCAACTTCCTTTTTCGACAAACCTCATCACATGGCGCCTTGCGACCTCCATGCCGCCGTCAAGATACATTGCGGCAAGCAGCGCCTCGAAAGCGTCGGCAAGTATGGACGGTCTTTCTCTGCCGCCGTTTTGCTGCTCTCCCTTGCCGAGGAGCAGGTATTTTCCAAGATCCATTTCGCGTGAAAATCCGGCAAGTGATTTTTCGCAGACAAGCGCTGCCCTGAGTTTTGTGAGCTCCCCTTCGGGCAGATTTTTGAACTTTTTGAAGAGATACTCAGCCACTATTACCGACAGCACGGAGTCGCCCAAAAACTCAAGACGTTCGTTTGACTCATGAACATTGCGGTTCTCATTCGCGTAAGACGAATGGGAAAGCGCTCTGTGAAGCAGCTCCCGTGTTTTGAAATTATAGCCGATTTGCTTTTCAAGCTCGTCCATTTTTATTTACTTCCTTCCAAAATAAAGGTCTGTTACTTTTCGTCCGCGGCGATCTTTTGAAGATCGGCGGAGATTTTACCGGCAACATCGTTTTCGGCACATCTTTTTGCCTGTCTTATCGCGTTTTTAATGGCGTCCGCATTTGAACTGCCGTGCGCCTTAATGACCGGCTTTTTAACGCCGAGCAGCGGTGCTCCGCCGATATCGTCGTAATTCATTTTATCTTTAAGGCTGTAAAGGCTTTTTGGCAAGCAGTGCCGCTATTTTTGAGCGGAACGTGCTCATCAGCGTGCGTTTTATAAGCTTCATCATGTTTGACGCAACGCCCTCATACAGCTTCAAAACCACATTTCCGGTAAAAGCCGTCCGATATCACGGCGTCACAAACGCCGGCAGGCAGCTCTCTCGCCTCTATGTTGCCCACAAAATTCACGGGACTTTCTTTAAGCAGCTTATATGCTTCTATCTGAAGCGGTCCGCCTTTAGTGTCCTCGGTCCCGATGTTGAGAAGTCCTATCTCGGGATCCTTTATCCCCTCTACGTTTTCGAGATAAAGTGACGCCATTATTCCGAACTGTCTGAGCATCTCGGGGCGGCACTCCGCGTTGGCGCCTGCGTCCATAAGCAGCAGCTTGCGGTCGGTCATAGTCGGTATGACCGTGCCTATCGCCGGTCTTTCTATGCCCTTTATCCTTTTGACTATAAATGTAGCGCCAGCCATTATAGCGCCGGTGCTTCCGGCTGAAACGAACGCGTCGGCTTCGCCGTTTGCGACAAGATCCATTGCAAGACCTAAGGATGTTCCCCTTTTGGACTTCAGTATATCGGTCGGCTTGTCATGCATGTCAAAAAAAACGCTGTCGGTATGACGTATTTCTATACCGGCAAGGTCTATTTTGTTATCGGCAGCGCATTTTTCAATAATATCTTTGTCACCTGTGAGTATAATATTCACACCGTACTCGCGCGCGGCATCGTGTGCACCCCGAATGACCGAAAAAGCGGCGCATTGTCGCCACCGAATGCATCAACGGCTATTTTCACTTTTCTTCACTCCTTACATTGTCTGAAAACCATTTTGCAGAGCGCTCTGCAAGCAGATTGTATCTTTCCTTTTTATCCCTTATTTCAGTAGGCAGCGGCGGAAGTATACCGAAATTTGCGCCCATCGGCTGAAAATCCTTTACCGAACCATCACTTATATACCGGGACAAAGCCCCTATCATTGTGATATCGGGGAACGGCGGCAGCTGCTCACCGTTTATTGCGGCAGCCATGAAAAACGCCGCGGCTATTCCCGAAGCCGCAGATTCCATATATCCTTCCACACCCGATATCTGCCCTGCAAAGCTCACCTTTGGGGTGTTTTTTCATTGAAAAATCGCTGTTTAATACCCTTGGCGAATCTATAAATGAATTCCTGTGCATGACGCCGTATCTTACATATTCGGCATGGGACAACGCCGGTATCATGCCGAAAACGCGTTTCTGTTCGCCGAATTTCAGGTTTGTCTGAAAGCCGACGAGGTTATACATTTCAGCCTGCTTTGTTTCTTTCCTCAGCTGCAAAACAGCCCACGGCCGGTGACCGGTTTTTAGGATCCTTAAGTCCCACCGGCTTCATCGGTCCGAAGCGTATCGCATCGGTGCCTCTTGACGCCAGCACCTCAATCGGCATACAGCCTTCATATACCTTAAGCCCCATGTCGTTTTCATGGAGAAGTGCCCGTTCGGCAGATACAAGTGCCGATACAAATGCCTCGTATTCTTCTTTGTTTAAAGGGCAGTTTATATAGTCGTCACCGTCGCCCTTGTCATACCGGCTTGCAAAAAAAAGCATGCTCCATATCTATGCTGTCGGCTGTAACTATGGGAGCCGCGGCATCGTAAAAAGCTTAAATACTCCTCACCACAAAGCGCCTTAAGAGAGTCAGCCAGCCTGCCGCTCGTCAGCGGTCCCGTAGCGATTATCGTGTACTCATCGGGGTCTATATTTTCGACCTCTCCGGTCACGACCGTTATATTCGGGTCGCTTTTATGGCTTCTGTGACCTGCTTTGAAAACAGCACGCGGTCGACCGCTAACGCTCCGCCTGCCGGCACAGCATTCTTTTTTGCCAACGGCACGGTAAGCGAGCCTAAAATACTCCATCTCCCACTTCAGCAGTCCTGCTGCCGAGCCGAAAGCGCGTTCGGCTTTAAGCGAATTCGAGCAGACAAGCTCAGCAAAGGTCGGCAGCTTGTGCGCCGGGGAATAACTTTGCGGCTTCATCTCGTGCAGCTCGACTTTTTATCCCTTTTTTCGACAATATGTGTGCCGCCTCGCAGCCTGCAAGTCCGGCACCGATCACCTTGACTGTCATACTTATTTACCGTCTTCGCTTTTTGCGGCGCGTTTTCTGGACGCCGCCTTTTCAAATCCGCAGCCTTCGGCAAGACAATGCAGCTTTCCGCGGTTTTTGAACAGCGTCTTGCCGCATTCGGGACAAAAGTTCAGCCGTCGGCTCATCCCATGTCATGAATTTACACTCCGGGTATGACGAGCAGCCGTAGAATTTATGGTGCGTTTTTGTATTACGCATAACAAGCTTGCTGCCGCACAAAGGGCAGGTGCCCGGCACCTCGGCAGTTATCGGCTTGGTGTTTTTACATTCAGGATAACCCGGACAGGCAAGGAATTTTCCGAATCTTCCGGTCTTTATGACCATTTTCCTGCCGCACAGCTCGCAGACCTCGTCTGTCTCCTCATCCGGCACCTTGACCCTTTTGCCGTCCATTTCCGACTCGGCATTTTTAAGGGTCTTATCAAAATCATTGTAGAATTTGCTTTACAACGTCCACCCAGTTCTTCTTGCCCTCGCCTATTTCGTCGAGGCTTTCCTCCATACCTGCGGTGAATTTGACATCCACTATCTTTTTAAAATACTCGCACATAAGGTCGGTGACCGTTTCACCGAGCGGTGTCGGAGCATAGGCTTTGCCGATCTTGGTGATATATTCACGCTGTTCTATATTCGTGAGTATAGGCGCATAGGTCGACGGACGGCCAATTCCGTTTTCGTCAAGCGCCTTGGTAAGCGTGGCGTAGTTGTACCTCACAGGCGGCTGTGTAAAGTGCTGCTCGGCTGAAACACCCTTGGTCTTATCGGCTTTCAGCTGTTCTCCTACCGTCAGCTGCGGAATGGCGCCGCCCTTTTTCCTCCTCCTCATCACGGCTTTCGGTGTATAGCTTTGTGAAACCGTCAAATTTCACCTTGTATCCGCTCGACTTGAAAAGATATCCGGCGTTTACCGTATCAACAGCCACGGTATCGTGAACACATGCCGACATGAGACTGGCTATAAATCTGTCCCATATCAGCTTATACAGCTTATACTGTTCGGCTGTGAGCGCACCCTTTACCTCGTCGGGGAGACAGCTGAACTGTGGTGGGACGTATCGCCTCATGCGCGTCCTGCGCACCCTTTTTCGCCTTGTAATAGCGAGGCTTTGGCGGCAGATACGCGTCGCCGAAGCGTTCCTTTATATATGTGTTGGCAGCGGCTCTTGCCTCCTCGGAAATACGCAGTGAATCGGTTCTCATATAGGTTATAAGACCAATGGTACCGCGTCCGGGAATATCCACGCCTTCATAAAGCGCCTGAGCTATTCTCATGGTGCGTTTACCGTCATAGCAAGCTTTCTCGAAGCGTCCTGCTGCATTGTGGACGTATTGAAGGGCGGTGCCGGCTGATAGGTTTTAGTGCCGTTTTGACCGATCTTACGGTAAATTCTCCGTCACTTAACGCAGCAAGAATCTTATCCGCCGTCTCTTTATCGGGTATGTCGGTCTTTGTGCCGTCCTCCGTTCCGTAGAATTTTGCCGCGAACTTTGTTTTGTTCTTTACGAGCGTTGCCTCTATCGTCCAGTATTCGGTAGGAACGAAAACCCTGATCTCCTTTTCGCGGTCAACAATCAGTCTTAAAGCCACCGACTGTACGCGTCCGGCGGAAAGACCGCGGCGTACCTTTTTCCAGAGGAACGGGCTTAGCTTATAACCGACGAGCCGGTCAAGCGTGCGGCGTGCCTGCTGCGCGTCTACGAGGTTTATATCAACGCTTCTCGGATTGCTCATTCCGGTGCTGACGCCGGTTTTTGTTATCTCATTGAACACCACTCTGTTCTGTTCGCCGAGATCAAGTCCGAGCAGCTGTGCCAGATGCCACGAAATAGCTTCTCCCTCACGGTCCGGATCGGTCGCAAGATACACATAGTCGCTTTCTGCGGCAGCGTCCTTGAGCTTTTGATAATATCCTTTTGGTAGACAAATTAAGGTACTTCGGCGCAAATCCGTGTTCAACATCTATTCCGAGTGTCGATTTGGGAGATCACATGTCCCGTCGAAGCCATAACCGTGTATCCTGCTCCGAGATACTTCTGAACTGTTTTGGCTTTTGACGGGGACTCGAGGATGACCAACTTTGACATATATATTCACATCTTTCATGGTAGTTTACATTTAAAACGCTGCTTCGCGGCTGCTATTTTACTATTTTGTACCTTCCGCCGAAGCCTGCCTTTACAAGACCGGCTATTTCAAGCTCGGTCACGGCGGAAAATATTTCTGATATATCGCTTCCGGTAAGCTCGGCTGCATCGTCCGCGGAAAACTCACCGTCCGGCAGTCTATCGGCAACCGTTTTGTAAAAAGCTCGGCCGCTCTGTGCGAGAGTATCGAAAGGTCTGTGGGAGGCTTTAAAGCCGCTTTTGGCTCCGGCTCGACGCCTTCTGTCTCCGCCTTTGGCTTTTTGTATTATTGTCCGGATTTACTTCGTTATTACTGCCGTGATCACTCTGCAGTCCCGGATCGCTTTCAAGGACATGCAGCGTGTCTTTATATGTATATGCATATTCATTTATAATATCGCAGAACCGACAGCAGCGGTCTCGCGCCGTCAACTATCAGCCGGTTCGAGCCTTCATACTGCGGCACCGACGGACTGCCCGGTATCACGAAAACATCTCTGCCCTGTTCGGCGGCATGCCTTGCGGTTATCAGCGTTCCGCTTTTAATTCCGCCCTCAACTACAACCACTCCGTCGCAAAGACCGGACATAATGCGGTTTCTTCTCGGAAATGAGCCTCTTGTTGCAGGTTGTGACGGCGGATATTCGCTCACAAGGCAGCCGTTTTGGACTATCCTCGCGCAGCTCCTCATTTTGTTTTAAGTATCCGCTGTTCACACCGGCACCGAGAACGCCGACCGTGTAACCACCCGATTCCATAGCGCCGTTATGCGCCGCGCTGTCTCCTCCTATCGCACCGCCGCTTACTATCACGGCACCGCAGAGGCAAGAGTGCCGGAAATAACGTGTGCAACATCTGCACCGTAGCTGTTATCTTTCTCGGTCCCACCACTGCTATTGACAGCCGTCCGTCTACAGACAGCGGTTGTGCCCTTGATATACAGAACTACCGGCGGATCGGGTATTGAAAACAGCTTGTCGGGATATTCGTCATCCCTTATACTTACTATCCTAACACCCGCACGCTCACAGTCGTTTATTATATTATGTATCTGGCGGCGCAGTATGGTATGAAGCCTTTTGCCTGTGCCGGCGACAGGGAGCATGCTTCTATCTTGGTCTTATCGTCAGCCTCATAAAATGCCTTTGCATCACCGTAAAGCTCCAGCACACTGCCTATTTTATCACACGATGTTGCCAAGCACAAGGCTCAGCCATATCCAATATTCGGCGGACATATTCATTTGCCACCAGCCTTTGTCATTTGCCACATTATTATTGCGGCAGCGGCTGCGGCATTTAGTGATTCGGCTCTGCCGCTCATTTTATGGTGATCCTGCGGTTGGCGGCATTCACCGTACCGGCGGTAAGCCCGTTAGCTTCATTGCCTATGAGTGCTACGGAGTTTCGGGGAAAATCGGTAAGTGACAGATCCTCAGCTTCGCCCGATACGATCGATGCAAAACCGAAAATCCCTGGGTTTTCAGTGTCTCGACCGTTTGCAGGCAATCGCCGCAGATGAAAAGCGGCAATCTTAAAAAGCGCTCCCATTGCCGCGCGCTGCGATTTCGGCGAAAAAAAGGATCGCATCCGGCGCTGCCGATAATAAGTCCCGAAATGCCCAGTGCTTCGGCGGTACGCGCAATGGCACCGAGGTTGGCAGGATCGGCGGTGTTTTCGAGCATTATGTACCGTCCGCTGCTTATACTGTCGGCGGAAAATACGGTGTTGGGTATTTTAACTATACAAAGCACGCCCTGCGGATTGACGGTATCGCAGATGTACTTAAAAAGTGCATCGGTCACCATTATCCTTTGCTTTGCGGTGTCATATATAGGCTGTATCCGGTCGTCCTCCGACATTTTTCGGTCACGATGACCGTTTCGACGGTGTACCCGTTCTGCACGGCATCGACCGACAGCCTTAAGCCCTCAAGAAGAAACAGTCCCGTCTGGCGGCGATACGAAGCGGAGGTCATCAGTTTTCTGACCGATTTGACTATCCGGTTTTCACGGCTGCTTATAAGTTCAAACTCCATTTCGCACGCTCTCCTTTCGGTACAGTATCGGGCAATCTTATAAATGAGCATACCAACTCACCATATATTTTTTATAATATATCAGATTTTTCTGCAAAAAATCAATCCCCTTAAAACGAAAACATATACATACAATTTCTTTAATAAATTACTGACGGAAAATTTATTGTTATTTTGAGGACATAAGAAAAACGGCAGGAGTGGGGCCCCTGCCCTACAAAGTGTCAATTAGTTTTAGGTTGTTTATTAAGAAGCGACACTCGAGACTCGCTCCATACGACGTGCTAATTAGATTTTCGGTTTTTACACCTCTAAACTGAAATTTACTGGTATATTAAAATAAAAACGATCGGCTTGGAGGTGTATCCTCCAAGCCGATTTTCATTTGGTGTAATATAAACCCCTGGTTGAAACAAAACCTCTGCCTGTGCATCTGCTAAAGCATTTACCGCCCCTCAGGTGTCTTTATCAACCTGAATTTGTTCTTGCGGTATTCTATCATACCTGCGGCACGCAGCTTTGACAGCTCAGCCGACATAGCGCTGCGTTCGACCGACAGATAATCGGCAAGACCTTTACGGTCAAAGGGTATTGTGAACTCGTCGCTTCCTGCCTTTGCTGCCTCGGCTGACAGATATGACATCAGTTTCAGTGCAGTCGTTCTGCGGCTCATGTGTGTTATCTTTTCATTAAACCGCAGATTTTTATATGCCAGATCGTTAATGATTCTATTGGACAGCATGCCTGCCGCACGGTCCGTTCCGGCAAGAGCGGTAACCGCACCTAAGCGCAGCCACAGCACGGTACAATCCTGCTCGGCGGTCACATTAACATTAACCGCCGCATCATGCAGCAGCGCGAAGGTCTCGGCGAACATGCTGCCGCCTGTTATGCGTGCCAGTATATTTCGGTTGCCCCAGAAATCATCCTTGGAGATCACCGCGGATCCGGTCAGAAGGAAGCCTGCTTTCTCGGTTTTTGTTCCGTCGGCAAGTATTATCTCGCCCTTTTTGTATGAGCGGTGCACAGCCTCGGCTCTTTCAAGAAGCCGGACTATATCGCTGTCGCCTGTATTTGAAAATATTTTTGAATTTCGGAGCAAATCGATATATTTTTGCACATTGGCCTCCAAAAGACAATTAATCATTGCACTCCGCTTTCCTTTATGACCTTATCGGCAACAAAAGGCGGCGCTTCCTCATACCTTGTGAATTCAAACGAAAATTCCGCTCTGCCCTGAGCTATTGATCTCATGGCTGTCGCAAAATCGCCCATTTCGGACATAGGTATCTCGGCTATTATCTCCTGCCTGCGTTCGCCTGCCGGATTCATTCCCAGCACGCGTCCGCGGCGCTTATTTATATCACCTATTGCATCACCCATGACATCGTCAGGGACAATAAGGCTCAATGTTCCGATAGGCTCAAGCAGTACCGGATCAGCCATCGGTACTCCGGCTTTGTACGCCGCTGCCGCAGCCATTTTGAATGACATTTCTGACGAATCGACCGGATGATACGAACCGTCAACAAGCGTGGCTTTCAGTCCGACAACGGGATATCCTGCAAGCGTGCCCTTCTTTACGCAGTCACGCAGGCCCTCGACCGCCGGGAAAAGTTTTTCGGCACCGCTCCGCCGAAAACATTTTCGGCAAATACCATATCTTCGCTGTCGCAGGCTCAAACTCTATCCAGACATCGCCGAACTGACCGTGTCCGCCCGACTGCTTTTTGTGCCTGCCCTGCACCTTTACTTTCTTGCGTATTTTCTCGCGGTATGCCACCTTGGGCACCGACATGACAACATCCACGCCGAATTTTTGATTTCAGCTTTGAGGTGACAAGATCAAGGTGCTGTTCGCCGAGACCTGATACTATCTGTTCGCCTGTTTCCTTGTTGCTTACTACGATGAGTGCGCCGTCCTCCTCCAATATTCTCGCAAGCCCCGACGCCACCTTTTCCTCGTCTCCTTTTTCGCCGGTCTTATTGCCATTGAATATCCCGGCATCGGAAATTTTCGGCTATTATGCTACACTCTGTTTCCGGCAACCGTCAAAGTATCGCCGGTCTTTACTCCGCCCAGCTTTGCTACCGACGCAATGTCTCCGGCTCCGACGGCTGCCGCTTCCTCCTGCTTGCCGCCCTTTATCCACATGAGCTTGCCAAGCCGCTCCTCAGCGCCCGTTCGGCTGTTTATAAGCTTCATATCCGGTTTTAATGTGCCCGAAATAACCTTAAAATATGAAAGCTTTCCCCACAAACGGGTCGGTGATCGTTTTAAAGACGACTGCTGTGGCAGGTGCCGACACATTGCAGTTTTCCGTACCCTCAGCGTCTCTTTTAACACGGTACTCGCGTTTATCAGCCGCAGGCGCTATCTCCGACAGTATGTCAAGCGCAAGGCTCACACCGGCTCCGGTCTGATTTATGCCACAGAAAACCGGGCATATATCACCCGACTGCATACCGGCGGCAAGCGCCGACTTTTATCTCGGCAGCGTCAAACTCCTCGCCGGCAAAGTATTTTTCCATAAGTGCTTCGTCAACGCTCGCAACGGCTTCAAGCATAACGTCGCGCATATTTTTGATATCGTCGCTTTTCGGGCATTTCGGCATCGCTTCTCTTGATGCCGTCATATTTATAAGCGCGGTTCTCAATCAGATCTACAAATGAAACGACCTGTTCACCCTCAACAAACGGAATAACGACGGGGCATATCACCGCTCCATAATGGCCGGTAAGGGTGGAAATAACACGGTAGAAATAGGCGCGCGGCGAATCCAGCTTACCAATAAAAAAACGACACCGGCACTCCTGCCTTTTTTTCGCGGCTGCGTAGTTCAGCTGAGCGCCGACATTCAGTCCCGATTTTCCCGAAAGTACGATAAGCGCAGAATCGGCAGCGGTGAGTGCCTCGGTAACACCTCCGGCAAAATCGAAAAGTCCGGGAGCATCTATAAGGTTTATCTTTTTATCGTTATATTCAAACTGAAAGACCGATGATGAAACCGATACCCCCCTTTTCTTTTCCTCAGGGTCAAAATCCATCACCGATGTTCCGTCTGCGGTCTTTCCTATTCTGTCGGTCATACCGGCATAATACAGCATTGACTCGGCAAGAGTGGTCTTTCCCCGACGAGCCATGCCCCAATAACGCTATCGTTTTAATAGCACCGATGTCATACTGTTTCATTGATATTCTCCGTTCTGCCGTGATCCGGCGGTTATTTCATCCTCAGCAGCGTTGTTTCTGCTTTCTGAGGTTTATTGATGTTTTATTGTGAAAATTCAATAAATTTATATGTAAACTTTGATATCTTTTATTCCTTTTTGATAATTATAGCATATGTTTTCCAACATTTCAAGTATACTTTATTTTTTTTAATTATTAAAGCAACAAAAAAGAACCCTTTGCAGGCTGATTGCCTGCAGAGAGTTCTTCGGTTTCTGATTATGGGTTTTACCGGTCAGCCTTCCCACCAACCGCCGGGAACCGATATTTCGACCTCAGCACCGCCGGAGCTTTTGCCCTCAAGCAGGCTGAAGGGATCGGCGTCGGTCGCGACCGGCACATTTGAAATGAGCTTTTTCGATCACAAGCTCGGGCTTTGCATAAACTTTCATAATTCCACCCCTCATACTTCTATAAAATTCATCAATAACCGGTTGTATCTATACCTGCGTCTTTTTGTACTCCTCAAGCACGCTTGTATAGCTTGCGGCACCAAGGTCAATGTATTCATATTCTCCCCTGCCGGATTCCGATGAATACCTGATCCACATATAAACGCTGAAGCTTGTATTTTTAAGATTTCTGTCCAAAACACCGTCCCTGGTAAGTCCGGTCAGGATTAGCTGATACTCGGTATATCCGTCAGCATCATTATATACAATGTTTGTACCATCCTGCTTGTTGTAGGCATATGCCGATATAACTCCGGCAGTCGTGCTGTCCTTTTTGTACCACTCACCTGCCGCGTCGCTTGATCTGATAACGGCAAAGCCTATCTCGGTCGCGTCGGCAAAATCGGCATCGTCAACCGACGTGCGGAAACGGAGACCTGCCGACTGGTACTTGCCGGTTCCGCTCTCTGCGGCACTCTTTTCGGCACGGATCGAATGAGATACAAAATCCCTTACGGAAACAGTGCCGTTTACAGATTCAAGGCTTATCGATCCGCGGCTCATATTGATATTGAATATATCGTTGCTGCCCGGTGCAGATACCTTTATCTCGGTCTGCTTTTCGCCGGTATAGTTATCGTTTGCTTTAAAGTGAAGTGTTGCAATATCGCCGGTCACCGTTATATTCTCGGTGGCAGAGCCGTTGCTCCACAGCATGGTGTACGGGCTTTCAAACGACGAAGCAAATGCAGGATCGCCAAGCTTGCCCATATCGTCGGCACCGACAAGGGTCAGATATGTACTGTCATACTCAACGGTCAGCTTCATCGAAATAAGACCGGGGTTGCTCTGCAGATTCACGCTGACATCGAAGCTGTCGCCCTTTTTCACCGAAGCATCGGACACCTTAACAACCAACTTGTCCGATCCGGACTTCGGGTCCCGGCCCAGTCTGCTCACCGCGGCAACGCAAATGCAGGACACCGCAACAGCAGCAACAACGATCAGCGCCACAATATATCTGATACGTTTTTTCATACAAATGCCTCCATAATAACAATTATGGCGGACCAAAACCTGTCCGCATATATCCACACATATAATTATATAGGCATTGATAACATTTGTCAATTATAAAAAAACGCAACTTTTGTACATTTTTTATATATTGAAAATATCATTGAATCCCGACGATGACGCCATTGATATGTAATCTCTGTCAGCAACGATAATGTGATCAACAAGATTTATTCCCATAGTGCCCAGCACCCTGTGCAGATTTTCCGTTGCCGAAATGTCTTCCCTTGACGGCAAAGCGATGCCGCCGGGATGATTGTGCGAAATAATGACCGCAGTCGTCATGGGATATTTCATAACTATTTCGACAAGCTTGCGGCTATTCATGACAACGTTTGCCGAGTCACCGTCACACACGGTTTCAAGGCAAAGCAGCCTGCACCTGCCGTCAAGGCACATAACGGTCACCCGTTCATTTGTCATACCAGAATAATAATCTACAAGATATTCTCCACATTCATCTGAGTTCATAAGATGTGTTGTGGCGCTTCTTTCGCGCCTGTATTCCTGTAAAACGGAATTATCATCTTGATAAGCGTGGCGGAATTCTGAGAAATACCGCCGACATTCACAAGCTGATCCTCGGTAGCTTCGAGCACTCCGGCAAGTGAGCCGAAGCGCGATATAAGCTGATGAGCCATTTCATTTGTATCTTTACGCGGCACGGAATAGAACAGCAGCATCTCCAGCATTTCATGTGGGTGCATACCTTCAAATCCGGTCTTGCGGAATTTTTCACGCATCCTGTCGCGGTGGCCGTCGTGTATACCCTTGCCATCCGCCCGGTTGTTAGCCATTTTTATCTCGTCCCTTCAGAATTGATAAAATACATCCGGTAAAACCTGTACAAATAACAGTATACATTTATCTTCCAAAATTGTCAACGACACACATGTATAAAAAGCGCTTAATTTTATAATTTTTTGTTATAATCGGCACTGTAAAACAGCTGTAGAAAAAACTCGCATCGGGTCAGATAAGAACAGCCGTGCCTGCACTCCAGACGGCGTCCTCAGCCGCGGCTGAAAAAGATGGACCGGCTCCAGCATTTCAGAACTGCACTTTTCGGCAAACTGCTCCGCAAGGCGTTTGTCGCAAAACACATCCCGGATCTCTGCAGCCACATTTCCGCTGTCAAGATCGTAGCACCGTATGCCATAGGTTGAAAACTCCCCCTCTTCTGTTTCTGCTCTCTTTTTGCCGCAATATAAATATACATTTTTAGCCTCTCCCTTTTTGCGCGTTATTCGCGTTTGGAAGATAATACCACAAATTCTGAAAAAGTAAAAGGCTTTTTGGATGAAAAGCAGATATTTTACGATGAACGACAGCATTATTCGTCGGTTTGACAATTTTCGACAAATCGAAAACGCCTCAAAATTCCGCTTAAAAGCGCCGTAATGCCACAGCCACAATTGCATAAGAAAACATATAAATTGTATAAATATAAACAAAAGTGTTTCAAAAGGTAGACTTTTTGAAACACTTTTTATCATCTTATATTGTAGCATACCTGTCTGGAAAATTCAACCTTTATTCGCCAATTAATTAATGAAATGGGGCAAAACTTTAATTTTCAATGGTTTTTATAGCAAAATCAGCACGAAAAACCGCCATGCGACCGTCTTTGTGTTGCTGTTCCAAAAAGTCTACTTTTTGGAACAGTGGGAGGAAAATCTAATGGGTAAAAGTGTTAAAAGACTGCTGACGGTAGTTTTGGCAACGGTCCTTGTAATCCTGCTGTCGGTCGGGACGACGTTTATCGTCAACAAAAGCAATAAAAAGGCGGTATCTGCAACGGTCAAGGACGGAATGTCAGCATACGACCTTGCCAAAGCATACGGCTACAGCGGAACGGTCACCGAGTGGCTCGCTTCCCCTGAACGGTAAATCGGCATATGAGCTGGCAAAGGAAAGCGGATACAGCGGTACCGAAAAGGAGTTTTCCGACGCGGTCGCAGCAAATGCTTCCGCACCGGCTGTGGGGATAAAAAGCGCGGCGTTTTCTTCTGCCGGTGAGCTTATAATAACTCTTTCCGACGGCAAAAGCATAAATCTTGGCAAGGCTGTCGGGAAAGACGGCATGAACGGCAAAAACGGCAGTGACGGTAAGGACGGTACCAACGGAAAAGACGGCACTGACGGTAAAGACAGTAAAAACGGTAAAAACGGTGCGGATGGCGTCAGCATAAGCATGGCAAGCGTCAACCAAAGCGGACAACTGATACTTACCTTCACCGATGGCAGATCGGTCAATCTCGATAAAATAGTCGGATCTGACGGCAAAACGGTATAGGTATTGCAGGCTCGGTAATAAACGAAAACGGCGAGCTTGTACTGACCTATTCAAGCGGCGACACCGTAAACCTCGGCAAAGTGGTTGGCAATGACGGCAGAGACGGCGCTGACGGAGCCAAAGGCGATAAAGGCGATCAGGGAGAGAAGGGTGACAAGGGTGACACCGGTGCCGCCGGTCGTGACGGTGCGGACGGTACTAACGGTCTGAACGGTGCTGACGGTAAGGACGGCAACGGCGTTGCCGAAACACTTATAAACTCCGCCGGTGAGCTTGTGATAAAATATACAAACGGTGACACCATAAACCTCGGCAAAGTGATTGGCAATGACGGCAGAGACGGTATAGACGGCACAGACGGAGCCAAAGGTGAAAAAAAAAAAAAAAAGGTGACAAGGGCGATAAAGGCGACAAGGGTGATACCGGTGCCGCCGGTCGTGACGGTGCAGACGGTGCGGACGGCAGGGACGGTATTGGAATAAAATCGGCAGAGATTAATTCAGGCGATGAGCTTGTACTCGGCTTTTCCGACAATACCACGATAAATCTCGGAAAAATAAAAGGCGAAAAGGGAGATAAAGGAGACAAGGGCGATAAAGGCGACAACGGATCGGACGGACAAAACGGCTCTGACGGCGTTGGAATAGAAACCGTCACCATTACAGAAGAAGGCGTGCTGTCCATAAAGCTTACAAACGGGACCAACATAAACCTCGGAAACATCAAGGGCAGTGACGGTATAGGCATTAAGCGCTCTGAGATCAACAGCGACGGTCATCTTGTGCTCACCTATTCCGACAACACGACCGCCGACCTAGGCAATATTGTCGGCACTAAAGGCTCAGACGGAAGCGACGGCATAGGAATAAGCGATGTTGATATACTAACCGACGGCACACTGACCGTGTCCTTCAGCGACGGCACCTCTAAATCCCTCGGCAATATAAAGGGCGAAAAGGGTGAACCCGGTGAAAAAGGCGCGGACGGCTCAAAGGGTGAGAAAGGCGATACCGGGCGCGGAATAGTTAAGACCGAAACGGTCGGCAATAAATTAGCCATAACATACACAGATGGCACCATTGAATACATAGAACTACCAAACGGAACTGATAACACCTGTTTTAACTTTAATCGACTTGAAGACGGAACTTTAGAAATTTCAATCAATCCAACATATAAAACAATCGTTGAAAACATTATAATACCCTCGAATTTTATGGTTTAAAGGTGTCTTCTATAGCAAATAACGGATTTAAAGATTGTGCTTATTTAAAAAGCGTTGTTATGCCTGACACAATAAAAAACATTGGTTCTTTGGCGTTTGTTAATTGTAAGCTGCTTGAAAATATAACATATTCTAATCAGCTAATAACTATAGGAACATCTGCATTTGCAAACTGTACATCACTAACAGAAGTTGTAATTCCAGACAAAGTAATAAGTGTCGGAACTACGGCGTTTAGCAGTTGTAGTTCACTAAAAAGCGTATATGTGCCCGACTCGATAACAGAGTTCGGAACAAGCGTGTTTTCGAGTTGTAAAACGCTGACTGATGTGCGATTACCTGCCGAACTTGAAAGCTTGCCCGAGAGAACATTTTACGGTTGTGAAGCATTGGCTCATATTGCAATTCCTCAAACAGTCACTTCGATTGGTGAAATGACTTTCAAGGGCTGTACCGCGTTGGAAGAAATAACAATTCCGTATAATGTAAAAAACATTGAGTACGGAGCCTTTTATGAAAGCGGTATACTTAGGGCAACTTTTGAAAATACAAGCAACTGGGAGCGTAGCAGTTACGTTAAAATTGTTTACACTTCCCCTACTGACCCTGATAAAGAAACTTGGAAAAAGGAAAAAATGACTGTTTCAATGCCGAATCCGCAGCCACTAAACTAAAAGAGTACCATTATTACTCTAGTGGTGGTAGAATCAGTTCAACAACTGAAAAGGGATATCACTGGTATAGATTATCATAGTTATATGTTAAGGCTAATATTTTGAATTCAGAAAGGAATTTTAAAATGAAAAAACTCAGTTTATTGTCAATCAAAGATATTGTTTCACTTACAACACAGCCAAAAATATTGGAAGCCGGATTTGAGCTTGACGAAAATTATATGTACGCATTGACCCCCGGCAATGCGGAAAAAGACCAAGAAAGGCATGAATGATGCCGGAGCATCGTATGCAGAGTGCTATAATGAAACAGGTAAAAAGCTGGTCGACTACACAAAGGATGAATTATATAGAATCATCAAATGTATAGCGATCGACAATTCAACCAGAACGCCAAACAAAAATATTGACCTGTTTGCTGAATACATATATAACAACCGCTCAAATTTTTTTCGCAAGGCTCGGTGCATTTGACATTTCTCTTGTCGATGATATTGCCAAAATAAATGGCTTGACGCGCTATGAAAAAAAGTCTCGCGAGCAAGATATGCGCCTATTTTACAGGTCGAAACCGGCGAAAATACAATATGCTATAAACGACAGTACTATACAAAATGTATTGCCGTATTATTTGAAGATGCTTTCGGTGCATTTTGAGTATATAAAGCTCGAAAAGTGCTCATATGCCGAACTTGTGGGTCTGATAAAAGAGCTCAAAAAGCAAGCTGCCGGACGGCATGGGATATGATCAGATAGACCACATCATATGGTACTGCTACAGAAATGACTCTCTAAGAGTTGCTATAGCCGCCGCTCTCGCTAAATAATATCACCTGCAAATATTTTTTTTTAAATCATCAGCACAAATAACAAACCGACCTGGTGTTTTATTGCCGGGTCGGTTTTTGTCGTATTTTGACCGAAAAGCCGATAGATATTAAAATCGGATCCGATTTTGTGATTTATTTTCACTATTTCTCTATCCGAATTGTATTTTGTGAATGTTTTTTTAGCAATTTTCTATTGACTTTGTTGTCATTTTATGGTATTATTTTGGCAAATTCGCGGCATGTAAGGCTGCACTGTGTGAGGTATCAAAAATGCTTTTTAAGGTTCATCATTTGCGATGAAAATTATAACGAGAGAGCAAAGCTCTCTTCAATGATAAAGGAGTATTTCAGCAACAAACCGCTCTTTACGGTCGAGTATGTAAAGATCCCTTCAAGGCATGAACTGCTGGCAAGGGTGCGGCATGCAAAGGAATACGACTTTTTTGTTTATAGACGCAAGTGAGGACCTTACCGGTGCAATAGATACGCTGCTAAAGCTCAGAAAGTGCGGCTTTGTCGGCAGAGCAATGTTCCTCATAAAGCACAGCGACCGGATGCATGACGCGTATATGCAGGGTGCATCCGGCTTTTTGGCAAAGCCGATACGTTTTGACAGGCTGGTTCGTCTGCTTGACCGGCTGACAGGCAGCGGCGACGAGGCGACCGTAGCGCTGCAGAACGGGTGCGCGTATGAAAAGCTGGCGCTCGGCAGCATAACATATATAGAGAGTCTTGACGGCAAAAGCATAGTCCATCTGACCGACGGCAGGAGCGAGACTGTGGGCAAAAAGTTTGTGCGAGATAGAGAGGGGAATTATCGGGCGGCAGATTTTTGAGGTGCCACCGCAGCTACATAGTGAACATGGATCACATAACGGGCATGGACAATCATTTTGTGCTTGACACAGGCGAGCGGATAGTGGTCACGCAGCGATTTATGGCGGCGGCGCGCGTCGCAGTGGTGCAGTATTACAAGAAGAAAAAGGCGGAAACAGGTATGTGACGCGTCGGCGGCAGAGACGAAACCTCTGATGTCAACCCCGGTTTGGCAGGCAAAAAAAAGCAATGCTTTTGCTTATTGACGAACAAAAACGCGCTGCCGTAGGAGATCCTACGGCAGCGTTTTTGTCTTTGTATCAGATTTCCACCCTTGTTACAAAATAGCCTTTGAAAAACAAGGTGTTCGTCTGAGTACGGTTTGGTGGAGATAAGCGGGATCGAACCGCTGACCTCTTGAATGCCATTCAAGCGCTCTCCCAGCTGAGCTATACCCCCAAGCCACGAAAGCTATGATATCATACATCGTCCCAAATTGCAAAGTCTTTTTATGTGAAATTGCAAGTTTTTTAAATATTTTTATAGCAGAAGCATTTGATGGGCGTCCATATTTATTCTCCCATGTGTTTTTCTCTCCAGTCAAGCGGCGAGAGTTTATATTTCTTGATGAACGCCTTGTAGAAATTTACATAACTTCCGAAACCACATTCAGAGCTTATCTTTTCGACCGACATATCGGTGCTGACAAGAAGGCGCGATGCAGTATCAAGCCTTATGTGCGTGATATACGCATGCGGAGTCATTCCGGTTTCCTGCTTGAACAGATTGATAACTTGATTTTTGCAATATCCGGCCTTTGCCGCTATGAGATCAAGCGACAGCGGTCTGCTTATGTCCTCGGTGGCGTATGAAACGATTTTTGCCGCCACAGCGTTTTTTTCGGGTCTTTGCGCACCTTTTTTAAGACTTGACAGTATGCTGTAAAAGGCACCGTTTATTTCAACCCTTGACGCCTTTGTGAACCTCGCACGGTCAAGCTCTCTAAAAAGCGGAAAGAGCTCTGTGAAGTCAGCCGGTCCCGAAATCGGCAAGCCGTCGTCCATGTTGAAATCACCGAGAAAATGTATGTAGTAATACTGCGGTTCTTCGCTTTCAACGACACCGTCGTACGGTATTCCCTTCTTTTGAATATAAAAGCTGCCCTTAGGCACCTCAACCGGCACACCGTTCTCATAAAAGCGCAAAGTCCGTCAAATATCATTACCAGCACATCTTGCAGGCAAACCCTTGTTATATGCTTTTCGTGCTTTTCAAAATACCTGAACGATGAATGTGAGTACTCCGGCAAACGGTTGAGATCAAGAAATTCCGGCATTGGCTGTCACCTCTTTATTGATTATAATGTTTTTTATGTGATTTTTGCAATGATATTTTTTGATTTTATCTATATTAAAATGTACCGTCATATGTTAAGATTACAGCAAAGCAAGCAAACTTAAAGGAGAACGAGCAGACCGATGAGACAGATACCGTTTGATAATGTTAAGCTGGGCGGCTTTTGGGGCGCACGCCAGAAGCTCAACCGTGAGGTTACGATTAACAGCGTATATGACCGTTTTTTCGGATACCGGACGCTTTGATGCCTTTAAATGCAACTGGCAGAACGGCGACCCAAACAAACCGCATTTTTTTTGGGATTCCGATGTTGCAAAATGGATCGAAAGCGTCGCATACATAACAGCTGACAAAAAAGGATGAGCGCCTTGAAAAAATAGTTGACGGTGTTGTCGATCTCATCGAAGAAAACGCCGACAGGGACGGATATTACAACTCGTTTTATCTGACTTTGGAGCCGTACGCAAAATTCAAGCTGCGTGACCGCCATGAGCTCTACTGCCTCGGGCATCTGATTGAGGCGGCGGTAGCCTATGATAAGGCGACCGGCAAGGACAAGCTGCTCCGTATAGTCTGCCGTTATGCCGATCATGTGAAAAAAATATTTATAGATGAGCACAAAGAATACCTTTTTACACGCCCGGTCATGAGGAAATCGAGCTTGCTCTCGTTAAGCTTTACCGCCACACAAAGGACAAAAAAATATCTGCAAATGGCGACGTGGTTTATTGATGAACGCGGAAAGCATCCGACCGAGGACACAGTTCTTTTCGGCACTGTGAAGCCGGCATATTCGCAGGACCAGTGTCCTGTAAGAGAAATGTCCACAGCCGAGGGTCATGCCGTACGCATGATGTACCTGCTTTGTGGAATGGCTGATACAGCGGTTGAAAACGATGACAATGAACTGTTCGACGCCTGCAGGCGCGTGTTTGACAACATAATTAACCGCAGAATGTACATAACCGGCGGTGTAGGCTCGTCGAGCGACGGCGAAGCCTTCACGGTTGACTACGACCTGCCGAATCTTCTGGCATATACTGAGACCTGCGCCGCAATATCAATGGTGTTTTTGCTACACGCATGGCAGCAGCCGAGCCCGACTCAAAATATGCCGACACAGCCGAGCGCGCACTTTACAACGGATTTTTGTCCGGTGTGTCGCTTGACGGCAAAAAGTTTTTTACAGCAATCCGCTTGAAATCTATTCGCCGTTCAAAACAAGAAATGCAAGCCTCACATCATCGTCGATAAAGCTTCCGGCATCTCAGCGTGTAGAGGTTTTCGAGTGTTCGTGCTGTCCGCCGAATGTGACAAGAATGATAGCGTCATTGGGCGGAATACTTTATTCCGCAGGTACAGACACCCTATTTATACATCATTATGCAAAAAGCAGTGCACGCATCGAGCTTGACGGCAAGGCAGTTAGCATTGATCAGGACACGCTATATCCTGCCGACGGCAATGTGAATATTAAGATAACCGGCGCATGCGGTAAAATGGTCGCTGTCCGCATACCGGGATGGTGTCAGCAGTATAAAATCGAGACGAGCGACAAAGAGGATATTTCAGATATCAAAAACGGATATGCGTATATAGATGTTACATCCGACGAGTTTACTATAACTGCGGAGTTTTCAATGCCCGTGGTGCTTATAGAGTCCTCACCCCATGTCCGCGAAAATGCCGGAAAGGTTGCGGTCATGAGAGGACCTTTGGTATACTGCGCCGAGGCGGTCGACAACGGAGACGACCTGTTTGCACTTTCACTCGACTCATCGCTTGAGGGCGCATCGGTAGAATCCGCCGACGGTTGGCTGAACACGCTTGTTTTAAAGGGCAGACGCAAGACCGCATCGGGCGGTGCACTTTATATGCCGCTGTCAACCGACACCGTTCCCGTAAGCGTCAGACTGATACCGTACTACGCCTTTGCCAACCGCGGCGAAAGCAATATGCAGGTCTGGTTCAGGAAATACTGATATAAATGTTCCGCGGCAGCTATATATCTGCCGCGGAAAAATTTATAAAGTTTTGTTTTTTTGAAAAAAACACTTGAATTATATAGCACAATGTGTTATTATACTTTCGGTATCCGGGTGTAGCCCAGTTTGGTAGAGCGCTTGAATGGGGTTCAAGAGGCCGTGAGTTCGATTCTCGCCACTCGGACCAGAAGACCAAGTTATAAGACTTGGTCTTTTTAATGAAAAAATCACCTTGCGGTGAGCAATGCAGTTTCGCTGTGAAATATTTGGCTTTGCAAAGGCTAAGGCCCGATCGAAAGCGTATTTCTTTATAGATCTTATCACCTCAAAACAAATATCCTGCCGATCAGGTCGGCAGGATATTATTTTATCTGTTAAGTTTTTTATCTTCTGTTTCGGCGGCTGGAACCCGAGACTATTATGAGCAGTCTTAAAAACTGCATAAGAGTCACGGCAAGTGCCGCAACATATGTCATAGCGGCGGCGCTGAGCACCTTTTTCGCGCCCACAAGCTCGTCTGCTGACAATATATTGCAAGACTTGATACTTTCGAGCGCGCGTCGGCTCGCATTGAACTCGGTCGGCAGCGTTGCAAGCTGGAACAGCACACAAAAGACCGTAAAGCGCAACTCCTATATATGCCATCATTGTAAATATCTCGCCTATATAGGACAAAGCAATGCCTAAAATTATCAACGGTATCGAAAGCTTCGAGCCAATGTTTGTGATCGGTATTATCGCTGCCCTGAATTTTATGGGCGCATACCCTTTGGCGTACTGCACAGCATGCCCTGCCTCATGGCAGGCAACGCCTATAGCCGCGACCGACGTGCTGCTGTAAACGCCGTCGGACAGCCTTATCACATTTGTCCTCGGGTCGTAGTGATCGGTCAGATTACCTGCCACACGCTCAAACGTCACGCCCGATACGCCGTTGCTTTCAAGCACACGCCGCGCCGCATCAGCAGCTGTAACGCCCCTGTATGATAAAACCGAGGAATACTTTTTAAATGAAGAATTGACCAAAGCGCTCATTGCAAGCGAAAAGATCACCGCAGGAAGAACGAGTACTATATATGTCCAGTCGATATACATAAAGACACCTCTTTATCAGCAAAACTCTATGCCGTTTTCACTCATGGTCTTTATTTTAGCCAGAGACTCCACCCTATATCCGCGGCTTCTTACAATTTCTCCGCCGTTCTGATATGATTTTTCGATCACTATACCGCATCCGGCGACCTTTGCACCTGCCGATTCGACTATCTCTATAAGACCTATAAGCGCATTGCCGGTCGCAAGGAAGTCGTCTATTATAAGCACATTGTCGTTTTCGTTTATGTACTGCTTTGACACAAGTATCGTGTTTTTTGTGCCGTGGGTATAAGACTCGACCTCGGCTGAATAACAGTTTGCCGAAATATTGCTTGAACGGCTCTTTTTCGCGAACACTACCGGCACGCCGAAATACTGCGCGGTCAGGCAGGCAATACCTATACCCGACGCCTCAATGGTCAGTATCTTTGTGATATTACTGTCAGAAAAAGAGCCTTTTGAACTCTTTGCCGAGCTCGCACAGGAACATAACGTCTATCTGGTGGTTCAAAAAGCAGTCAACCTTTAAAATGTTGCCATCCAGTACCTTTCCTTCGCTTTTTATCTTTTCTTCAAGCAATTTCATTAAATATTATCCCCTTTTATCGTGTTTCAGTACTGCGTGACGCCCTCAAAATGAGCTCGGCATTTCCGGTAAGGTAAACCTCCCCGTCCGCACAGCAGACCTTCAGATCACCGCCCGGCACCTTGACCGTTACGTCCTCGCCCTCTTTGCATATACCCTTTCTGACCGCAGCTGCAACGGCAGCCGAAGCACCGGTGCCGCAGGCAGGCGTTTCACCGTTTCCGCGCTCGTAAACACGCATTTTGAGAAGCCGGCTGTTTACCACCTTTACAAACTCCGTGTTTATTCTCTCCGGAAAGATCGGCGCGTTTTCAAAGAGCGGACCTATGCTTTCCATATCGATATCATCCACATTGTCGGAGAACACCACGCAATGCGGATTGCCGACCGAAAGGCAGGTCACACTGTATTCCTTTTTCCGATACATATAGGATAATCTATCATGCTCTCAATGTCAACACTTGCCGGCAAAGATTTTGCTTTAAAATCAACCTTTCCCATGTTTACAGTCACAGCTCCGACAAGACCGTTGACCGTGTAAAGGTGCAGTTTTCCTTTATTCCGCTTGCCGTTTCTATGGTCAGATCGTTTCCCTTTACATAGCCTTTGTCATGCAGCAGCTTTCCGACACAGCGGATGCAGTTTCCTGCCATCTTGCCTTCGGTGCCGTCGCTGTTGAATATACGCATTTTAGCATCGGCGACAGACGAGCCTTCAATAAGCACAATGCCGTTTCCGCCTATTCCTTTGTGCCGGTCGCAAAGGCTTATGCAGAGTGATTCCGGGCAGGTTATCTTACCGTCAAAGTTTTCTATGAATATATAGTCGTCGCCCGTTCCCTGCATTTTCGTAAAACCGACCTTGGGGTGAGAACTGCGCATGTGATTTATGTCAACCAATTCGATGTTTTCTTCGGTAAACCTGCTCGCCACGACATCAGCCATAACGTTTGCGGTGTCAAGGGATGTGAAGCATGCTATCGCAAGCTGCCTTGCGCGGTGCTGAAGGCGTATGTAATCGTCAAGCGTTGAGTCGTAAAGTGCGCCTGTATAAACTATATAGCATACCTTTCCGCTTTCAAGCAACTTGAAAGCGTTGTCGCTCTCCTTCATGCTTTTTACGGTTTCAACATCTATTCCGAGCGGACGTATGGCATCGGCGGTATCGGGCGTTGCAAATATCTTCATGCCGAGATCGCTGAGCTTTTTGGCAAAGGTAAGAAGATCGGCATAGTCATGCTCGTCGACGCTTATAAACACGCCGACATCGCGCTTTACGGTCGGCAGCTTCACATTAAGTCCGGCAGAGGTAAGTCCTTTAAACAGCGCCTCGTTGAGCGTTCTGCCGACACCCAGCACCTCTCCGGTAGACTTCATTTCCGGTCCCAAGGTCGAGTTCACGCCGCTTAGCTTCTCAAACGAAAACACCGGCACCTTTTTACCGCATAATAAGGCGGCGTTTTATAAAGACCGGTCCCGAAGCCCAGAGACACGAGATCCGACCCTGTCATGACCTTTGAGGCAAGCTCGACCATAGGCACACCGGTCACCTTGCTTATATAAGGGACTGTCCTCGACGCCCGCGGGTTGACCTCTATGACATACAGCTCGTTTTTGAAAAATAAGGTACTGAATGTTGACAAGACCTTTGGTGCCGAGGGCAAGCGCCAGTTTTTCGGACGACGTACAGACCGTGTTTATCATTTTATCATCGAGCGAATACGGAGGGTATACGGCTATTGAATCGCCGCTGTGTATACCGGCACGCTCGACATGCTCCATGATGCCGGGAATGAGCACATCCGTGCCGTCGGAGATGACGTCCACCTCCAGCTCCGTGCCCATCATGTACTTGTCCACAAGGACTGAATTATCGATTGCCCTTTAATATGATATCCATGTAGGTCTCGACTTCGCTGTCGTTATATACTATCTTCATGTTCTGGCCGCCGATGACGTACGACGGGCGCAGCAGCACGGGATATGTCAGCTCATGTGCGGCTATGATTGCCTCTTTTGCGGTCTTAACGCCGTAACCGGACGGTCTTTTTTATTGAAAGCCGACCCAACAGCTCGTCAAATCTCTTTCTGTCCTCGGCTATGTCGATTCCTTCCGCCGACGTGCCGAGTATCGCGATTGAGTTGTCATGAAGATAGTCTGTGAGCTTTATAGCCGTCTGACCGCCGAAGGCAACAACCACTCCCACCGGCTGCTCAGCCTTTATAACATTCATGACATCTTCCTCGCAAAGAGGCTCAAAATACAGCCTGTCAGCCGTGTCGTAGTCGGTAGAGACAGTTTCCGGATTGTTATTGATTATAACAACATCGTAACCCTGCTCTCTCAAGGTCCATACGCAGTGCACCGATGAATAGTCGAATTCAATGCCCTGACCTATCCTTATAGGTCCTGAGCCCAAAACAATAACGGTCGGCTTACCGCTCTTTTTTTGAAGGAACGCGATTCGCATTCGCTGTCATATGTCGAATAAAAATAAGGCGTCTCGGCGTCAAATTCAGCGCCGCAGGTATCGACCATTTTATATGACGCGTGAAGCTTCGGCAGGTTGCCTATACCGGTAAGCTTTTTTATCGAAACGTCGGGATAACCAAGCTTTTTGGCTGTCAGATACTGCTCATCGGTGATCTGCTTTCCCTTTATTGATTTTTCAAAATCAGCGAGCTTTTTTAGCTTGCACAGGAAAAAGCGGTCGATTTTAGTGATATCGTGAATTTCTTCGACCGTCACGCCGCTTTTCAGCGCCTCAAACACGGTAAACAGCCTTTGATCGTCACGTTTTTTAAGGCGTGACATAAGCGGATCTTTATCCTTAGAAGGCTTATTAAGATCATAAGCCCCTATCTCTGCGCCGCGCACCGCCTTCATCAGTGCCGCCTCAAACGACGGCGCTATAGCCATGACCTCGCCGGTAGCTTTCATTTGAGTGCCGAGCGTCCTGTCTGAATTATAGAATTTATCAAAGGGCCACTTCGGCAGCTTTACGACCACATAATCAAGCGCAGGCTCAAAGCAGGCGCAGGTCTTGCCGGTTATGTCGTTTTTGATCTCGTCAAGCGTAAATCCCAGCGCGATCATAGTGGTGACCTTTGCTATAGGATATCCGTTGCCTTGCTCGCAAGCGCAGACGACCGCGACACACGAGGATTCACCTCAATGACCGAATATTCAAAACTGTCCGGGTCAAGTGCAAACTGGCAGTTGCAGCCGCCGACTATTCAAGCTCGGAAATTATATCGAGCGACGCCGACCGCAGCATCTGAAACTCCTTGTCCGACAATGTCAGTGCCGGCGCAACGACTATGCTGTCGCCGGTGTGTATGCCTACCGGATCGAAATTTTCCATGCTGCAAACGGCAATGACGTTGCCGGCAGAGTCACGCATGGTCTCAAACTCTATTTCCTTCCAGCCGAATATGTATTTTTCAACAAGTATCTGGCCAATAGGCGAAAGCTCCAGACCGGTCGCGGCTATGACCCGGAGCTCCCCAGCGTCATATGCCACTCCGCCGCCCGAGCCGCCGAGGGTAAACGCCGGTCTTACTATGACCGGATAGCCTATGCTTTCGGCTATTTCAAGCGCTTTATAGATGTCGTTTGCAATATCCGACGGTACGGTCGGCTGACCGACCGTCTCCATGGTCTCCTTGCACAGCCCGCCGTCCTCCGCCCTGCTTATCGCCTTGGCATCGGTACCGAGCAGACGCACGCCCGAAGCCTCAAAAAAAGCCCTCTTTCGCAAGCTGCATGGCTATATTCAGTCCGGTCTGACCGCCGAGACCGGCAAGCACGCTGTCGGGCTTTTCCTTCAAAATGATTCTCTTTACCGTTTCCGCAGTCAGCGGTTCGAGATATATCTCGTCCGCAAGTGCTTTATCGGTCATTATTGTGGCAGGATTGGAGTTTACAAGCACCACTTCTATGCCAAGCTTTTTGAGCACGCGGCAGCACTGCGCTCCGGCGTAGTAGTCAAATTCGGCTGCCTGACCTATCACGATAGGTCCGGAGCCTATTACAAGCACCTTTTTATACTTTTGTCAAGAGGCATTTTACCGTTCCTCCATTAATTTAATGAATTTATCGAACAAAAACGAAGTGTCTTTGGGTCCCGAGCAGGCCTCCGGATGGAACTGCACCGAAAACGCGTTCAAATCCTTATAATCGACGCCCTCGCATGTGCCATCATTGGCGTTTACAAAGCTTAGTGAACCTTTTGTCCTTTATGCTGTCGGCTATGACCGAGTAGCCGTGGTTCTGACTTGTTATATATGTACGGCTGTCGCCGACCTCTTTGACCGGCTGGTTTACGCCTCTGTGACCGTACCTCATTTTTTCGGTCTTACCGCCTGCGGCAAGCGCCATGAGCTGGTGTCCCAAGCATATACCGAACATCGGCACTGCACCCAGCAGCTTTTTATTTCTTTATACATCCCGTATCTTTCGGCAGGGTCGCCCGGACCGTTCGAAAGCATTATACCGTCGGGCGAAAAGCTTTAAGACCTCGTCGGCAGCAGTACAGGACGGTACTCTTATCACGGTGCAGCCGCGCAAAAGCAGCTCACGGATTATATTTTCCTTTGCACCGTAATCGTAAAGCACTACTTTGTATTTTTCATTATTTGCTTTATATACCGATGTCTCCTTGCATGTGACGCTTTTAACGGCATTTTTGACCGAATAATTATTTACAGCCTCGGTACAAACGGGCAGACGGTCGGATATGACCGCATTCATGACCCCGTGCTCGCGTATTATCTTAGTGACCGCACGCGTATCAATACCGCAAAGTCCGATAATACCGTGCCGCTTCAGATATGTGTCAATATCACCGCCGCTTTGAAATTGACGGCATATCGCACCATTCCCTTACTATGTATCCCGAAACAGAGCATTTGCCCTCGGCGTCGTCCTCTATAAATCCGTAATTACCTATCAGCGGAAAGGTCTGCATAACTATCTGTCCGAAATAGCTCGGGTCGGTAAGAGTCTCTATATATCCGCACATCCCCGTTGTGAAAACAAGCTCGCCGACCGTCGAGCCTTCGGCTCGAATGAGTACCCTTCAAAAATATCTCCGTTTTGAAGAACAAGATACGCTTTTTTCATCTGTCTTGCACCTCTTTGTATATTAATGCATTATCTATGTATAATTATTACTTATATTGCGGCATTTGTCAAGTAAATTGTTATAATTTTTTATTGTTTACATATTATATTTTTCATGTGTCGGTAATTGTAAATTATCTGTTGCGGCACTTGAAAACACTGTCGGCTTGTGTTAATATATATTCGTTGCGGTCATACAGATCGGACGAATACCAAAAAAGCCCTTTTAAAATGGGTAATCATGTTCAGAATGGAGAACAGTGAAAATGAAAGCAGATGTAGTTATTGTCGGTGCAGGTCCTGCCGGTATCTTCACGGCTATTGAGATGCTGAAGCTCGGCAGCCACAGGAAAATAGTCATTGTAGAAAAGGGACAATCGGTCGAAAAGCGCCACTGTCCGAAATCGGTCACGAAGCACTGCATGAACTGCAAGCCGTTTTGTCATATAACAACAGGCTTTTCGGGAGCCGGTGCATTTTCTGACGGAAAGCTGTCGCTCAGCTACGAGGTCGGCGATCTGCCCACACTTATAGGCGAGGACACCGCTCAGGAGCTTATAGATTATGCCGACCGTATATACCTCGAATTCGGCGCTGACGAGCATGTCGAGGGTCTCGGAAATACCGAGGAGGTCAAAAGATACGCAAGCGCGCCATTCAGGCAGGTCTAAAGCTGGTTGACTGTCCTATCCGTCACATGGGCACCGAAAAGGCTCAGAATATATATCTTTCGATAGAAAAGCATCTTTTAAACAACGGTGTTGAAATACTTTTCGGCACCGAGTGCACCAATCTTAAATTTGAGGGCAACAAGTGCTGCGGCATTTACGCCTCTGACGGAAAAAGGATTTTGAGATCGACGCCGAGCACGATAGTTGCGACCGGACGCCGCGGTGCTGACTGGCTTGAGAAGCTGTGTGCCGAGCACAATATCGCCCATCAGCCCCGGCACCGTTGACATCGGCGTGCGCGTCGAGGTCAGAAACGAGATAAATGGAGACCGTAAACAAAATCTTTACGAGTCCAAGCTGATAGGATACCCAAGCCGTTCAAAAATAAGGTGCGTACCTTCTGTCAGAACCCCGGCGGCTTTGTAAGTCAGGAAAACTTATGACAACAATCTCGCCGTTGTAAACGGACATTCCTACAAGGATTACAAATCCGAGAATACCAACCTTGCAATTCTTTGTTCGCATAACTTCAGCGTTCCCTTCAATCAGCCCATCGAATATGCGCAGAAGGTCGGCGAGCCGACCAACATGCTCGGTGCGGGACATATGCTTGTACAGCGCTACGGCGATATGCTTGACGGAAAGCGCACGTGGCAGAAGGAGCTGGCTCATGCGAACTTAAAGCCTACGCTGCCCGATGCCGTTGCCGGCGATATAACAGCTGCTATGCCCTACTGTGCAATGATAAACATAATCAACTTTATACAGGCTATGGATCAGTTGTGCCGGGCTTTGTTTGACCGGAGACACACTGCTGTATTCGCCTGAGCTCAAGTTCTACAGCACTGAGCGGCTGGACCAGAGGTCCTTCATGATGGTCGGGTCATAAGGCACTCATGGGCAGAAAGCTTGTAGAAAAAAGAAAAACGCGAAATAAATCCACAAAGCCCCTGCGATTTTATTGAATTTAAACAGGCAGTAACCGATCTTTGTTTTGACCGGAACTGCTGAATCGTTATAATCCACTAAGATTCAAAGCGACCGCGCATGCGTTCGCTTTTGATGCACTAAAATAAGTTTTGCTTGCTATCTGTAAAACAGCTCCCTAAACCTCCGGCATCCTGACATGCCAGCACATATAGTAAATCCCACCACAGTTGTGGTGGGATTTTTTGTTATTGGTGTATAAGAGACAATCCCACCACACAGTTGTGGTGGGATTTGCTACGGTGTATAAAAAGCACCGTTTTATGATTAATTACACCACCAAACAATCAAGTTCGTGTAAAAGTTACGACCAGTTTTAGTACCTTATGAATTTACACTACTCAAACAGCGGGATTACTTCGCTGCGGCAATCATTGTTTTAGCACACTCATGAATTTTACACTACTTCTCAAACTATCGTTGCTTTATGTAAGATAAGCAAATTGTTTTAGTACCTTATGAATTTACACTACTCTCAAACTCCTAACGGCATTTGCGGACCAGGACGCACTGGTTCTTCTCCAGGTCCTTGGGCCGATCTCCAGGCGGAGAGGCACGCCTTTCATCTCCCACTGAGAACTTCCAGCCCGGGGCGTTGTCGCTGCCGTCCAGCTTGACGCGGGCGTACTTTAGCGATCTTCCAGCCAGCTCAGCGGCTTCTCTTCGCTGACGCCGGGCTTTGTGGGCCGCGATAGAACGACCACCACCTGATGGGAGCCACAGCGGGGGCAGGATCAGGCCGTCGTCGTCGCCGGGTCATGATGATGGCACCCACCAGACGGGTGGAAACGCCCCAGCTGGTCTGGAACGGGTGATGCAGCTGGTTGTCGCGGCCGGTAAAGGTCACGTCGTTCTTGCTGAATTTATCGCCAAAGTACGGCTGGTGCCGTTTCGCAGGCCTTGCTGTCTTTCATCAAGCAAT
>VOFC01006715.1_pt1 | contig 43553 bp, 54 predicted proteins | sample 5384161 | NCBI WGS metagenome assembly VOFC01 (sample SAMN12384722, study PRJNA508395) | human gut metagenome | isolation source: healthy gut B | host: Homo sapiens | reverse complement strand
TCAGCGCGATGCTGGTGAACACCGATTTGATGGTGCTGGCGTCGGAGTAGCGGGTGGTGATCTCGCCGGTCTTGCGGGTGGCGAAGAACTTCATGGGCAGTTTGAAAACATGCCCGAAGTAGCCCAGCATCAGGGGAATGTCGACCTTGATGGACAGATAGATGAGCACCCACTGCCGCACCATGCTGATGAGGGCGCTGGTGACATTGACTATGCTGAACACCAGAATGACAGCCACCAGCAGGCTCTTCAGCCCGTAGGGGAGGATCTCATCCATCAGGATCTTGTTGAACATCGAGGATGCGATCCCGATGATGGTCATGATGACCGAGCTGAGGATGGCGTAGAAGAAAAGCTTCTTCTGGGGCCACAGCAGGTCGAGGAAACGCTTGACCATACTGCCATGCTCCTGCTTGCCTGTCTTGAACTCCGAGGTCGGAGTCAGCAGGAGCAGGACGCCGGTAAAGTTCTTGTAGAACTCATCGAGGGACTGACGCAGGGGGCAGCCGCCCAGCAGTACGCTACCCCAGCCCACCAGAACCATGCCCAGCAGGTTCCACAGCTGGCTGCTGTGGGCGATGGGCTGCAGTTCAAAGCCCAGCTTGAAGCTGCCGGTGATGAGGCTGCCCGCCAGGACGACCACGAAGATGGCCACGAAGCCGTACAGCAGCTTGAAATCCTTGAACAGCATGGCGTCGCGGATGCCGCCCACCATGCACAGGCGGGCGCGCTGGGCCAGAGCGCCCACCACCACGGCGATCAGCAGTGCAGCCAGCATGGGCGCGTGCTTGGAGCCGGGGCCCTCCTCACTGAACTTGAACAGGCTGGGCACGGCGATGACCAGGATCAGCAGGCCGGTCATCACGATGGGCAGCACGCCGCCCTCGCCCTTCCCAACGGGATAGGCACGCTTCAGGGAGAAGCCGCGCTTGAGGAACTGGATGCCGATGAAGATGCCCAGGGTGAAGCCCACCAGGCCCACCACGGCGTTCAGGTCGCCGCCGCCGATACGCAGGACCATCCGCAGGGGGCAGCCCAGGAAGGCCAGTGCGCCGATCATGACGAAAGCACCGAGCACGAAGCGTGTGGCGGGGGAGGAGCCGGCCTTGGCCCGGAATTCCTTGGTGGCCACGGACATGATGAACGCGCCCAGCACCAGACCGATGATCTCCGGCCGGACATACTGTACTTTGGCTGCGCCGTGCATACCCACCGCGCCGGTGATGTCCCGCAGGAAGCAGGCGATGCAGAAGCCCATGTTGGCGGGGTTGCCCAGATGGGTCAGCACCACAGCGGCCAGACCGACCACCGCGCCGGCGATGACCACGATCCAACTTACTTTTTTCATGTGATGTGTCTCTCCTTTGCGTTATTTCTTTTAAAGAATAGCGATGCTATTATACGGTCGTTCCCCAAGCCGGCGGGGGTCAGCGACCGGATGAAATACTATCTGGACTGCGTGGGAGCCAACGTGAACCGTTCCGTGTATACCGCCGCCCAGGAGGCGGGGCTGGTGACGCTGACACTGCGGCAGCGGCTGGCCCGGCTGTTCGGTTTCCCGGAGCCGCCTACCCACGTTATTCTGACGCCGGGTGCTACGGCGGGGCTGAATATGATCATCTCCGGCCTTCTGCGTCCCGGCGACCACTGCATCGTCAGCAGCATGGAGCACAACGCGGTCATGCGGCCGCTGTTGCGCCTGCCGGGAGTGGCGGTCAGCCGTATTCCCTGCAATGCCGAGGGTTTCGCAGAGCTGGACGCCCTGCCGGGGCTGTTCCGGGAGAATACGAAACTGGTCATCATGGCCCACGGCTCCAACGTCTGCGGCGCGGTACAGGACGCGGCGGCTATCGGCCGCATCTGCACGGAAAAGGGCGTGCCCTTTGCGCTGGACGCCGCCCAGACGGCGGGACACCTCCCTGTGGACTTTCAGGCTTTCGGCCTCAGCGCTATGGCGGTACCGGGCCACAAAGGGGCTGCTGGGCCCCGGCGGCGTGGGCGCGCTGCTGCTGCGGGACGATTTCGCCAAAAAGCTGACGCCTCTGATCGCCGGCGGCACCGGCAGTGCCTCGGACAGCGAGTACCTGCCGCCCTATCTGCCGGACCGGTTTGAGTCCGGTACGGCCAATCTCCCCGGCTGCTACGGCTGGGAGGCGGCCCTGCGCTTTATTGAGGAGACGGGCGTGGACGTTCTGCGGCAGCACGAGAGGGCGCTGTGCGCCAGGTTTCTGGACGGTCTTGCGGATATTTCCGGGGTCCGCTGGTGGGCCCTCGGAACATGGATCGTCGGGTGGGCGTCATCTCCGTGGACTTCCTGCGCCGTGACAACGCCGAGATGGCCTATGCGCTGGAAGCGCAGTACGGCATCCTGACCCGCTGCGGCCTGCACTGTGCGCCCTCCGCTCACAAAACGTTGGGGACTTTTCCTCAGGGCACTGTGCGGTTTTCGCTGGGCTGGGCCAGCACGGAAGCGGACGTGGACGCGGCACTGGCGGCCATACGGGCCTTGGCATGAATTAAACCGGGCGGCACTGCCGCCCGGTTTTTGGTTATCGCAGAAGAATACGCTTGCCGCCGTGATATTCGCCCACGGTGCCGATGCGCTGGGCACTGGGGACCACCGGTGTCAGCTCCGCCAGCAGCGCGTCCGCGTCCGCAGGGTCTACGGCCATCAGCAGGCCGCCGGAGGTCTGGGGGTCAAACAGCAGGTCCTGTACGGCCAGCTCGGTGGTGCCCACGTCCACACCGGCTTCGGCGAAGCTGCGGTTGCGGTACATACCGGCGGGCAGCACGCCCATCCGGGCGAATTCCAGCGCCTCCGGGATCAGGTCGATGGCGGACACGTCGACGTGCAGTGCCACATCGCTGCCCTGGGCCATCTCGAAGGCGTGGCCCAGCAGACCGAAGCCGGTCACATCGGTGCAGGCGTGGACCTTGTAGCGCACCATCACGTCCCGGGCGGCCTTATTCAGGGTGGTCATCATCCGATTCATGAAGTCCACCGTCTCTTTCGTCAGCAGGTCGGCCTTCCCGGCGCTGGTCAGCACGCCGATGCCGATGGGCTTGGTCAGCACCAGCACGTCGCCGGGCCGTGCGGCGGAATTGGTGAGCATTTTGCCCGGGTGAACGAAGCCGGTCACGGCCAGGCCATACTTCGGCTCCTCATCAAAAATGCTGTGGCCGCCGGTGATCAGGGCCCCGGCCTCGTAGACCTTGTCGTAGCCGCCCCGCAGGATGTCATGCACGGCCACCTTCGGCATATCCTCCGGCACGGCCATGATGTTCAAACACAGCTTCGGTTCCCCCCCCATGGCGTACACGTCCGAGAGGGCGTTGGTGGCGGCGATCTGTCCGAAGAGATAGGGATCGTCGGCAATGGGGGGAAGAAGTCCACCGTCTGCACCAGAGCCAGGTCGTCGCTGATCTTATACACGGAGGCGTCGTCGCTCTTATCAAAGCCCACCAGCAGATTGGGGTCCTGGTGGACCCGGATACCCTCCAGGAGCTGGGACAGCACACCGGCCCCCACCTTGGCCCCGCAGCCGGCGCACTTGGTCAGCTTAGTCAGTTTGATGTTCTGTTCTTCCATGACTTGTCTCCTATCGCAGTGCACCGGTCAGGGTGCAGTATGGCCTCCAGTGCGCCGCCGCCAACGGCCAGCGCCTTTCCGAGGCGGTGGTGCAGTATTCCGGTTGGCACCGTGGGTCCACGTCGCCGGATTTCATCCCCCGGTGTACCGGTGTGCCGCTGGGCAGGATACCCCGCACCACGCCGCCGATGGTGCATTTCATGGGCTGACCGTCCACGGTCCCGGCGATGTCACCGGGCTGGACCTCGTCACCGATGTCCAGTATCCGGGTGAAGACACCGTCCGCCGGGGCGCGAAGCACGCGCTCGCCGGCGTAGCCGCCGATGAGGCCGGGGATGTTTAGTGTTGGGCAGGGCGCTGCCCTGATAGATGGCGCGCCCCAGGGTGTGGCCGCGCATGGTCTCCCACTACCGCGTGGCAGTCCTCTCCGGCGGTGAAGCCGGGCCCGATGCCTACCACCACGGGGGCGTCGGTGATGCGGGTGCCCAGATTGCGCTTGGCCAGTATGGCGTCCACCAGGGCATCCGGGTGCAGCTGCTCACGGCACAGGCACTCCGGGTCGGGGAGGACGGGTACCGCACCCCTGCGCCAGCAGGGACAGCGCCTGCGCCGGACTGTCGGCGCGGACGGCCCGCACGCCCTCTACCACCGTTTCGCCGTCGGTGATGGCGGGGAGAAGCACACCGTCCGCCGTATGGCGGTGGGGCGGGGCAGGTCGGTCATGACCACCTGTATCCCGGTGCGGTACAGCCGCAAAGCGATGCCGGTGGCAATGTCGCCTGCGCCGCGTATCAAAACAAGCATAGCTAACCATCCTTTCGTTATCCGTACAATAACACAACGAGAGAGGGTTGTCAACAAAGCCCCGTTGACGGGGGACGCAGGTCTGGTAAAATGGACCCACGAAAGGAAAGAAGGTGCTTCAGTGAACGACAACATCATCGTCCATATCACCACCCGCCTGTTCGCGGAGGAAAAGTGCTACGGTCCCGGGGTTCACCGGCTGTTGGGCGCGGTGGCGCAGAACCATTCCCTGCGCGCGGCCGCGGCCTCCATGAACATGGCGTATTCCAAGGCGTGGAGCATCGTCCGGGCGGCGGAGCAGGGCTTCGGCTGCAAACTGCTCCGGTCCACCATCGGTGGCTCCGGCGGCGGCGGCGCGCAGCTTACCGACGAGGCCCGACAGATCATGGAGGCCTATGACGCGTACTGCCGAAAGCTGGATGCCTACGGACAGGAGCTGTTTCGGGAATTGTTCGGCTTCTGCACAGAGAAATAAAAAAGGCCGCCCATCCGGGCGGCCTTTTTGCGGGCATCAAATGGTGGGCATCTCCATACCCAGGCGGCGGTACATGGTCTTTTTCACCGCTTTGAGAATGTTCTCATATCCGGTGCAGCGGCACAGGTGACCGGAGAGCAGCTTGCGGAGCTCCGCATCGGAGTAGAGCTTGCCGCTGTCCAGGATCTCCACGGCCGTCATGATAAAGCCGGGGGTGCAGAAGCCGCACTGGATGGCGGTCTCCTCCATAAAGGCCTGCTGAATGTCGCTGGGCTCACCGTCGGGGCTGAGCAAGCCCTCCAGTGTGCGGATGTGCTTGCCGTCGGCCCAGACGGCCAGATAGATGCAGGAGTTGAAGGTCTCGCCGTCGATGAGGACGGTGCAGGCGCCGCACTCGCCCACCTCGCAGCCCTTTTTCACGGAGGTCAGGTGATAGTCATTGCGGAGCATATCGGTCAGGCTGGCGCGAACGTCCACCATCTTCTCTTCGTCCTTGCCGTTGATATTGCAGCGGATCAGCTTATACTGCTTTGCTCATGCCAGCTCACCTCCTGCCAGTTCAATGGATTTTACGAGACAGCGCTTGGCGATCTCCACGGCGATGTGCTGCCGGAAGGCCTTGCTGGCGCGCCAGCTGTCACGGGGGTTGATATCGTCCAGGATGGCGTGGGCAAAAGTCTCCACCGTCTCCTCGGTCAGGGGCTTGCCCTGGGCTGCCGCTTCAGCGCTGGCACACCGCAGGGGCACGGGGCCGGCTACGCCGTAGGCGATGCGGGCACGCTCAATGATCTTCTTGTCCTCGCTGAGCCGGACGTTGACGCTGCACCCCAGGGTGGCGATGTCCATGGCGTTCCGCATGGCGTACTTGATGTAGTGGCCATAGCAGCGGTCATAGCTCTCCTTGGGGATAAGGATGGCGGTCTGAATTTCGCCGTCCTCTGCGCGGATGTCCACCTTGCCGGCCTTGATATAGAACTCATGGATGGGCAGGCGGCGGACGCCGTTTTTGACCGGTGATCTCCACGATGGCCTCCCATGCGTGGAGGGTGGAGGCAGGCGTCGGCGGAGGTAACGCCGTTGCAGGTGTTGCCGCCGATGGTGCCGGCGTTTGCGGATCTGGGGCCGCCCACCATATCCACCGCCTGGCCCAGAACATTGATGTATCTTTGGATGATGGGGTCCCGGGTGATGTGGCTGAAGCTGGTCAGACTGCCGATGCGGATGTTCTCGTCGGCGTCAATGCTGATGCCGCGCAGCTCGTCCAGCCCGTAGATGGAGATCAGCTCCGCACCGGCGCGCTTGCCCTCGCGCATCTGCACCAGTACGTCGCTGCCGCCGGCGATGATCTGGGCTTCCGGATGCTCCAGACGGAGGGCCACCGCGTTTTCCACGCTGGAGGCCTCGTATAAGGCTTTCATATCATACATGGCTTAGTTGCCCTCCTTTTCATTCCAGCTGTCGTGGATCAGGCCCGCCTTGCTGAACTCGGCGAACAGCACGTGGGGCGTGATGGGTGTGCAGTCGATGGCCACGCCGGTGGCGTTGTAGATGGCGTTGCGGATGGCGGGGGCGCCGGAGCAGGCCGGGGGTTCACCCAGGGCCTTGGTGCCGAAGGCGGCTGGTGGGCTCGGCATTTTCCACGAACTGCGCCTCCAGATGGGGGTGGTCCATGAAGGTGGACAGCTTGTAGTCCAGCAGATTGTTGTTCAGCGGCTTTCCGGTCTTTTCATCGAACTTCAGTTCCTCGCTAAGACCGTAGCCGATGGCCATGGACATACCGCCGTGGACCTGGGCCTCCGCCAGGGCGGGGTTGATAAGACTGCCGCAGTCGTGAACGTTGATGATCTTGTTCAGCTTGACCTTGCACAGGGCGATGTCTACCTCCACATCGGCGAAGGTACAGCCGAAGGAGTAGGCGTTGTTGCGGATGGTGTAGGTGGATTCGGCGGTGATATGCTCGCTGTCCGCCGCGTTGTACTGGGCGGTCATGGCCAGTTCACTCAGGCTCATGAGCACCGCGCCATCCTGCTTGCGGACGATATTGCCGTCCACGATGTCCATGTTGTCGATGGCCTGGCGGGTCAGCTTGGTGGCGTAGGCCAGGATCTTCTGCCGCAGCAGGGTGGCGGTCTGGCGGATGGAGAAGCCCGCCACATAGGTCTGCCGGGAGGCGTAGGCGCCCAGGCCCGTGGGGGTGATGTCCGTATCCTGGCAGGAGACCACGCGGACATCCCGGTAGCTCTTCAGGCCCATGACCTCCGCCGTCATCTGGGCGTAGGCGGTGTCAGCCCCCTGGCCGATCTCCGTCTCGCCGCACTGCATGGTGACGGTGCCGTCCAAATTCAGCAGCATACGGTTGCTGGAGGTCTCCAGCGAGATGGGATAGACGGCGGTGTTGTACCAGAACGCCGCCACGCCGATACCCCGGCGAATGTTGCCGGTGTCCTTGGCGTACTCGGCTTTCTTTTTGTCGTACTCTATGTATTCTTTACCCTTTTCCAGGCACTCACGGAAGGAGTCGTAGTAGTTGGTGTTGCCGGAGAAGCCGTCGTGGAAGCCCTTGGGCATGATGTACTTCATGCGGTACTCCAGCGGATCCATGCCAACAGCCTTGGCGCACTCGTCAATGTTGGCATCGTCGGCAAAGGAGGCCTGAGGCATACCGTAGCCGCGCATGGCGCCGGCCACCGGGCGGTTGGTGTATACCGTCCAGGCGTCGCCCTCGAAGTTGTTGCAGGGGTAGATCTGGGGGAAGGAGCCCATGGCCTTGGCCACGATGGAGTGGCCGTGGGAGGCGTAAGCGCCCTGGTTGGAGAAGCACTCTACCTTTCGGGCGGCAATGAAGCCGTCCTTGCGGATCCAGGTGATGATGTGGAAACGGATGGCGTGGCGGACGCGGTTCGAGACGAAGGTCTCCTCACGGCTGCAGTCCACCCGGACGCAGCGCCCGCCCACCTGCGTGGGTGCACCAGGCGCAAAGCGGCTCGTACAGCGCGTCCTGCTTGTTGCCGAAGCCGCCGCCGATGTAGGGCTTGATGATCTGAATGTCCGCCCAGGGTCTGCCCAGGGCCTGGCCGACGATGCGGCGGATGATATGGGGGATCTGGGTGGACGCCACCACGACGATACGGCCGTTTTCCTCATAGGCAAAGCAGCCGTGGTTCTCGATGTGGCTGTGCTGCACGGTAGGCGTGTCGTACCAGCCCTCCACCTTGATGAGTCCCGGCTCCTGAATGGCGGCCTGATAGTCGCCCTTGCGGATATCGGAGTGCTTGAGGATGTTGTTGGAATATCCCTCATGGAGCTGGGGAGCGCCGGGCACCATGGCCTTCTGCACGTCCAGCACGAAGGGCAGCTCCTCGTACTCCACCTTCAGAGCCCGCACGCCCTGCATGGCGGCCACCTCATCCTCGGCGATGACCGCGGCCACCTCGTCGCCGTAGTAGCGGACGTGGCGGTTCAGCAGGTTGCGGTCCGCCACGTCCTGATGCCCGGGGTCCATGGACCAGGGGTGGCCTGCCGTGGGGAAGGGGTGCTCCGGCACGTCGAAGCAGGTCAGCACCTTCACCACGCCCTCGATGGCCTCAGCTGCCGAGGTGTCGATGGACTTGACGTAGCCGTGGGCGATAGTGGCGTGCTTGATGCGGGCATACAGCGCGCCCGCAGGCATACGGTCCTCGTAGTATTTTGTCCGCCCGGTGGCCTTGTCAAAGGCGTCCACACGGATCTCGCTCTTTCCCACCTTACTCATAGTAGGCAGCCTCCTGTTGCAAAACTTGGAAATGTCGTCTATATTTTTTGCTAATGATACATATTCACGAAAATTATAGCACGGGACAGGGGAAATGTACAGCGAAAGCGTGATTTTATTTTCGGAATAACGATACGGCGAAGCTTGACGGGGCATACTGAAGCTGATACACTGGAACACACGAAAGAGGGTGGTTTGCATGGCGGAGTTGCGGATCGGCTGCCTGGTCATGGCGGCGGGCAGCGGCAGCCGCTTCGGGCGCAATAAGCTGGAGGCTGTGGTGGACGGAAAAAGTCTGCTGCGCCGTTCGCTGGAGGCGGTGCCGGCGGAGGAATTCGCGCAGGTGACGGTGGTGACGCAGTACGATGCCGCCGCGGCGCTGGCAGAGGAATTCGGCTTCACGGTGGTGCGGAACGACCGACCGGAGGACGGCCTGAGCCGCACGGTGCGTCTGGGCACCGAGGCCATGGCGGGCTGCGGCGCTATTCTATATCAGGTGGCGGACCAGCCGCTTCTGGAGCAGGAGACCGTGCGGCGGGAGATCGAATATTTCCGGACGCATCCGGACCATATCGTGGGCCTGGCCCATAACGGCGTGCGGGGCAACCCGTGCATCTTTCCCCGGAAGTTTTTCCCGGAGCTGATGGCGCTGGAGGGCGATGTGGGCGGCAACGTGGTCATCCGCGCACACCCGGACGCGCTACTGCTGTATGAGACGTCTGCGGCGGAGCTGCGGGATGTGGATACGGTGGAGGCGCTGGCCGCGGTACAGGAGGACAGACAGATATGAAAGAGCACCCCTTTGGGGTGCTCTTTTTACGTTTATTTCTTGGGTGCGTAGGGGGTGTTCTTCAGCGGCAGACTGAATTCCCGTTCGCCGGTGAGGCGGTAATAGGCGTCGGCAATGGCAGGGGCGGTGGGGATGGAGGTGATCTCACCGATGCCGATGGCGCCGCCGGCCACATTCAGGCCGGGCTTCTCCACCACGATGGCCTGGATCTCCGGCGGGATCTGGTTGGCACGGAACAGGCCCAGCATACCGTATTTGGCGGTGGGCTTGCAGTTCTCGTCGATGGGGTATTTCTCTGTCAGCGCGTAGCCCATGCTCATGACCACGCCGCCCTCGATCTGTCCCTCGCAGCTCAGGGGGTTCACGGCCTTGCCAACGTCGTGGGCGGCTACCATCTTCTTAATGCGGCCGGTCTCCTTGTCCAGAACGCACATCTGGGTGGCGTAGCCGTAGGCCACATGGCTGACGGGGTTGGGCACGTCCGCGCCCAGGGGGTCCGTCTTGGCCAGATACTCGCCGTAAAACTCCGTGCCTTTCAGGTCGGCAAGGGATTTGCCGGCGTCCAGCTCCGCCTTCAGCTTTTCGCAGGCCCGGCGGGTGGCCTCGCCGGTGACCAGAGTCTGGCGGGAGCCGGAGGTGTCGCCGGAATCCGGGGCGATCCAGGTGTTGCTGCGCTCATAGACGATGTCGTCCCGGTGGAGGCCAGTGTTGGTGACCACCACCTGCACCAGCACGGTGCCCAGTCCCTGGCCGATGCAGGACGCGCCGGAGTAAATATGCACCTTGCCGTCGTCCTCCACGATGAGCTTGCAGCGGCCCCAGTCGGGAATGCCTACGCCTACGCCGGCGTTCTTCATGGCGCAGGCGATACCCACCGGATTGCCGTTTTTCACCGCCTCGTCATAGGCGGGCTTGATGGCCTCCAGTGTCTCTCCACCAGACCGGTGGAGTCGTCCACGATCTGGCCGTTGGGCAGAACGTCGCCGGGGCGGATGGCGTTGCGATAACGGATCTCCCAGGGGGCTGATGCCCACCAGATCCGCCATCTCGTTGAGCAGCGTCTCCGTGCAGAAGCAGGTCTGGGTCACGCCGAAGCCCCGGAAAGCTCCGGCGGGAGGATTGTTGGTATAATAGGCGCGGCCCTCGATCTCGAAGTTCTCGTAGGCGTAGGGGCCGGCGGCGTGGGTGCAGGCCCGTTCCAGAACCGGCCCGCCCAGAGAGGCAAAGGCACCGGTGTCGGACACCACGCTGGCCTTGACGCCCTGAATGATGCCGTTTTCATCGCAGCCCATGGTGAAGTCCATGTCGAAGCTGTGGCGCTTGGGGTGGACCAGGATGGACTCCTGCCGGGTGAGCTTGAACTTGACGGGGCGCTTTGTCAGATAGCACAGCAGCGCCGCATGGTGCTGGACGGACATATCCTCCTTGCCGCCGAAGCCGCCGCCCACCAGCATATTCTGCACCTGGCAGTGGTCATAGTCCACCCCCAGCATGGCGGCGCACTCGTGCATGGTGGTGTGGGAGCTCTGATCGGAGGTCAGCAGCTTCACGCCGCCGTTTTCCAGGGGCAGAGCCACGCAGCACTCCGGCTCCAGGAAGGCGTGCTCCGTCCACGGGGTGGAGAAATGCTCGGTCAGCACATACTTGGAGCTTTTGATAGCGCCCTCCGCGTCGCCCCGGGAGACGTGCTTGTAGGCCTGAACGTTGTTCTCCTCCGCCTCGAACACCAGTGGCGCGCCGGGGCGGCGGCCTCGGCGGGGTTGTGGACGGCGGGCAGGACTTCGTACTCCACCTTCACCAGCTTCTTGGCGGCCTCCACCGTCTCCTGATCCACGGCGCAGATCAGTGCCACGCTGTCGCCCAGATAGTGGGTGAGCTCGCCCACGCCGATGAGGGTGGGCTGGTCCTTCTTCAGATGGCCTACGTTCACCTTGCCGGGGATATCCTTTTGGGTGGCCACGCAGATCACGCCGGGCAGCGCCTCAGCCTCGCTGGTGTCGATGGAGAGAACGCGGGCGCGGGCATACTGGCTGCGGACCGCACCGCCGTAGCACATCCCGTCCACATACACGTCGTCGGGGTACTGGCCGTAGCCCAGTACCTTTTCCTCCACGTCCAGCCGGTGGACGCGGCTGCCCATCTGCCAGTCGTCGGCGGAGGGGGCGGGCAGCTTGCCCTCGCGGAATATCTTAGCCGCCAGCAGGATGCCGTCGATGATCTTCACGTAGCCGGTGCAGCGGCAGATATTGTTGCGGATGGCGAAGGCCGCCTCCTCCCGGGTGGGATCGGGATTCGCGTCCAGCAGCGCCTTGGCGGAGATGACCATGCCCGGGATGCAGAAGCCGCACTGCACGGCCCCCGCCTCGCCGAAGGCGAAGGTGTAGACCTGCTTTTCCCAGTCGCTGAGCCCCTCTACCGTGAGGATGGTCTTCCCCTCCAGCTTGCCGGTCTGGGGGATGCAGGCCTTGGTGGGCTTGCCGTCGATGAGGACGTGGCAGGTGCCGCAGGCACCCTCGCTGCATCCGTCCTTCACAGAGGTCAGGTGCAGCTCGTCTCGCAGAAAGCGGATGAGTTTCTGGTTCTTTTCCACAGTGACGGACTTGCCGTTCACGGTAAATGTCGCCATAGTGTATCTCTCCTTTGCGCCCGGCCGGGCTTATCTCTGGTATTTGCAGAAATTATAGCACGGGAACGACGGAAAAACAAGGTGAGAACCGCCGCATTTTGTCCAAGACGTGATAGTATATCGAGAATATCGGATAAAAAGAAAGGAGCCGCCCAAGGCGGCTCCTTCAAACAAAAGCTTTCTTACGTCTCCAGCACCGGAAGCATGATCTGCAGCAGAAACTGGCCCTGCCGGGCAGAGAACACGCACAGGCCGCCGTTGCGCTGGGCGATGGCCTGGATGCTGCGGCATCCGTAGCCGTGCCCTTCCCGGTCACTGATAGGCAGGCCGTCCCGCATGGCTATCGGTCCGGCGCAGGGATTGCGTATCTCGATGAGAAGCTTGTTCTGCCGCACACCGCAGTACAGGGAGATATGCTTCCGGTCGGCGGGCAGGTCCGCCACGGCGTGCAGGGCGTTTTCCAGACCGTTGCTCAGCAGGGAGCACAGCTCCGTGTCCGAAATGGCTACATCGTTGGGCAGTGAGGCATCCACGGTCAGCACGGCGCCTTGCCGCTGGGCTTTGTCGGTGAAGGAGGAGCACAGCAGGTTCACCAGATGGTTTTCGCAGAAGCGGCGGGGCGTGATGGCCTCAATATCCGCCTGGACATTTTTGATATACGCTGTCGCCTCGTCCGGCCGTCCCGCGGACAGCAGACCGTCCAGCATATTCAGGTGGTGGCGCATATCGTGCTGATAGACGGCGGTCTGGGTCTCCAGCCGGTGAAGGGAGTCCATCTCAGACTGGGACTGCTCCAGCTCCGCCTCCAGCATGGAGCGCTGCATCTCCGCGTCGGCGCGCCGCTGTGACTGCAGGTGAAAGGCGGGCAGAAACAGTACATAGAATGTTATCAGCACTGTGGGCAGAAATTCATTCAGCGCCTGAATGCCGGAATAGAGTGCATCGGAGTAGATCGTGGTGGCATAGTCGAAAATATAATAGGTGACGGGCAGGCTGCCGAACAGCAGCAGCGCCGCCGTTGAGGAGGTCATGGTGTTATAGGCCGCGGCCACGAAAAAGCGGCGCAGGAGATAATACATCACCGGCATCAGCAGGATATAGACCAGCTCGGCGGCCAGCGTGCTCTGCGTCAGCGCCTCCACGGCGATGCGTCCCCAGCGGGGCGGCTGGCAACACAGATACGCGGTGCAGGTGCTGACAATGGCTACGCCCACCGATTTTTTCATAAACAGGATCAGAATAAGCACCAACGGCACATGGACGACCAGCGGGTAGAGCTGCTTTACCGTTCGTTCGCCCAAAAGCACCAGCCCCAGTCCCTGCATCAGCAGGAACAGCAGGCAAAGCAGCGTCAGCAGGTACTTCTGCTGCCGGGAGACATGGCCGCCGGTGGAGATATCCGCGCTGAGCGCCAGTCCATAGACCAGCACCAGCACGTAGCAGAACACATCCAGCGCAGACTGCATAGATAAATCAAACATATTATGCGTCCCTCCCGGAAAACAGCAGGGCCAGATAGTCCTTTTGCAGCTGGCCGTACAGCAGGCGGGACACGGGCACGTTATGGCCGCTGAAGGTGATGACCCCGGCGGGGGAGAGCTTTTCGGCCTGGAGCATATTGACGATGTAGGACCGGTGGACCCGCATGAACTCCGGGCGGGCCAGCAGCGCACCCTCGTACTCGCGCATGGAGGCCGCCACCTCATAGACAGTGCCGTCGGCCATATTGAAGAACAGGTGCTTGCCGTTGACCTCCACATAGCTCAGCTGGGAAAAAGGGCAGACGCACCAGCATGCCGTTGGACTTGACAGTCAGGCCGTCCTGCGGCTTCTGCTCCCGCAGATACAGCTTGTCCAGCACCGGATAGAGCAGCTTGGCATTGATGGGCTTGAGCAGATACTCCGCCGCCCGGACGCCGTAGCTCTCGTAGGCGAAGCCGGGAGAGGTGGTGAGAAAGATGATGTCCGCCGCCGCGTCGAAGGAACGGATCTCCCGTGCGGCGTCCATGCCGGTCATGCCGGGCATCAGCACGTCCAGCAGATACAGGGTGAAGCGCTCGGCGCGGGCGGCGTCCAGCAGCTGGCCGCCGCTGCGGAAGGTCTGAAAGCGGACATCGGAGCGCCGGTCAGACTGCCAGGCCTGCAAAAGCGCCGAGAGCTTTTCCAGCTCCTCGATCTGATCATCACATACTGCGATATACATGGCGCCGCCTCCTTGTGCTTTTCTTTTGTGCTTCACGCGGCTTTATTTTATCATAAGAAAAGGGAATTGTCACCGCAAATTTTACATTTCACGGGCGTGTGTGTGCATTTCGCGGCATATACATCCCCAAAACTCCTCCATCTGGTTACGATGTCCTTCGCAGGGACCGCTGTGCCCTGCGGAAGGGGGCGTTTGCGTATGAAATGGGTCATCTGGCTCGTGGCGATCGCCAGCACTTCAGCGCTTGTCGCCCTGTGGTTCTGGGAGGTCCGCCGTCTGCTGCGTCAGCACCGGAGCATGGTAGAGAGCGCCCGGTGCCAGCTGGCCGCTTTTGAAAAGCGGGCGGCAGAGGCTGCGGGCAATGCTGATGTGGCGGAGGTCCTGCGGCGCAGCGAGAGCATTTACCGGCAGGCCGCCGGCAACTATAACGAGACACTGCATCGGCCATGGATCTATATTCCCGGGCGGCTGATGGGCTTCCACTATGAGGAGGCCGCGAAGGTCCCCGGCCGGGTACATATATAGATGAGCAGGAAAGAGAAGCAACAAAAACCATTGGGAGGGTATTGTTATGCGCGATGAAATGAAACGGACGATGTTTGAACTGTTCGGCGTGGGCAGCGAGGATGACAAGGTGCTGGCCGCCGGCGGCAAAAAGCCTGTCGCAAAGCCGGAGCCGGTAAAGACCGCGCCGGTGCAGGCACCGGCACAGCCTGTGGTGAAGGCCAAGGCCGCCAGCTATCTGGCTGCGGGTACTTCACTGGAGGGCACACTGCGCTCTGACGGCGATGTGGAGATCGCCGGAGCATTCAAGGGCGAGGATCATTACCACCGGCACGGTGACGCTGCGCTCGGTCATCCAGAGCAATATCACCGCCGGCAGCCTGAACCTCATCGGCTGTACGCTGACCGGTGATGTAAAGGTCACGGGCACCGTTACCGTCAGCGAGGATTCTCAGGTGACGGGCAACATCAACGCAAAGGAGCTGATGTGCGCCGGTAAGGTCAACGGCGATCTGGAGATCACCGGCGGCACTACCCTGGAGGAGAAGGCTCAGATCAGCGGCGGCCTGGTGACGGGCACGCTGGCGGTGGTCAAGGGTGCGGTCATCCGCGGCGGCGTGGAGATCAAGGCATTCTCCGGCACGGCCAAGCAGGAGCCCAAGCAGGAGCACAAGCAGGAGCACAAGGCCAACTGACTGCGATCATGTGATCGGCGGCCGTGCAGCGGACGCTGGTACAGGAGGTATATATTATGGGCCTGTTCAGCAACAATATCCGGTATGCCGGCGGCTTCATTGAGCAGGAGGACGGCCCGGTTATGATCGCCATGCTGGACGGCACCGGTATGAATGGCCTGTATTTCCACCTGTATATGGGCGAGTAAGCTGTGATAAAAAGGAGCACCCGGCCGGGTGCTCCTTTTTGCTTTTTTATTCTTTCGCCTCGTCCGCGTCCTCTGTTTGAGGCAGCAGCGTTACCTCCGCCGCATTCACCTGATGGTCCAGAATGGAGGTCACATGGATCCGCATCCCCTCAGCCTCCAGCGTAATGTCCTGCGGGCCGTCGTCGGGTATCATGCCCAGCGCGTCGAACACCAGGCCGGTCAGGGTGTCATGCTCCTCCTGGTCCAGCTCGATGCCAAGTGCGTCCTCCAGATCGTCCAGCTCTACGTTGCCGGTGATGACCAGGGAGCCATCCTCCCGCTTTTCGATGCGGGGCTCATCATCGTCCGGGATGTTGCTGTCGTCGCTGCCCAGGTCGCCCACCAGCTCCTCAACCAGGTCGTTCAGCGTCACGATGCCCACCATGCCGCCGTACTCGTCCAGCACCACGGCCAGGGGATTGCCGGTACGCTTCATGTTGCGGAACAGGGCGTCGGCCTTAATGGTCTCCGGCACGAAGTACGGCGTGCGGACGGCGCCGGCCATTACGCTCTCCCGGCTCTTATCCGCCAGGCGGAAGTACTCCTTGGCGTTCAGAATGCCCACCACATTGTCCGCGCTGTCCTCGCACACGGGGTAGCGGGTGTGCCGCGTGTTGTGGATGGTCTCGGCCCAATCGTCCATGGTGTCGTCCAGCCACAGCAGATCCACGTCCGTGCGGTGGGTGGCGATCTCCTCGGCGGTCAGGTCGTCAAACTCAAAGACGTTCTGGATGAACTCCTTTTCCTCATGGTCGATGCCGCCGTGCTCGCTGCTGGCGTCCACCATCATGCGGATGTCCTCCTCGCCCACCTGCTCCTCGGCCTCGTTGGGATCAATGCCCAGCAGCCGCAGTATGCCGTTGGTAGACGCGCTCAGCAGCCACACGATGGGCGCGAACAGCTTGGAGATGACGGTGATGAGACCGGAGATGTTCAGCGCTACCTTCTCCGACTGCTTCATGGCGATCCGCTTGGGCACCAGCTCGCCGAACACCAGCGTGAAGAAGGACAGGATCAGCGTGATCAGGATCACGGCGAGGGTGTTCAGCGTGGCGGGGGGAATCGTTACGCCCAGTCCCCACCAGCCAGTCCACCAGCGGATCGGAGAAATTCTCCGCCGCGAAGGCGCTGCCCAGAAAGCCCGCCAGGGTGATGGCCACTTGAATAGTGGCCAGGAACCTGGCCGGCTTGGCCGTCAGCCGGCTGAGCCGCTTGGCCTTCCGGCTGCCCTCCGACACCATTTTGCTCAGCTTCACCTCGTTTACCGAAAGTACGGCGATCTCCGCGCAGGCGAACACGGCGTTCAGGGCGATAAGCACCACCTGTAAAAGCAATAACCAACCTATTGAGGTATCCAAATTTTTGTCTCCTTTCCCGGGCTCCGCTGCTTTTGCGGAGCGCCTCCTCGCTTTTTTGCGCGATGTAAAAAGCGCAAAAGACACGGCCTGTGTGCCTCGCGCACAGGTCATGTCTCACGTCATTCTCTGTTGTTCTGATCTCGTTCAGGGCAAGAGTCGCTGCCGGCTGTGTCCATCCTGTGATAGAACCTCCCTGTATTTTTTGGTTATGTTTTTTATTATACAGATGTGTAGGGGATATGTCAATATGACCGGAGGGAAAAGTGCCGCGGACGTCATGTCCGCGGCACAGTCATGTTACTCTGTCAGCAGCGCTTCCAGCCGCGCACGGATCAGACCCAGCAGCGTGTCGTTGTCCGGCTTGTCGGTGTATTCCGACGGGGCGCACAGCATGGTCAGATCCTCGGTAAAGTGGCCGGCCTCGAATATATCCAGCCCGCCTGCTCCAGGCAGCCGGCAAAGCGCACCAGGTCGGCGTTGCCGTCCAGCTCACCCCTGCTTCCGCAGGGCACCGGCCCAGGCGAACATGGTGGCCAGGGGTTGGTGGATACCTTTTCTCCCTTGCGCCAGCGGTAGAAGTGGTCGGTGACGGTGCCGTGGGCGGCCTCATACTCGAAGCAGCCGTCCGGGGACACCAGCACGCTGGTCATCATGGGCAGGGAGGCCGGAGGCCGCGGCGACCAGGTCGCTCATCACGTCGCCGTCGTAGTTCTTGCAGGCCCAGACGATACCGCCCCTTGCTGCGGAGGACCTTGGCCGCGATATCGTCGATGAGCGCATAGCGGTAGTGAAGTCCCGCCTGTTCAAAGGCGGCCTTGTACTCCTCGTCATAGACTTTCTGGAACAGCAGCTTGAAGGTCTGGTCGTAGTCCTTGGAGATGGTGTCCTTGGCACCGAACCACACGTCCTGCCCCACGGACAGGGCATAGGTGAAGCAGCAGCGGGCGAAGGAGAGGATGGAGTCGTCCCGATTGTGCATGGCCTGCAAAACGCCGGGGCCGGAAAAGTCAAATACCGTCTGGCGGCTCAGCTCCCGGCCGTTTTCATCGGTGAACACCAGCTCGGCTTTGCCGGCACCGGGTACGCGGTATTCCACCGCCTTGTACAGGTCGCCGTAGGCGTGGCGGGCGATGGTAACGGGCTTCTCCCAGCAGGTCACCACAGGCTTGACCCGCTTCAGCAGGATGGGTGAGCGGAACACGGTGCCGTCCAGCGCCGCCCGGATGGTGGCGTTGGGAGATTTCCACAGCTGGGTCAGGCCGTACTCCTCCTGGCGCTGGAGGTTGGGAGTGATGGTGGCACACTTGACGCCGATCTTCAGGCGCTTGATGGCCTCCGCTGCCTGTGCGGTGACGGCATCTGCCGTCTCCTCCCGGTGGGGCAGGGACAGGTCGTAGTATTCGGTGTTCAGGTCCACGAAGGGCTTAATAAGTGTGTCCTTTATCATGCCCCACAGCACATGGGTCATCTCATCGCCGTCCAGTTCGGCGATGGGGACAGGCATTTTGATCTTTTCCATTCAGTTCACCGCCTTTGCCGCGTAATAGTTGATGAGGCACAGCCGCGAGCAGCAGCTCGCGCTCCTCCGCGTTGGTGTTTTTTTCAGATAGAGGATGGAGGTCCGTTTTCCTGCCGTCATGCAGCAGCACCGGCGGGGAATTCCTCGTCGCCCCGGGCACCTTCTCCCGCACCTCCGGGACGTAGATAAAGTCGCCGGGTGCGCCGTCAAAGCTGTCGTCCGCCGCCAGTGTAAAAGGCAGCAGGCCCCAGTTGACGCAGTTGGAGCGATAGCGCTTGGTGGCGAATTCCTGGCAGAGGTTGGCGCAGCCGCCCAGTACCCGCTGACAGGAGGCAGCCTGCTCCCGGGCAGAGCCGTCGCCGGGTTTGTTGGCAAAGATAACGGAGCCGATGTGCAGCCGGGAGAGGCTGTGTGTATCCAGCCCCAATGCGTGTCAGCGTATCCGCCAGCACCGCCGGTAGGGGACCTCACCTGCGGTCCGGGTGCTCCAGCGCCGCCGCGGCCTTGGCCCGGGGCACATAGTCCGGGTCGCGGCGGGACAGGGTGAACTGCGCCAGCTTCATGGGGTTGGAACGGTAGGACGATGTCTCGCCGGAGGGGATAAGCTCATCTGTGGTCGTCACCTCGTCGCGCAGAACGGAGGCAACCTGTATGAGAAGATCGTCGGATAGAGCCGGGATGGCAGGCCACTCGGCGATGTTGGGACCGTATTGCAGCGGGGCGTCCGGCTGGGGGTGGCCGAAGCCGCGGTAGACCCGGCTTGTCGTACACGGAGGCGTCGAAAGGTCCGGCGCCCGCGGGAGCCAGGGGCGTGTAGTCCACATCTGCCGCAGAGGTGAGAACACCGTGGTTCCGCGCGGTGGCGGCAATGGAGCGGGCGTCCATGAGGATCACGCCGGACAGCTGGCCGTCGCCGGGCTTGGAGCCCTCGCGGTTGGGGAAATTGCGGGTGGTGTGACGGATGGATAGGGCGTCGTTGGCGGGTACGTCGCCTGCACCGAAGCAGGGGCCGCAGAAGCAGGGCTTGCAGACGACCCCGGCAGCCAGCAGCGCCTGCTGACACCCGTTTTGCATAAGCTCCAGATCCACGGGGATGGAGGGGGGATACACCGAGAGGTCAAAATAGCCGCTGCCGGTGTCGTGACCGTTCAGGATGGCAGCGGCCTCGGCGATGTTGTCATACATGCCGCCGGCACATCCGGCGATGACGCCCTGCGCTACCATGGAGCTTGCCGTCCACCACCTTGTCGGTGAGGGATGCAGCTGCACCTTGCCGCCGAACTGCTCCGCCGCCCGCTTCTCTACTTCACGCAGGATGTCGCCGGGGTCGGCGATCAGCTCCCGCAGCGTCACCGCCTCGGAGGGGTGGAAGGGCAGGGCGGCCATGGGCTCGATGGCGGACAGGTCCAGCTCGATAAGGCCGTCATAGTACGCGCCGTCCTCGGGATGCAGGGGTGCATAGTCCCCCGCCCTGCCGTGCAGCGCAAGATACTCCGCCACGGCGCCGTCCGTCTCCCATATGGAGCTGAGGCAGGCCGTTTCCGTGGTCATGACGTCGATGCCGATGCGATAGTCCATGCTGAGACGGCCGGTTCTTGATGCCATCCCCCGAACTCCAGCACCTTGTTTTTTACAAAGCCGTTTTTATACACCGCGCCGCACAGGGCGATGGCCACATCGTGGGGGCCCACGCCGTGGCGGGGCCTGCCGGTGACGTGCACCAGGATCACCTTCCGGGGCGGCGATGTCATAGGTGTTTTTCAGCAGCTGCTTGACGATCTCGCCGCCGCCCTCGCCTACGCCCAGGGTGCCCAGCGCGCCGTAGCGGGTGTGACTGTCGGAGCCGAGCACCATTTTGCCGCAGCCGGCCAGCATTTCCCGGGCATACTGGTGGATGACCGCCTGGTTGGCGGGCACATAGTCGCCGCCGTATTTTACCGCGCCGGACAGACCGAAGGCATGGTCGTCGGCATTGATGGTGCCGCCCACGGCGCACAGGCTGTTGTGACAGTTGGTGAGCACATAGGGCACCGGGAACTCCGTCAGCCCGCTGGCCTTGGCGGTCTGGATCACGCCTACATAGGTGATATCATGGGAGATGAGACTGTCGAACGTCAGGTGCAGCAGGCCGTCGCCGCTGTCCTGTTGTGGGCGCGGAGGATGCGGCAGGCCATGGTCTTCTCCCGGGCTGCCGCCATGGTGGGTGTGGCCTCACGGACGGCGCCGCCGATCCAGAGGACGGGAAGATCGTGCAGCTTGATCATAGGATAGCACCCCTTTCGGGAAATCAGAGTGTCGGGCACAGGCGGCCCGTGCAATAATGTAGTCAGTATAGCACGATGATGGAAAATTGCAAGTTTGAAAAAATTTGCGTTTTGCAAAATTTTGCTGCAAGGTTGGTGATGACGGATAAATTTGCGTTAAAATAAAAATTTTGAAATTTTAAAAATTTTGCTCTTGCAAAAATGAAAGCGGCGGACGTATAATCACCCATGAAACCAAAACTACCGCCCTGCGGCGAAAGGGAGAAACCGATATGACCGAGAAAGGACACCACGATTTTAAAACAGTATACCAATCCTCTGAGCCGCAGCATCCAGGAGCAGTACGCCATCAGTCGGATCACTACCGGGGCGATATAAAGCTGGGCCTGCGGAATAACGATGGCACGGGCGTTTTGGTGGGTGTGTCTAAGGTGGGCAGTGTTCAGGGTTATCTGATGCAGGACGGTCAGCGCGTTCCCCGCCCCCGGGCAAGCTGTACTACCGCGGCATCGAACTCAACGAGATCGTGGAGGCCCACCGGAAGGCCGGCACTTTCGGCTTCGAGGAGGTAGCCTACCTGCTGCTGATGGGCTTATCTGCCCTCCAAGAGCGAACTGGCCTACTTCGACAAGATCATGAACCAGGCCCGCAAGCTGCCTGAGGGCTTCACCGAGGGCATGATCATGCGGCACCCCAGCCACAATATCATGAACGAACTGGCCCGCAGCGTGCTGAGCCTGTATTCCTACGATCCGGACCCGGACAACACCTCCATCGACAATATGCTGCTGCAGTCCGTCAAGCTCGTTGGCTATTTCCCGTCCATTGTGGCCAATGCCTACGCGGTGAAGCGCCATTACTTCCACGGCGACTCCCTGCATATCCACTTCCCGGTGCCGGAACTGTCCACGGCGGAGAACTTCCTGCGCATGATGCGCCCGGACAAGAGCTACACTGATGAAGAGGCCCATCTGCTGGATATGATGCTGATGCTCCATGCCGAGCACGGCGGCGGCAACAACTCCACCTTCGTGTGCCGGGCGCTGTCCTCCAGCGGTACGGATACTTACAGCGCCATCGCCGGAGCTGTCGGCTCGCTCAAAGGGGCCCTCCACGGCGGCGCAAATGCCAAGGTCATGGAGATGTTCGGCTACGTCAAGGAGAATGTGGATCCCCACGACGACGGATCCATCCGGGACTATCTTGAGCAAGCTGCTGGACGGCCAGGCGGGCGATCGGTCCGGCAAAGATCTACGGCCTGGGCCACGCGGTGTACACCATGTCGGATCCCCGTGCCGTGCTGCTGAAGAAGTACGCCCAGCGCATGGCGGAGCTGAAGGGCTACGCCGACGACTTCGCCCTGCTGCAGAAGGTGGAGGAGCTGGGCCTGCCCATGGTCATGGAACGCAAGCACAGCGACACGCCCATGTGCGCCAACGTGGATATGTACTCGGGGCTTGTGTATACCATGCTGGACATACCCCAGGACGTATTCACGCCGCTGTTTGCCTCCGCCCGTATTGCAGGCTGGTGCGCCAACCGCATTGAGGAGGTGGTCACCTGCCACCGGATCATGCGCCCGGCCTACCGTGCCGTCACCACCCATGAGGCGTATATCAGAGCCGTCCCCCATGGGGGACGGCTCTTTTTACAGGACCAGGTTTTCGTCGGTGATCTCGCCCTTGCAGACGATGTTGGTGGGGCCGGTCAGATACAGGTCGGTGACGCGGCTGGCCGCGTCACGTTCCGCGTCCACATACAGCGTGCCGCCGGTCATGTCTACCCGCACATGCTTGCCGGAGACCTTGCCCAGCAGCGTCAGCACCGTCACCACGGAGCCGGTGCCGGTGCCGCAGGCGTAGGTAAAATCCTCCACCCCGCGCTCGTAGGTGCGCTCATACACATGGTCGGGGCCGACGATCTCATAAAGTTCACGTTGGCGCCCTTGGGGAAATCCGGATAGTGCCGCAGGGTCCGGCCCCAGCCGGAGCAGCGCCGCCGCGTCATAGTCTCTCAAGCCGGCGATAGGTACCGCCGCGTGGGGGATGCCGGGGTCGCCCAGCTCCACATAGGCGCAGTCGTAGGTGATGCCGTCCACCTCCGCCGTACCGTCCAGCCGCGGCAGATGCACCGGGCGCCGTTGCCGCACATCTCACCCGTGGAGCCGTCGGAGTTGAAGAACAGCATTTTGTAGTCGCCGCCACAGGTGGGGGGCTTCACCACCATGAAGCCGTCTGCGCCGATGGACATATGCCTCTCACACAGGACGCGGACGATCTCCGGCCACCTGTTCTCGGGGATGGCGTTCCGACGGTCGTCCACCACGATAAAATCATTGCCTGCCCCGTTCATTTTCCAGAATTCCATGATAGCCCTCCCTCGCGGTATTTTCTGCCGCCGCCATTGTCAAATATTTCATCGTGGTTGGTGGCTATTCCTGTTTAAAGGTATATTCATGTTGAAACTCCGAACCGGAATCTTTGTAAAATTCCCTACCGCTCTTTAACCAGAAACAATGGGTAACCGCATGCCTAACCGGGAGAGCAGTTCGTTGGTAATCGTCCCACAGCATGCAGCCAGTTCCTCTGCCCGAATCACCTGACCGCCATCCCGGCCGATAATAGTCACTGTATCGTCAGGAGCGACCTCCGAAAGATCTCTGACGTCCACCAGCAACTGGTCCATGCACATCCACCCCACCATAGGACAACGCCGGCCCTGAATCAGCACCTGGCCGCCCCGCTGAGGCAGATCCCGGGGCAGACCGTCCGCGTAGCCGATGGTGACCACCGCCAGTTTGGTTTCTTGCTCTGCCTGAAAGACCCGCCCGTACCCGGCGCTCTCTCCGGCTTGCACAGTGCGGATACTGGCCACTCTGGCCCGGAGAGACAGAACCGGCCGCAGGTCAAGGCTTCGCTGAACAGGCGCATCATCGCTTCGAACTCCATAGAGTGCGATTCCAGCCCGGACATAGTCACAGGGCTGAGCTGGGAGGTTCCAAAGTCCATAGCTGGACTGGATATGAACTTTGCCGGGATCATATCCGGCAGTTCGGAGCCAGGCCACCGTATCATAGAACAAGGTCAGCTGCTCCTGGGTGTAGGCAACATCTTCGGCTTCCAGGCTGTCCGAGACATATAGATGAGAAAAGACACCGTCCACTACCAGGTTTGGAAGCCGGAATGCCTCCAGGATCTCCTTCCGGTTTTCCGCCAGGATGCCCAGCCGATGCATCCCCGTGTCCAGGGCCAGATGGACATGGACACGCCGCCCTCTGGCTGCCAAGGCCCGCCCGTGGTCAATATCCGCCACCGTCTGGGTCAGATGCCATCGTGTCAAGAGCGGAGCTTCCTCCGGGGAGGTATAACCTAAGATCAAGATCGTCCCCCGGATGCCCGCCTTTCGCAGAGCAATCCCCTCGGCCAGGCAGGCCACGGCAAAGGCCCGGACGCCCGCTCGCTGTAAGGTGCGGGCGGTCACTGCCCCGCCGTGACCGTAGGCCTCCGCCTTTACCACCGCCATCAGCTCTGTCCCCGGGGCCAATGTGTTCCGCAGCACCTGGGCGTTGTGCCCAAGGGCCGCCAGATCCACCTCCCGCCAGGCCCGAGCGGTGGGGCTGGGCTTCTTTTGAAGCCTCAGCAGGCAAGGGGCGGAGAGCAGCGCACTGAGCGCCAGCACCACAATAAAATGGAGAACACTGTTTTCAATGAGCATTTCTCCCAGTCCCAGTAGCTTTGCCGCTCCCCGGACCAGTACGATGCAGAGGGGATGGAGCACATACATGGCTGTGGAAAATTCCCGGACTTTCCTGGACTCGCCCTTGTTTCCGCCCAGCAGCAGAGAAAAAAGGCATACTATGCACAGGGGGAGGGCGAGGTACATGCTGTCGTGGCGCTGGACATCCATGCGATGGAGCCACAGCCCCTCGGCGCTCATGGCTGCCAGAGAGAGGAAGAAGCCCGCCAGAGACAGCTTTTGGTTCCACCGCCTTCCAGCGGCCCCAAGCAGAAGGAACAGTGGCGCGAAGAACAGGCCATTGCGGGTATAGCCGCACAGTGTAAAAATGCCGTCGTAAAAGGTCCGAAGCAGCGGGATCTGGGAAACCAGTCCATAGTAACTGTCCCCGCCCAGACCGATGAGATAGAGTAGCGCCGCCACAGGCAGAGCCACCCGCAGGCCCAGCCGGCTGAGCCACCGGGCGATGACGATGCCCAGAATGGTCGCCGGGAAATACCACAGGTGGTAGAAGGTGCCGTCCACCAGCAGTTTCCGCAAAACATCCGCCGGACCGGTGAAGCTGCCGGCATAGAGATTCACTGGCAGATACAAAAGGATGCAGACGCCGTAGAGCAGGCAGAGCTTTTTCAGCTGCCGCCCCACACCAGCCCAGTGATTCCGGCTCAGAAAGTACCCAGTGGTCATCAGAAAGAATGGGACTGCCACCCGGGCCAGTACCCGGGTAAGCCAGAAATCAGCCATGGCAGACACATCCGCCAGGGGCGAGGTGTGGTTCATCACCACCAGCAGGACTGCCGCCAGACGAAAGAGGTCCAAAGTCGGGACGGTTTTCTTAGCCGTTCTCATGGGTATCCCCCCACCATGTCAGGATAAATCCCTCCACATTGTCGCCGGATATCTGGCAGCAGCCCTCCGGCACTTCCACCTCTGTGACGGCTCCGGCGGCGGGCACATAGAACACCTGGGCCATGCGGCCGTTTTCCAGAGCGACGCTCCGGGGACCCTGCCGCAAAAAGTCCCGGTACTCCTCCAGACACAGCCCGTTGGTTTCCATCAGCTGGGCGTGGGGCGCCCCCACATAGCGGAAGTGCCACGGCTCAGCCGAGATCCCGGTGACTTCCTCCTTGCCCCGCTGGTAGCGTTCGATAAAGCCGTACCGGGCCGCCAGACGCCTAAATCTTCCGCAGACGCCGTCATAGGGAAAGGCAGGCCGGATGAAGTCGATGTATCCGGCAGCCTTTCCCAGGTCGATGGCAAGTCCGGTCTGATGCTCACTGCATCCTGGAAGGGCCACATACTGGCGGGTAAATGTCTCCCCATGCTCCGCCATGGAGTCATCCCAGATCCGCTGCTGTTCCTGCTGGCTCCGCCAGCCGGACACCGGCACGATCTCCCGCTGTCCCCCCGCCTTTTGGATACAGGCAGACAGTAGCTGCCGTGCCCGGCTTTCAAGAAGAATGTCGGGGTGGTGCGGGTCCACCGAGGTCAGCGCAGATCGCTCTTTTTCATGCAGGGGATGCGCCCGGTTGACCAGGACCAGCGGCCCCTGAAAAATCTGCTCCCGGGGAATCGACACGGTTCTCATCCCACCACCCCCAACTCGATCAGGCGGGTCACCAGCTCCCCAAAGGAAATGCCGATGCCCTGCATCATGCTGGGGTAGCGGCTGTGGGCGGTGAAGCCGGGGATGGTGTTGACCTCATTGAAGACGATCTCCCCATCCGGGGTGAGGAACAGATCCACCCGGGCGAATACCCGGCAGTCCAGGGCACGGTAAATGGTTTTTGCCGCTGCCTGGATCTCTGCCGCCTTCTCCGGCGGGATGCGGGCAGGACAGTGGATGGCGGAGGTCTTTAAGGTGTACTTCTCCTCATAGTTGAAAAAGCCCTCCGACAGCGCAATCTCGTCCACCAGACCCACGGTCAGTTCCTCGTTGCCCATGACCGCGCAGCCCACCTCAAAGCCGGGGATCGTCTCCTCCAGGATCACGGCGCTGTCGTGGCGGAAGGCCTCCTCCATGGCGGCGGGCAGTTCTTCCGGCCCGGAGACTTTGGTGATACCGAAGGAGGAACCGGCCCGGACCGGCTTGACAAACACCGGGTATCCCAGTTCCTCCGCTGCCTGGGCGATCCGGCTGAAATCATCGCTGGAATGAAAGACGTGGCTCCGGGGGACCCGGATGCCGGCCAGGGCCGCCAGCTGGTGGGCCCGGTCCTTGTCCATGCACAAGGCGCTGGACAATGTCCCGCAGCCGATGACCGGGACCCCGGCCAGTTCAAAGAGTCCCTGTACCGTACCGTCCTCGCCGTTCTTGCCGTGGAGGACTGGGAATACCGCGTCAAAGAGGAGACGGCGGCCGGAACCGTCCAGCAGTAGTAAAGCGTGGGCCTCCCGTTCCACCAGCGGGGTGCAGGGGATACAGTCTGCCGCCTGCTGCCAAGTACCGTCCTCCAGCCGGGAGAGGTCGCCGGTATAGCAGAGCCACTGCCCCTCCCGTGTGATGCCCACAGCCAAAGGAGTATAGCGGGCGGGGTCCATGTGGGACAGCACCGCATAGGCGGAATGGAGAGAAACTTCGTACTCCGTGGAGCATCCGCCGAAGAGAACGAGAATGGTTTTCATGGGATAAGACCTCCTAATCAAAATAAAGCGCCTGATTCTGATACTGAAATGGTACCAGAACCAGGCGTTTCATACTTGTCTATCTACCAACGGATGCCTTGCAAGTTTTCTGCGAAATTCTTGTGATTTTCTTACGGCGCTTCTGAATGGTCTGACGGAAGACAGATGGTGAAGGTGATCCGATCCTCGGTGCTGTCCGCCCGAATGGTCCCGCCGTGGAGCTCCACGATCTCCTTGGCGATGGCTAAGCCAAGGCCCGCACCACCTGTCCGGGTGGCGCGGGAGCTGTCCAGACGGAAGAACTGTTCAAAGATCCGGTCCAATTTCTCCTGGGGGATGTTCTTTCCCGCATTGGAGAAGGTGAGTACGATTTTCCCGGCCTCTATCCGTCCGGCAATTTCCACCGTGCTGTCCGGCAGGCTATAATAAGACGCGTTGCGCAGGAGATTATCAAAGACCCTTGCCAGCTTATCCGGGTCACAGGAATAGTGCAGCTTGGGCGGCAGATCCAGGCTGCATGACAGCCCCGATTCTGCGAAAATGGGGCGGAATTCGCTGGCGACCTGCTCCAGCATCCGCGTCAGGTCCACGCTCTGCCGCTCCAGCTCCAGGCGAGAGAGGTTGAAGCGGGTGATGTCGAAGAACTCGTTGATGAGGTCCTCCAGCCGCTCCGCCTTGTCCAGGGCGATGCCGGTGTAGCGGGCGCGCAGCTCCGGGGAGAGCTGGGGCTCGTCACGGAGCAGTGTCAGATAGCCGATGACGCTGGTGAGGGGGGTTTTCAGGTCGTGGGCCAGATAGACGATCAGGTCGTTTTTCCGCTGTTCCGCCTCCCGGGCGGCCCGGGCGTCCCGGAGAGCATGCTCCCGGGCCAGATTCAGCTGGATGGAGATATCCTCCAGGGAATCCGGCAGCTGGATGGGCTCCTCACTGGGGCGGGATAATTGCTCTGCCGCATTGGCCACCACGTCCAGCTGCTTGATGGGCTTGGAGATAAAATAGAAGCTGATGACCACCCAGCCCGCCAGCACTGTGACGATGCAGACCAGAACGATGTAGTCTCGAACCCAATTCAGGAAGTCGTAGAGCGGCGAGGGCTGCCAGGTGATGCTGGCGCAGATGATGAAGCCCAGGAATGCCAAGGCCATCACTGCGACCACCCAAGCCATGAGGACCAGCAGGTAGCCGCCCCAGATGCGCAAAGATCTCCGGCGGCTGCGGGTATTTCCTTTCTTACTCAATGGTGTACCCCACCCCCCAAACGGTCTTGATGAATTTGGGCTTTCGGCTGGGCTCGTGCATCTTTTCCCGTAGCCGGGCGATGTGACTCATGACGGTGTTGTTGCTGTCCATAAACGCTTCGCCCCAAACATGTTCAAACAGTTCCTCGCTGGACACCACATTCCCCGGTGCTCACATAGATACCAGAGAATGGAGAATTCCAAGGGCGTCAGGGCCAGTTCCTCGCCGAACAGGACGCACTTGTGAGTGGCCTTGGAGATCTGAAGGCCTCGAAAGTCGTATTCGGTGACCTCCTGGACTGTCCCCTCTCCTTGGGGTTGTACCGGGTGTAGCGGCGCAGCTGAGTCTTGACCCGGGCCACCAGTTCCAGAGGATTGAAGGGCTTGGTGATGTAGTCGTCCGCTCCCAGGGTCAGCCCCATGATCTTGTCCATGTCCTCCACCCTGGCGGTGAGCATCAGGATGGGGAACAGGTGCGCCTCCCGGATCTTCTGGCACAGAGTGAAGCCGTCCATATCCGGGAGCATCACATCCAGCACCGCCAGATTCAAGCGTGTCGTCCGCACACAAGCCAGGGCGTCGGAGGCATTATAGAATTTGTGGATGGTGAAGCCTTCGTTTTTCAGATAGACCTCCACCAGATCTGCGATCGCAGTCTCGTCATCGACGACTAAAATATGTGTAGCCATAGTTGCCGGCCTTTCGTGTTTTTCTGCATTATAACACGGAACGTATAAAAAAGCGAGTATGACTCTTGATTTTTCCTAAACATGTCCTAAAGGGGACTGTTGCGGTCTCCTGTCTGCGCAAAATTCTCACCAGACTGTATCGAAACTACGATCTTCCAGACTCCTGTTTTCGTAGGGTCGAAGTCGTGAAGCTGCGCCGCAGTGCTCTGTCATCCTTCGCTGGCAGGATCGGTCTGCGTATCATACGATGAACATTCCTCCAGATCTGCAGCCTGCTACCCGGATAGGCTTTTTTCAGCTTTGTGACAGCACGCTCCTTTGCCTTTTCCACGGCGGACTCCTTCATCATGTGGTACATGCCGATTTCCTTCAGCGAAGTTTTTTCAAATCCGAATACGCCGTAGAATTTTCCGAGGATGTCCCTGTCCTTCTTCGGGAGAGCATCAAATAGTTCCTGCAGCAGCTCAATGCAGACTTTTCGATACACGACCTGCTCCGCAGAAACAGAGAGATTCCCAGGCATCAGCCGCTCAAAGGGATCACCGTCATAGCTCCCAGGGATAAGATCATTGACACCAACAAAATGGGTGTTGTAACGGATGTGCTTGACAGCCTGTTCCAGAAGGACATCCATTTTCTCCGCGATCTCTTCGATGCTGAACTGACCTGAATGATATAGCCTTTGTGCCTGCCGGACAGCATCCATCTCGTGCTTGCTCAGAGAAAGATTTCCGATATGTTGCTCCAGCCAACGGGTCATCCGGCCTTTCAGATGTGGGTACAGGTAGGTGGCAAGCACAGCACGGCTCTCATCGTATTCTCTGCTCTGGACCCGTGTCAGAAATTCCAACGCACCCTCGCCGCAAAGATCCTCCAGAATCGTTTTCGTATAGCCGGACAACTCTCCCGGTCTTTCCCTGTCCATATGCAGACAGTTGAACTCTCTGGCAGTCTCCCGGGCGATGCGCCGGATCAGCCCGAGATTCCTGCGGTACAACTCCTCCAGCGCGCGCTCATCACCGCCGTAATATCGGCGGACCAATTCCTCATTGGTCATGGGTCCCACCCGCCTTTGCTTTCGGTGGACGCCCTCGGGGCTTGCTCACTCTGGTGATGCGGCAATATTCATACACTTGCGCAGTAGATATTTGTTCAGAAAACTCCTCAACAGAGATATCCGGGCTGCGCAGCGCATCGTAGAGCCGGTCTCGCACATGATCCTTGGCTCTTCTGGCATCTTCCTGAGAGATAGCTCCCCGCTGCATATCCTTCGTGATCCTGGAAAAGGCAGTCAGCTTGGCCTTCACCTTGGGGTTGTTCTTTGCCAGTTCCTTTTGAACTTCCACCGTGCCAAATTGCCGACAGGTGTAGCCAGGAGCGTGGGGACAGGCCCCCTTCGCAGTACAAAGCGTGGACGCCGCTCTTCAGCATGAAGTATTTCCCGCAGATGATGCAGCGGCGGATGTTGTGTCCGCTATTCAGGGCCAGCATATAGTCTGCCTTCATCAGCGCCTGTAAGCTGTCCGTCACATGCTCCTGACAGATGGCCATGGAGCCGTCCGGCAGCTCCCGCGGGACATAGGAGAGCATATATTCATCGTGTCTCCTGTAGCAGTCCCCGTGGTAAGTGATGGGGTTGACGATCAGCTTCTCTGCGGTGCGATCATCGTTATAGAAACCATAGAGCGCTGCCGCATAACTTTCCGGCCCATTGATAAACTTGATGAAATTCCGGATGGTAGGAACAAAGGCACGGATGTCGTGAAGATACATCATGTAGCGGTCGATGTATTTCTTGTAGGCACTCCAGGTATCTTCGCACGCTCCCAGGAGGCGAAACATCTCGTAATAAAACAACTCGCCCTTTTCCTCGCTGCCCTCTCTGCGACGAAACAGATCCAGCAGTCCCAAGGAGATTTCAGGATCGCTGTCCCCATCATCGCTCTGGAAGAATTCTTCCGCTGAGGCGCTGAGAAGTTTTGTCTGATCATCCTCTGAAAGGCTGTGCTCCTCGGGAGGAAACAAGCTGAACTGTCCTGTGATCTCCCGTATCACCGAAAAGAAAGCGTCATAGCAATCGTCCGGTAGCAAGCGGAACACAGTATATCGGCGAAGTTCCTGACAGAGCTGCTCCATCTCATCATTCAGTTTCCACCAAAGTTCACTCTTGCGGACATACTCGTAGATGTCCATAAGGGTACGGATGCGCACCATCCGTTCGTGCAGGGGGTGGTAGTCATCCGGTGATAGATTCAGCAGATCTTCGGTCAGCCTGCCTGCCTCAAACTGCTGCCCGTTCAGCTCCAAGGTGCTGCCGTAGGTATAGAATATGATGCTCCCCTCCATTTCCACTGGCCCCCTCCTCTGCAATAATTTGTCCTACTTGATTTTTAATCTGTCCATGCTTTTTATCAGGATACCATCTTTTCCACCACAATACAAGCAGAGGGGCAAGGGGATGCTCAAAAAAGTCCTGTGGGCACTGCTCCTCTAAAAGAATACTACTCCCACTTCTTTCGATGTGGGAGATTTTTGTATTCAGATATTTTGAATTGGAGGTACTGACTATGAGCAACAAAATGGACCGTCCTCTGGTCACGGTGGACGGTAGGACGCTGATGGACCGTCCGCTGGAGCCGCCCAATTTTGTGGTGGACACCCTGATCTCTCAGGGTCTGCATATCCTGGCAGGCTCACCAAAGGTGGGCAAGTCCTGGCTTGCTCTGTGGCTGGCGGTGACAGTTGCCAAGGGAGAACCCGTCTGGAACATGGCCACCAAGCAGGGCACCACGCTCTATCTCTGTCTGGAGGATTCCGTCCTCCGCATCCAGAACCGGCTCTTTGAGATCACGGAGGACGCGCCGGACAGCGTCCACTTCTGTACGGAGTGCGCACCCATCGGCCAGGGGCTGGAGGGACAGGTAGAGGGCTTCCTCGTAGCTCATCCAGATACGGTGCTAGTTCTCATCGACACCCTGCAGATGGTCCGCCCGGTCCACGATGCCACCTACGCCAATGACTACCGGGATCTGTCTGTGCTCAAGCGGCTGGCGGACAAGCACGGCATTGCCATCCTGCTCATCCATCATCTACGAAAGGAAACTGCCGATGATGTGTTCAACCGTATCTCCGGTACGACAGCCATCAGCGGGGCGGTGGATTCCAGTTTTACTCTGGTGGAAGATCGGCGCGGCAGCGGTAAGGCGAAGCTCTCCTGCATCGGTCGTGACATTGAATACCGGGAGTTGTCTCTGGAACGCAACGTTGAAAACGTGTGGGAGATGGTAGCAGACAGCAGAACGCAGCCGGAGCTACTGGGCGACCGCATCACCTATCTGGTCTCTGAACTGATGCGCGACCGTACGGAATTTATCGGCACTCCCACGGAGCTGTCTGAAAAAATCGACCCTGTCGGTATGGAGCGTATCTCGCCTAAGAAAGTGTCCCGCCTGATCCTGCAAAGCCTTGACGCACTAAGCAAAATCGGCATTTTCGGTATGGTGCGCCGCAGCAACGGGAAGCGGCTCATCGAGCTGCGCCGTGCCGAAAGTGACGATGCCCAGGGTGTCCCGGTAGTCGACCCTGTTGACCCTGCCGGGGCGCTGTGCGGCGATTTGCGGGAGATTGCCGGGCATGGCGAGTAAACACCCGCAGGGAAAAAGAAACGCCGTTTGTGGCCATTTGTGGCCGAAAGCGGAGCGCGGGTGTTCGGTGCAGGGAAATCACCTCCTTGGAGGTGGCCAGCATCGCGTTTGTCTGGTCAACGGCACAGCCGCCGCCCGCCTTCCGCATGAATTCCGGGCAGAAGCCCGGGCCCACTTTATCTGTGATTTGGAGGAAACGACATGAAAAAAGATATCAAATTCAGCACCCGGATGGCATCCACAGACCGGGAGGCCATCAAGGAATTGGCGAAACGCTCCGGGATGTCCATGAGCGATTATGTGACAGCCTGCTGTCTGGGAAAGCAGGTTGTGGTCATCGACGGACTGAAAGAAGTGCTGAAGGAGCTGAAGTCCATCGGCAGAAATCTGAATCAGCTTGTCACCCTGGCGCACATGGGACGAGTGACGGTGATCGATCTGGACAGCGTACGCCAGGCGTTCTCTGAACTCTGTGCTGCTGTTCGGTTGATTCTTGAACGAAAGCGGTGGTGAAGCTATGGCTATCATCAGCTTCACCAACTACAAGCGGGGCCAGACCACCGGATGCATGAGAGCCGTGATGCGGTACACCATGCAGGATAAGAAGACTGAGTTCGAGGGGCAGAAGTTAATTACAGGCATCAACTGCCAGCCGGAATCTGTCTATGCGGATTTCATGACCACCAAGCGGCTGCATCACAAGACCGACGGCGTGCTGTTCTACCACATGGTACAGAGCTTCCCGAAAGGCGAAGCAGTCGATCCGGTCGCCGCTCATGCAGCGGCATTGAAGCTGGCTAAGTACTATGAGGGATATGAAGTTCTGGTCTGCACCCACACAGACCGGGAACACATCCATTCCCACTTCCTCATCAACTCCGTCAACTTCGATACAGGAAAGAAACTGCACATCGCAAAGGAGCAGCTCCAGGAACTGCGACAGCGCAACGACATGGTCTGCAAGGAGTTTTCACTTCCTGTATTTCAACCCAGGGAACAAAAGCAGAAAACAAAGACTATGACCATCGGAGAGTATCACACGGCGGCCCGTGGTCAGAGCAAGAAGCTGCAGCTCATGAATATCATCAACGACTGTATGCGCCACGCCTCCAGCCGTGAGGAGTTTATTGCGCTGATGGAGAGCGAGGGCTACAAGGTGCGCTGGGAAAAGTCCCGAAAGAATATCACCTATACCACGCCGAGTGGCTGGCAGTGCCGTGACCGCTTGCTGTTCGGTGACAAATATCTGAAGGAGAATATGGAATATGAATTCAGGATCAGAGAAGAAATTATCCATGGACGAGCTCATGGCCCTGAACCGGCCCGAGCCTTCACCGCAGCCGACAGCGCGGGAGTCGAGTTCACCGATCACGCCCATTGTCATCCAGTGTCCGCTGCCGGAGGCTCTGACGATGCTGACACAGAAGACAGAATCCATCGGGTGGGAAGTGCGTGGAATGCGGGAGTATCTTCCGAACCTGAGATCACACACAGACCTGACAGCGGTGCAGAACAGCATGGCGGAGATCCAGAAATCGTTGACGGAGATGACCACTCTGCTGGAACAGGCTGGGAAGAAGAAAGAAAAGCATTCCTGCAAATGGCTGGACTGGCTTCCGGACTTCGACCTGATCGTAGTGGCCAAATGGATCGTACTGGTACTGCTCATCGTGGCGGCACTGCTGGGGATGGGGTATGGCACAGCGACAGTGGTCAGCAACATCCGCAACCTGTTTCTATGAAGCCGCTCCACGCTGGACTGTATGGTCTGGCGGTAACTGGAGCGTTACTGGATGATGGTAACGAAGATGTCGAGGAATGTTACCGCCGTATCCAGGCAGAACAGGAAGCCAAAAATATCGGCGCTGTCATCGGACTGGTGGCCGGCGTAGCCATGGTGCTCACACAGGATGAGCAATCATCTACAGAACAGCAGCGGGCCGAAGATCAGCAGGCAGAACAAACACAGCAGCAGACCATGTAACGGTCTGCTATTTTTGTTGCCTGACTGTAGCGTCAGGGGAAAGGAACGATATGGCGTATAAATTCAAATACAATGAGCGTCCCCGCTCCTACAGTGAAGAAAAGCATGGAGATGAGGATATTCCCTCTGCCAAGGCAGTGCGGGATACCGCAGTGGAAGAAAGGGACGGCAAGATTATAAAAAGCCGCCGACAGCATGTATGCGGCAGAGAGTACATTGTGTTCGCGGAATTCAGTTTCGGAGGAACGCAATCTACGGTCGATCTTATGAAACAGGTCATCGACCTGGAGCAGGACGCAAAAAATATTTCCGCCTGAAAAACAGGTTCGCATAGACAAACAAACCGATTGAGGGTATTGTATGGTTGCAATCTCTCAATCGGTTTGGCATTTTATGAAGGAGGTCAATATGTTACAGCCAAACCAAAAGATTACGGCGCTCTATTGCCGTCTGTCCCGAGACGATAATCTGGAGGGCGACTCCAACAGTATCCAGAACCAAAAACTTATCCTGCAAAAGTACGCCGATGAGAATGGGTTCCAGAACACCAGATTTTATGTGGACGATGGCTATTCCGGCACGAATTTCAATCGCCCAGCCTTTGAACAGATGCTGGATGACATGAGCAACGGCGACATCGCCGTCATCATCACAAAGGATCTCTCCCGCCTTGGAAGAAACCAGCTTCACACCGGCCTTTATATTGAGGAGATCTTCCCATCCAACGATGTGCGCTACATCGCTGTCAATGACAATGTGGACACCAAGTATGAAAACAGCAACGAACTGATGCCCTTCAAGAATTTGTTCAACGAGTGGCATGTGCGGGACTGCAGCCGCAAGGTACGGAATGTGGTGAATGCCAAGGCACAGCGGGGAATCCGGGTGGGGACACGAGCTCCCTACGGCTACCGCAAGGGTGCAACCAAGGACTCTCCTCTGCTGGTGGATGAGGAGGCGGCGGCTGTCGTCAAACGCATCTTCGCCATGTGCGCCGGTGGAATGGGACCGTCCCAGATCGCAAAGCAGCTTAAGAAAGAGCATATCTACAGCCCATCCATGTACGCCTATACGAAATTCGGCACATCCCATTCCGGGCTGAATGCAGAGCGGCCCTACAACTGGACCGGCGACATGGTGGCGGATATGCTTCAGAACATGGTCTACCTTGGACACACGGTCAACCTTCGCTACAGCACCAAGTCCTACAAGGACAAAAAGAGATGCGAACGCCCCAAATCCGAGTGGCTGATCTTTGAGCATACTCATGAAGCGCTGGTGGATCAGGAAACCTGGGATATCGTACAGGAGGTACGATCCCATAAACGCCGCCGGACAAATATGGATGAGCAGAATATGTTCTCTGGATTGGTGTATTGTGCGGACTGCGGTATGCCCATGGTGCTGCACCGGGCGCACACCATGAAGCCGGAACAGAACAATTTCACCTGCCGCACCTACAAGAAGGACGGGGCAGAAGTGTGTAGCGCTCACTATGTCCGGGAAGTGGCACTAAAGGAAATCGTGCTGGAAACGATCCGCAGAGCCACACAGTTTGCCCGGAGCGCTCCGGAGCGGTTCGCAGCCTACATCCAGCAGAAGCAATCCACTGAGGTGGCAAAGGAGATCCGGGGGGTGGAACGGGAATTGTCCACGATGCGGAAACGGGATGGCGAACTGGATGTGGTGTTCAAGCGGATGTACGAGGACAGCGCCCTGGGACGGGTGAGCAATGAACAGTTCCGCTTGCTGTCTGGGGCATACTCCAAGGAGAAAGCGCAGCTGGCCGAAACCATCCCTGCCACGGAGGAGCGCCTGGAGAAACTACGCAGTAGCATGGCCAACGCCAAGAACTTCATCGCCAAGGCCAGAAAGTTCACCGACATGACGGAACTGACCCCGGAACTGCTCCGCACCTTTGTGGCGAAAATCATCGTGTATGAGAAAGAGGTCAAATACTCCAAGCACGCACCGCAGAAGATCCACATCTGTTTCCGGGACTTCAACCTCAACGAGCCGTATTTATCCAGGGCCAGCTTTGTCTCCAGACCAATGACGCTCTGGTGCAGCAGCACCTGGTTGAGCACGCTGCCCAGCACATAGCGGGTGTTGGGCGTGGAAGCGGCGCACTCCACCGCCTCGCTGATGGCGCAGCCCAGAGAGCCGGTGGTGTCCGGGGAACTCCGCCAGGATCTTGCGGCCTACCTCGGTGGTCAGGGAGGGAGAGGGGGTCACGTCCGCGCCGTAGGTCCGCATGACCTCCCGGCGGAAGGGCTTCTGCTCATAGGAGCACTTTACCATGAACACACGGCAGTCAAGCCCCAGGTAGGCGCAGGCCATGCTCAGGGCCGTGCCCCACTGGCCGGCACCGGTCTCCGTGGTCACGCCGGTCAGACCCTGCTCCTTGGCGTAGTAGGCCTGGGCGATGGCGGAGTTCAGCTTGTGACTGCCGGAGGTGTTGTTGCCCTCGAATTTGTAGTAGATATGTGCCGGGGTGCCCAGCTTCTCCTCCAGACAATAGGCGCGCACTAGCGGGGAGGGACGATACATCTTATAGAAGTTCCGCACGTCCTCGGGGATGGGGATATAAGGGGTATGGTCGTCCATCTCCTGCTTTACCAGCTCGGCGCAGAACACGTGGCCCATCTCCTCCGCCGTCATGGGCTTCAGGGTGCCGGGGTTCAGCAGCGGCGCGGGCTTCCTCTTCATATCGGCTCGAACATTGTACCAATACCGGGGCATCTCGTCCTCGGAGAGATAGATCTTGTAGGGAATGCCGCGGTTCTTCAGTTCTTTCATGGTGTTTGTCTCCTTTCGGTATTGGTCAGCGCGGTACGCTGTGTTACGCAAAATAGTCGATCTGCATGGCGTGCTTGACCTTGGCCAGGGTATCGGCCGCGGCGGCCTGCGCTGCCTCGGTGCCCTGCCGCAGCACGTCCATCACATAGCCGGGGTCCTTTTCCAGCTCCTCACGGCGATTACGGATAGGCTCCAGCGTCTCCTGCAGGACGTTGTTCAGGAACTTCTTGACCTTCACATCCCCCAGGCCGCCCCGCTGATAGTGGGCCTTCAGTTCGTCCAGATTGGCGTAGTCCGGCAGGTATTCGGCAAAGTGCTCATCATTGCAGAAGGCGTCCAGATACATGAACACCGGGTTGCCCTCGGTCTGGCCGGGGTCGCTGACCTGCAGGTGGTTGGGGTCGGTGAACATGCCCATGACCTTGGTGCGGATGTCCTCGGGACTGTCGGACAGGTAGATGCAGTTGCCCAGAGACTTGCTCATCTTGGCCTTGCCGTCGATGCCGGGCAGGCGCAGGCATGCCTTGTTGGACGGCAGCAGGGCCGTGGGCTCCACCAGCGTCTCGCCGTACAGCTCATTGAAGCGGCGGACGATCTCGCGGGCCTGCTCCAGCATGGGCAGCTGGTCCTCGCCTACGGGCACGGTGTCGGCCATGAAGGCAGTGATGTCCGCCGTCTGGCTGACGGGATAGGTCAGGAAGCCCATGGGGATGCTGTGGTTGAAGCCCCGCAGCTGGATCTCCGCCTTCACGGTGGGGTTGCGTTCCAGCCGGGCCAGCGTCACCAGGTTCATGTAGTAGAAGGTCAGCTCCGTCAGCTCACACACCACGGACTGGATGAACATATGGCACTTGGCGGGGGTCCAGACCGCAGGCCATGTAGTCCAGCGCCACCTGTAGGATGTTCTCCCGCACCTTACCGGGGTTGTCGAAATTGTCGGTCAGGGCCTGGGCGTCGGCGATCATAAAGAACAGCTTTTCAAATTTGCCGCTGTTCTGCAGGATGACGCGGTTGCGGAGGGAGCCCACATAGTGGCCCACGTGCAGGCGGCCGGTGGGACGGTCGCCGGTGAGGATGATCTTACCCATAATCGTGATTCCTTTCTGTATGAGAAATGTTTTTCGAGACAACAAAAAAGTCTGTCCCATGGAAAATCCATGGGACAGACTGAAAATAAAGCCTGCGGTACCACCCACATTGGCGTAAAAACGCCCACTTTGCGCGCACTGTCATGCGTTCCGCCGGGATAACGGCCGCGGCTGCCGTCGGGTATTACTTGCCGGATAAGGCTTTCTCCCCGCCCTCGTAAGTCCATTCACCGCACGTTCTGCTGCCACGCTTTCACCGATACGCGGCTCTCTGAAAGTTTCCTGTGCGATTACTCCTCTTACTCAACGGTTTTTGAAGTATGGGGTTATTGTATCACCTTTTTTGCAGATGTCAAGAAAAAATTTTATCGGACGGCGCTATCTGCACAGCATTTCCAGCAGCTGCGGGGCGGTGTCCGCGATGCGTTCCGCACCGGCAATTTCCAGTTTCTCGCGGCCGCGGAAGCCCCAGCTGACGGCGATCAGCGGCAGACCGGCGTTGCGGGCCGTGGCCACATCTACCTCGCTGTCGCCCACATACACGGCATTTTTTCCGGGCGGACGCCGAGATCCGAAAGCGCTTTTGTGCCACAAGGGCTGGCGATGGTTTCGGGTCCACGCCGTCCCGCTGGCCGAGGGCCGGCATACCGGGGAAAAACTTTTTCCGCCAGCGCCTTGGTGGTGGCGTCCGGCTTGTTGGAGACAACGGCGGTCTTCACACCCATTTTTTTCCAGCTCCGCCAGGACCTCCGGAATGCCGGGGTACGGCGCGGTTTTTACGCAATTATGGGCCTGGTACCAGTCCTTGTAGGAGGCTAAAATCTCGTGAAACCGTTGGGGCGCAATGGGTTCGGGGATGGCGCGCTCCATGAGCTTCGCGGCGCCGTTGCCGACGAAGGCGCGTATTTCCTCGAGGGTGCGCTGCGGCCAACCATTTTCAAGCAGGATATGGTTTACAGCGTCCTGCATATCCGATAGGGTGTCTAAAAGTGTGCCGTCCATGTCGAAAAGAACGGCCTGAAAGCGGGGGCAAAGAGGAAAATTCATGTGGCAGGTTCCTTTACATTCAGGTTATTTTATGTTGTTCTTATCTTGCGCGTATAGTCACTTTATCTTGCTCTTAATGAAGCATTATAGCAAACTGCAAGGCACATTGCTATATGCAGTTGTCGTTTTTTTGCGGTACGGCACATTTTTGGCCGGACAGATGGGTCGGCAGGTGGGGCAGGAGGATACTGCCCGGGATCAGCGGGATGCCGATGCCGCCAGGAGGGTGATCTGCGCCTTCGGGGAGCGCCGCGCCGCCCACGGTGCGGCGGCTGAGGCACCGAAGGGCGCGCTGCCGCCTGCGGAAAAGGCGGGACGGACGCCGGCAGAGCCGACGCCCGTCCCAATGCAAAAGGGGAACACACATGGACGTGCGTTATACGCTTGTTACGCCTTCCTGCCGCTCTTGAAGAACGCGCCGATGACCTCGATGACGAAGAACACGATCAGATAATACAGCACGTTCCACTTGTGGGAGTAGATAGCGGCGAACACCATGAACAGGGAGCACAGGATGGCCAGCACGGGCATGACCTTGCCGCGGAAGCCGGACAGATCCTTGCGCTTGAGTAGAGCGATGTAGATGGGGATGTAGATGGCGTACAGGGTGATGATGGGCAGCTCGGAGGAGTCGAACTTGAAGGGACCGAAGCCCCCCATGATAGTGCCGCCGTAGAAGTACAGCAGCCACAGGGAGCTGACCAGCAGACCGAACACGGCGGAGTTGTTGGCCATGTTGGTGTTGGCGTCCACGTTCTTGAACATGGCCAGCTTGGGGCTGCCGCTCTCAACGGCCAAATCGAACATGCCGCGGGTAACAGCCATTGTCAGGCCGTTGCAGGTGCCCCAGCAGGAGATCACAACAAACACGAAGATGGCAGCGCCGCCCACCTGACCAAAGATGTTCTGGAAGGCGATCTTGGCGCCGGCCTCACCGCCGGCCATCATGACCTCGGACTCCACCGCGCCGGCCAGGCCGACATAGTAGATCACGTACACGATAGCCACGATCACGGTGCCGATCAGCAGCGCGCGGGGCATGTTCTTCTTGGAATCCTTCAGCTCGCTGCCGATGGAGGTGGCGCAGATCCAGCCCTCAAAGGCGAAGGCCAGGGAGACGATAGCGCCGAACAGGCCCTCGGTGAAGGGCATCTCGGTAACGACATTGGAGAAGTTGAACTCGGTCATGCCGCTGGTCAGACCCACGATGGTGCCGACAACGGCCATCAGCAGCAGGGGGATCAGCTTGATGATGGTGGTGGCGATTTGGGACTTACCGGGCCAGCTTGGGAGCCAGAGCGTTCATGGTGTAGGTAACGACCATGAAAACACCGGCCAACATCATGATGATGGCCGCCGACCACAGGGTCGTCCCAGCCCATGAGTACGCCGGAAGTAGCCCACCACCAGGGCGGGCAGCCAGCTCAGCACGGAGACACCAGGGAGGGGTTATAGATGACGGCCATGAACCAACCCACATAGTTTTAGCTGTACCACTTGCCGCAGGGCAGGCGTAGCCCAACTGGCGTAAACCCAACAGGACTTTCCACGACGCCGAAGGTCTCGTGACAACGCCTTTGCCAGAATACTGAAGAGGTCGCCATGTCGCCGTCCTTGACCACATAGGCCGCCGCAGGCGATCATCTCGGAGAAATTGATAGTCTCTGCACGGATGAAGCCCCGCTCAATATCGGAGTGGATCTTGCCCGCGGCCTGCGGGGCCTTCGTACCCTTGACGATGGTCCACGCGCGGCACTCATCCTCGCCCTAGGTGAGGAAGGAGATGAGGCCCAGCAGGGAGTAGCTGCACTTGATGAGCCGGTCCAGACCGGACTTTCTCGATGCCCAGGTCCCCAGGAACATGGCGCGCTCCTCCGGGTCGTCCAGCTCAGCGATGTCCTGCTCCAGCTTGGCGCAGATGGGCAGCACCTCGCTGCCCTCGGCCTCCGGCCAGCGCCCGGACCTTCTTCAGATACTCATTGCCCTCCTGATTGGCAAAGCCGTCCTCGTCCATGTTGGCGGCATAGATGATGGGCTTGAGACTCAGCAGGTCCGCCGTCTCCATAGATGGCGCGGTCGTCCTCATCGCACGCAAAGGTGCGGGCGGATTTGCCTCCGTCCAGATGCTGGGCCAGCGCCTTGAACACGTCCACTTCGTGGAGGAACTTCTTGTCGCCCTTGGCAGCTTTGTGCGCCTTATCCACCCGGCGCTGGACCATGTCCAGATCTGCCATGATGAGCTCTATGTCAATGGCCTCGATATCTCCCACAGGGTCCACCGGAACGTTGGTACTGGCGTCCGCCACCACGTGCATGATGTTCTCGTCGTCAAAGCAGCGGACCACGTGGACGATGGCGTCCGTGCGGCGGATGTTCTCCAGGAACTTGTTGCCCAGGAGGCCCAGCGTCTCCAGCTTCAGCAGCTGGTCGCCGGCGATCTTGCCGATGGCGGCCTCGTGGATCAGTTGGGCGTCGGGACAGTTGGCGGTGATGGCCGGGACGGACTCGATGCGGGCGTCGCCCATGATGATGCTGTCGCACTGAACGTGACCGAAGCACTGGGCGTTGCCCACCATCACCGGGTGGAAGATCTGGTGGGAACGGTCCTGGGCCACGCTGCGGGGAGATGACGCGGCCGCGGGCGTCGTGGCCGTTGAGCTCGATACGCATATCGCTCTCGGCCTCCTGAGCGCCGTGGGTCAGCAGGCGCTCGGTGACCACCACCTCGCTGCCGGCTTCGCAGAAGAAGTCCGTCTCGCGCTTGGTGGAGTCGATGCCGCGGATCTGGATCGTCTCCATCTGCATGGTGGCGTTCTCGCCCAGGTAGACCACGGTCTTGGGGTTCATGATGTTGCCGCCGGTCTGGCCGGGGTCTTTCTCGCCGAAGTGCTTTTCCACATAGCGGACCTTGGAATTTTTGCCGATGTGGAAGGTGTGGATGCCGTCGTGGCGGCTTTCGTCACAGCCGGAGTTGTGGATGCCGCAGCCGGCGATAATGTCCACGTCGCAGTCATCGCCCACGTAGAAGTCGTTATAGACCAGCTCACTGAGGCCGCTGTGGCTGATGATGACGGGGATGTAGCATTTCTCACCCTTGGTGCCGGGCTTGATGCGGATGTCAATGCCGGACTTTCCGTCGCTGCGGGGATCGATAGCAATGTGCTCGGTGGACTGACGGGCCTCGCAGCCGGAGTCCTTGCGGATATTGAAGGCGCCCACGGGCTTGCCGGTCAGATCGGCGATCTTTTCCAGCAAAGCGGCGTCGATATCGGTGATCATTGCGCCCCTCCTTTCTCTCCAGTACGGGACAGCTGCCCAGCGTGTCGGCCAGGATCAGGGGAAAATCTCCTCCGTGGTGCCGCGGTGTGCGATCTGGCCGCCGGCGATGACGACGATCTCGTCGGCCAGCTTGATAATGCGCTCCTGATGGGAGATGATGACCATGGTGGCCGCGCCCTCCCGGTGGATCTGCTCGAAGGTCTCGGTCAGCCGGGCGAAGGACCACAGGTCGATGCCGGCCTCCGGCTCATCGAAGATCATCAGCTGGCCGCGGCGGGCCAGAATGGTGGCGATCTCGATGCGCTTGACCTCGCCGCCGGACAGAGACACGTCCACCTCGCGGTCCAGGTAGTCGTTGGCGCAGAGGCCAACCTTGGTAAGATAGGCGCAGCACTTGTCCTTGCTGAGCTTGTCCTCGCCCGCCGCCAGAAGCAGCAGGTCATGGACGGTGATGCCTTTGAAGCGGGGCGGCTGCTGGAAGCCGTAGCTGATGCCGCGCTTGGCGCGCTCGGTGATGGACAGGTCCGTCACGTCCTCGCCGTTGTACAGCACGCGGCCGGAGGGGGCTGCACCAGGCCCATGATGACCTTGGCCAGGGTGGTCTTGCCGCCGCCGTTGGG
>VOFC01006143.1_pt1 | contig 43557 bp, 71 predicted proteins | sample 5384161 | NCBI WGS metagenome assembly VOFC01 (sample SAMN12384722, study PRJNA508395) | human gut metagenome | isolation source: healthy gut B | host: Homo sapiens | reverse complement strand
AAAAGGGAATAAATCCACCAATTGATATTTTACAATCACTTTCAAGGCTTATGAAAGACGGAATCGGAAAAGAATACACAAGAGAAGATCATTCTAAACTTGCAGATAAAATTTTTTCGGCTTACTCTAAGGTTCAAGATGTAAGAGCTTTGGCAACTGTTCTTGGAGAAGCCGATTTGACTGAGGAAGATAAGAAGTATTTGAAATTTGGAAATGAATTTGAGGATAGATTCGTTAATCAAGATAGTAGCGATAATCGCTCTATGGATGATACTTTTAGTTTGATGGAAGAACTTTTGAGGATATTGAGTAATTTCGATTGGGGACGGTTCTTTTTCTGAAAAGGAACCGTCCCAAATGCAAAAAAGATGGAGTGTGAGCAATGGGAAAAATATATTTGTCAACAAAAATAATTTATTAAAATTACAAAATTCAATAAAAGAAATACAAAAATGGTCAAATACTTATTGAGGAAAAAGTTAATATTAAAAAATAAACTTGAAAGTTATAAAGATGAAGCAAGGAATACTCAAAATAAATTAAATGAAATTTTAAAAGATGCGATTGGATAGGGAAAAAACAGACATCCGTCGAACTCCTTTCCAGCAGACCGACCGCGTTTTCCTGCCGGGCGCCTACGCGTGCCCAAGCGCCGCCAGAAAAACTTTCGACACCGGGCACGCGCCGTGTCCTTTTTGATTCGTGATATAACCCCTGCGCCAGAGCGCATGCTGCATTTTTGCTGCAAAATACGCTGCTGGTGCTGCGGCTTTTTCTTTTACAGAATTGCCTTCAGGTCAGCGGTCAGCTTGTCAACCTTTGCCTGTGCATCTTCCAGGCTGGTTCCCTTTACGCCCATATAGAATTTAATCTTAGGCTCAGTTCCGGAAGGACGTGCACAGCACCAGGAATTGTTGGTCAGTTCAAAGTACAGAACGTTGGACTTGGGAAGTCCGGTCGGACGAACCTCGCCGGTTGCCATATCTTTAACCTGATCCTTATCGTAGTCGCGCATCTCTACAACCTGCAGGTCGCCGAAATTCTTCGGCGGGTTGCTGCGAAGCTTTTCCATCATTGCGGAGATCTGGGCTGCGCCGTCGATTCCCTTCAGGGTGATGGCATACTGGGTTTCTTTGTAGTAGCCATATTTCTCATACAGTGCAAGCATCTGATCCCAGCAGGTCATGCCGTGTTTCTTGCACCATGCAGCGGTCTCGCACAGACACATTACTGCAACAATCGCATCCTTATCTCTTGCATGGGTGCCTGCCAGACAGCCGTAGGACTCTTCCAGACCGAATACATAGTGGCCTTTCCCAGCCTGCTCCATCCATTTGATCTGCTCGCCGATATACTTAAAGCCGGTCAGGACTTCTCTTAATTCTACCTTATAATCTGCTGCAATCGCTGCTGCCATATTGGTCGTAACGATGGTGGATACCATAACAGGATCAACCGGCATCCGGTTGGTAGCAGTGCGCTCGCGCAGAATGTACTCTGCAATCAGCATGCCGGACATGTTGCCGGTAAAGGGCATGTACTCGCCGGTCTTGGAATCCTTTGCATAAATGCCGAGACGGTCTGCATCCGGGTCAGTAGCCAGAACGATGTCTGCGTCCACCTTCTTTGCAAGCTTTAATGCCAGGGTAAATGCCTTGGGATCTTCAGGGTTCGGGTAATCCAGCGTCGTAAATGCAGGATCGGGACGTTCCTGTTCGGGAACAACATAAACGTGCTTGAAGCCCAGCTCAGCCAGAATTCTTCTGACGGGCTTGTTGCCGGTACCATGGAACGGTGTGTACACGATTTTCAGTTCATCCGCTACTTCTTTGATGATTTCGGGATGAATGATCTGTTTCTTTAACTCTTCCATGTAGGCAACGTCGATTTCTTCGCCGATGTACTGATACAGACCGGCTTCGATGGCATCGTCCTTGGACATGGTTTTTACCGTATGGAAATCGGTTACATGCTCTACCTCGTCGATGATCTCATGATCCTTGGGGGCAGTTACCTGTGCACCGTCCTCCCAGTAAACCTTGTAGCCGTTGTATTCCGGAGGATTGTGGCTCGCCGTTACAACGATACCGGAAATACAGCCTAAGGTACGCAGTGCAAAGGACAGCTCAGGTGTCGGACGGAGTTCATCGAATACATACGCCTTAATGCCGTTTGCAGCCATGCACAGTGCAGCCTCATCTGCAAATTCAGGAGAATAATAACGGCTGTCATATGCAATTGCAACGCCCTTTTCAGCGCCGCCCTGCTTTAAAATGTAGTTTGCCAGACCCTGTGTTGCTTTTCTGACAGTATAAATATTCATCCGGTTGGTTCCGGCTCCGATCACACCGCGCAGACCGCCGGTACCAAACGCCAGATCCTTGTAAAACGATCTTCAATCTCCGCCTGATTATCTGCAATTTTGCGGAGCTCTTCCCTTTGGTTCCTTCATCAAAGTAGGAATCCTCCAGCCAGAATTTGTACTGATCCATGTAATTCATCGCTTTTGCTACCTCCATCTTTCTGATGCCTGCCGTCTCTTACGTCCCTGCCTGTCAGTCTTCCCTTGGCTGCAGTGCATCTTCTTTAAGTTAGTATACACTATTTTTTCAGACCCGTAAAGAAAAAGTCAGATTTATCTAACGAAAAATTCGGGTTGAAATAAGGATCTCCGGCTTCCAGCTCAGCTTTCCATTTGTTGCGGAAGCGTTCGGACTCTTCGTTATACCGTTTTGCTTTTTCTCCCTGATCGTCTAATCCTCCTCGAAATCGATTCGAAATGATACAGCTCGGCAAAGGGCGTAAAGACGTTCAGATAACCAGCCTTGCGCAGCTTCAAACAGAAGTCCACATCGTTTAATGAAATTTCAAAGCTCTCGTCCAGACCGCCGACCTGCTCATAGAGCGATTTTTTCACCAAAAGACATGCTCCGGTTACTGCCGTCATGTCCTGCGCATAGCACAGACGTCCCATGTATCCTAAATTTTTCCCGCTTCTGGCGGTAATGCACATGTCCCGCCGTCCGATGCGCGCCAAGTCCGATCACGACGCCCGCATGCTGGATCGTTTTATCCCCATAGTAAAGCTTTCCGCCGACTGCGCCGACGTCCGGGCGCTGCGCATACATCAGAAGCTCTTCCATCCAGTTGATCGTAATTACCTGCGTATCGTTGTTTAACAACAGCACATAGTCTCCGGTCGCAAGAGAGACGCCGAAATTGTTGATTTTCGAATAATTAAATTTACCCTCGAAGGTCACCACGCGGATCTGCGGATTATTCTGCAGCTCGTCATAGTAGGAAAAATCTCCTTCGTCTCGCTGTTGTTCTCCACGACAATGATCTCGTAATTTTCCCAGGTCGATTTTTCCACAATGGAACTGATACAGCGGCGCAGGTCTTCCACATGATCCTTGTTTGGAATAATGATAGAAATCTTCGGTTCCCCGATAATTTCATAACTGATTTTAAAAATCGTCTCAAACGCACGAGTGCTCGTAATTGTAAAGTTTTTGAAGCCGTGTCTGCGCAAATGATCCGCAACCGCACCTCTCGCTGCTTCGACCACGTAAGGCTTTGCCTCGATATTGCCCGCAACACTGCCCTGCATGGGAGCGCCAATAATACAGAAGCTTCGGCACATGGACGATATGCTTCGCATTGTCCGTCAGGCGCAGAATCATATCATGATCCTGGCTGCCGTCAAATTTTGTCCGAAACAGCTCCGTGCCATCCAACAGCTCTCTGGAAAATACGCTGAAATGACAAATATAGTTGTTCGCGCGCAGGTTGTCGATCGCATAATCCGGTTTGAAGTGCATCGTGATCATCTTGTTGATGTCCGGGCTCTTAAACGTCGCCTCATCACAGTAAATAAAGTCCGCATCCTTTTCGTTGATCGCCTTTACATACTCGTAAAGTGCGCAGGGATGCAGAATATCGTCGTGGTCAAACAGCCCGATAAACTCGCCGGATGCAAGCTTATAGCATTCGTTCGTGTTGCCCGAAATGCCCTCGTTTTTGGCAAGCTTCTGATAAACGATTCTCGAATCCTCTGCCGCCAGCCTTTTGCAGTATTCGCCGACATAGGCGTGTGCATCGTCCGAACCGTCCGCCAGACACAGCTCCCAGTTTTGTAGGTCTGCCACTGGACGGAGCCGATCATCTCGGTTAAAAAGCTTTCCGGCGTGTTCCACAACGGAACAAGAATACTGATCTTTGGCATCCGTTCAAAGACAGCCGCCTCCTGCTTCTGTCTTTCCTCTGCGGACGGGAAGCTCTGGGTGCCGTAATGGGTCATCGCCTTCTTTTCCCAGGATTTATAGCGCACCTTTGCAATCACACCCGACAGGCTGCCGCAATTTTTCAAACGGTCCTTCTGGCGGATCACAAAATGCATGCACTTTCTGGCAGGGCCGGACGCTTTCCAGATCGGATTGTTTTTGATGCGGTTCAATTTGAACTGCAGATCGTCCACCTGATCCTCCAGCTCAGCGACCCGGTTTGCCAGATAAACGGCTTTATAATGTTCTTTCTCGTAAGCGTCCTGATAGTCCTTTTTTTCTTCCATGATTTTATTATTTCCTCACTGTAAGCATTTCCGGACTGAAGCGGTAAAGCTTCTGCCGCGAGCAGGTATCTTCCCACAAAAAGCCGATCAGGTAGTCTCCCTCCGGCAGGCTGTCCCGATCGAAGGTCACGCACACGCCCGGCAGCTCGGTATGGACAATTCCGTGCAGATTTTCGTCGATATCCGGGCGGAACTGCCTCGTACAGGGAATCCTCCAGACCTCGCCCCGATCCTCGGGAAGTGCTTCCGTACTGGAGCCGGGCGCAATATAGCCGGTCTCCACCTTCTTTAAGAGCAGGGAAAAATCGTACCGACAGTTGTCAACCTGCAGTGCCCACGTCCAGCCCTGGATCATCCAGTCGCCAGTTCCTGCTCCTGCAGCGCCCCTTTGCCAGCGTCCCATGTCCCCGGCGAACTCCACACCGATGCGCAGCACCTCATTATGCCACTGCGGTTCCAGAACACCCTCGATCTTCTCAGGGGAAACTTTTTCCACTCTTTTGTCAAAATCATAACGGCATCCCGTATAAAACTCCGCGTCCAGAACATCCTTTACCAGATATCTGTGATAGAACGGGTCGGTTCCGTATAGGGACGGGTGCAGTTCATAGAGCAGGTTCAATTCCTGATGCAGGCGGCGCAGCTTTTCCGTGCTGTCGTCCGCACCGCGGCTCAAGGATTCATGGTGCGTCAGCGTCACGTCGTTGCGCACCACGTTGTAATAGCCCATTTCATATACATGATAGCAGAATTCCACGTCGTTGAACGCGACACGCAGCTGTTCGGACAGTCCTTGCGCCTGATCGTAAATGCTTTTTTTCACCAGCAGGCAGGCTCCGGTTACACCCAGGACATCCATCGCCATGCGGTTGCGCCCGAAATAAAATTCCAGTGCATCGGAGCGGAACTGCAGCTTGTGTGCAGGTCCCAGATGAATGTTGGTGATGCCCGCGTGCTGAATGATCTCCGTGCCCGGATAGATCAGCTTTGCGCCCACCGCGCCGACGTGCGGCAGAACCGCCTTTTCCATCAGCTTTTCCAGCCAGTTGTCCTGCGTAATTTCGATATCGTCATTCAATAACAGGATGTAATCGCCGGTCGCCAGGGACACGCCAAGGTTGCACATTTTGGAAAAATTAAACTCCATCGGTTCATAGTGATAAACGAACCGGAAATCCTCCTTCAACATGTCGCGCATCCGTTCAATTCTTGCACGGTTTTGTTCATTGCTTCCGTTATCCACAACGATGATCTCAAAATCCCGGTAGTTTCCACTTTCCAGGACAGAATGAATGCAATTCGATAAAATATGGGGATGATCCTTGGTCGGGATGATGATTGAAACCTTCCCGGAGGGCGTAAGAGGCCAGCCTCTTCTTACATATGCCGCCTTTTTCAGATCATCATACGTCTCTTCCATACCCCAGACTTCGATTTTTTCATGATGAAACAGCACGCTGTCGATATGTGCCGTTCCATTCTCGATTTCCGTCAGGCGCAGCACCAGGTCATAAAGGTTGCGCAGTGGGTTCTCATCTGCCAGCCACGGACAGTTCTCCATCGCCTGTCTGCGCACCGCAAAGAATCCGCCGAAATAAAAGCAGGACATCAGCGTATCCGGCGACCAGTCCGGCTTCAGCCAGGGATTTTTGCGCTTACCGGCTTGTCGATTTCATCCTCGTCCGCGTAGGCGATCACCGTTTCGGGATGGGCTTCAAACCAGCTGAGCACATGTGAAATGCCTCTCGTGTCCGGGCTTGCGTCCGGCGCGTGGAAAATCAGAACGTCCGCCGGCGTCGCGCCGTGGGCATACCGATGCACATCAAAATCCGCGCGGCACTCATCGTAGGAGATCACCTCTGCGTGCTCTGCCCTGTGCCCTGCGCGCAGTGCCTCGTCCTCCTGGGCTTCCTTTTCCCGAATCCACTCGTCATAGGTGAGGGTCTGTTTCTGAATCTGCTCCTGATACCAGCGGTATCTTCTCTTTACCAGATTATCCTGAATTGCTTCTTTTATCTTTGAAACCAAAAACCTTTCCTCCTTGCCGCTGCCGCCAGGCGCGCCTGAATATCCTGCAGCATTTCCGCCGACAGCCATGCGATCTGTGCCCGGATGATCAGCGCTTCGCCATCCGTCGCCTCGTTGTCCAGACAATCCAGCCGAACGCTGATGTTCGGATCTCCTGTTTCAAACAGTACCGTCGGAACATGGGACGGGGTATCTGCAAGCACCTGTCCGTTCGTCGACAGGCACTGATCCAGCTGTGCCGCGTCAGCGCTTTTCCGCGCCATTCAATTCCGTGAATCTGCACCAGACACGGCAGCTCCGCAGGATCTAAGCGAATCGCTTTTGTACCTGCTTTGCAGATGATCCTGGCGTTGATCAGATCGTCCGCCTCATATGCATCATATTGATAATAAGAATGCTCCGGTGTATATCCTGCGCCGAAGTCTTCAAATACCTGCACCTTTTTGCGGTCCGCCCGGGCGAAAAATTCCTGATACGGCACAGCACGGTTGCCGATCAGATGCCGAAGCTGCCCAAGAGCCGTCCGGCTCCGCCCGTCCTTTTCCTGCAGGACAAAATGCTGGAACGCCAGTTCTTTTTCCGAAAGCTCCCGCATCTGCTCTTTTGCCGATGCCGAGGGCTTCCAGATGCTTTTTTCACAATCGGATGCTCCATCCGAACCGGATCCTCCTGACCATAGCAGTTCAATGCCCGGCTGATGATCTGCTGCGGCGTCAGCTTGTCTGTCGTCCACTCGTAATCGATCATCGTCCAGATATCACCCTGTACGCAGATATTCGGGAAGGTCAGGTCATAATCCTGCTTAGTCCCCTCCGCTTTCCACGCTGCGATTTTGCAGTAACGGTCAAACAGCTTATCAAAACCGGCTTCGTCATTGTTCTGTAAGCACTCATCCAGCAGTTCTTCCAATGTCCGGCTATTTTCGAGATATTCGATTTCCGCAAAGGGCAATCCATCCGGATTCCGTTTCAGCTCCAGACGGTTGACTGAGAGGGTGCTGCCTTTAAACCGTTCTGTGAAGACGCATTCATTTTCTGCCAGGGCTTCAATATGTGCCGCAGCAGCTGAGGCTGCCGGATATTTGCGGACAGTGTGTTTTCCGTCCTTTTCCAGAATATCCGTGCGGATGCTCAGATGCTCCGCCCTGTCGTTGGAAAAACGGCTGTATACAATATCCGTCATGGGTCCTGTCATCACGAGGAAGGAATTGCTGTACTGCTCAAACAACCCCTCGCGGATGAGCATGTCGAACACCTTTTTTTCATCGAACAACAGCATCCGGTCGCGGTCAAAATTTCGTAGGTTATTAGATAGTTCTCCGACTTTCGGCAGATACCGGTCAGAGTACAGCGTCGTCATAAATTTGTAATCCGGGTAAGGGTAGTAGAAATGACATTCCGTCTCGCCGCATTCTTTCAGGATTTTTTCCAGACCGTTCCGGGAAAAGGTGCGGGCCGCACCGCCCTGGGGATAATCCTCCAGGCCTGAAAAAACGTGCCGACGTGGTCTTCCCGGCACCCCGCCCAGTATTTTTAAACCAAGTTTATTTTCTATCGCAATCACGATATGTCCATCGGATTTCACATGTTTTTTGATAATCCGGTAGAAATCGTGAAAGGGGGTTTTTCCGCCGATATAGCTCTGTCCGTATTCGAACACGCCGATCAGGCAGACAAAATCATAATCCGTCGGCAGATCCGGCTCGATGTCCGAAAAGTTGCCCACATGGATCGTCACGTTGTCACAGTCCTGATGGCGGTAAGCGTTGATCAAGCTACGTTTTTTCGAAAGGTCGACGCAGGTTACGCTGCCTGCCTTCTGTGCAAGGCTTCCCGTAATCGCGCCGCAGCCGGAACCGATTTCCAGCACCTTCATGCTTTTTGTCAACAGGCAGCCATCCGACGATATTTTCCCCAGGTCGGAAAGGTGGTAAAGCACCTCCCAGCTCGCCGCTTTATAGATTTCCTGGGGATATTCCCGGGGCGGGATTGTTTTTACCAGCTCCAAAAGTGCATCCTCCGACGCTCCGTCGCAGTAAAAATCCTGTTCCGGATAATGGGAATAATCCAGCACAACATTCCCGATCTTCTCTGTCCTGCCTGTCTGCATACGTTAAATCTCCTTCACCTCAACCTGAGATTCCATATCAAAATAGCCCACCGTATCCTTGTCGGACACGACCGTAATATTCAGCACGTCATAAAGACGATGGTACACTTTAAACGTATCTTTTTCATACCCTGTCACGCCCAGGGATATGAGATAGTCACCGCCCTGCAGGCGCATCTTCTGGCGGAATGTAATTTCCAGCACCTGTCCCGCCTTTACGCTCTCCAGAAACGTCTTTTCAAACATCGTGTTCGTTCCCGTGATCTCCACGCCCTTGATGTTTTTGATGGAAAAAGCAAAGATCGGCGCCGGAAGATCCTGACCGATTTTCACCTTCATATGCATCGTGAATTCGTCGCCCTTTAAAATTGCGGTCGTCTGCACGTCGTTTTTGTCCGTAATGTAATACGAAACAATTTCCGCCTGCTTCGTGCCGTATTCCAGTGTCTCCGGGTTGACGCCCATGCGCGCCGCTTCCTGCTTCTTTTTCTGTTTGTCAAGTGCCGCCCGAACGTCCCCGTCCGCCGTCAGGTCAGGTACATCCACGCCAGCCTTAGGCGTTTCGTACTGTCCCACCAGCACCTGCTTGTAGGCGTCGATCATGTCTTTGGGCGAGCCTTCTCCGAGCTTTACGCCCTGATTTAACAGGATCGCACGGTCGCAGTATTTGCTGATCGCGCTCAGATCGTGGCTGACGAACAGGATCGTCTTGCCTTTTTTCTTGAATTCCTCGAATTTTCGATAGCATTTTGCCTGGAAAAATACGTCGCCAACCGAAAGCGCCTCATCGACGATCAGGATTTCCGGCTCGATATTGATGGCAACTGCAAATGCCAGTCGGACAAACATACCGCTGGAATAGGTCTTTACCGGCTGATACACATAGTCCCCGATATCCGCAAAATCCAGGATATCCTGCAGCTTTTCATCAATTTCTTTTTCAGAAAAACCGATCATCGTTCCATTCAGATAAATATTTTCGATGCCGTTGTATTCCATATTGAAGCCTGCGCCCAGCTCCAGCAAGGCGGAAATTCTGCCGTTTACCTGCACAGTGCCGCTCGTCTCATGTAATACGCCGGTGATAATCTTTAAAATCGTCGATTTGCCGGAGCCGTTCGTGCCAATAATGCCGACAGTCTCTCCTTTATAAATGTCCAGACTGACATCCTTTAATGCGTAATGCGGCGTGGAAAGTTTCTTTTTTGTCAGTCCCAGGGATTCGATCAGACGGTCCCGGTTTCTGCGGTACAGCTTGTATACTTTGCTCACCCTGTCCACATGAATTGCCAGTTCTTTTTGTTCCATAACCAGTTTTCCTTTACATGATATCCGCAAAATGAATCTTGAGTTTCTTGAAAATCAGTGCGCCAATGCCAAACAGCACCACCGTGATAATCCAGAAATAAACCGTGGAGTAAAAATCCTCCCAGAACCACTGTTTTCCGTATACAGCGCTTCTGTAGCCCTCCACAATGTATACTAAGCGGGATTGATTTTCACGATCATCTGAAGCTTCATCGGAAAATCATTGATATTCCACAGCACCGGAGTTGCCCACATACCGACCTGCAGAAAGATATTGACAATGGACTGCAGATCCCTGAAAAAGATAACAACCGAGCAGGTCGTATAACTGAGTGCCAGTACAAAAACGAACATGCAGAAGCTGTAATAAAATACCTGCAGTGTATACAGGCTCGGATAATAGCCGTTCAATGCTGCCACGATCAGTAAAACCAGCACGAAAAACGCATGAATAAATGTCGCTGCAATAATCTTGATAATCGGCAGGATACTGATTTTGAATACGACTTTTTTTACCAGGTAATTATATTCCAGCAGCGATACCATTGCGCTGGTCAGGGCTTCGGAAAAATAAAACCAGGGCACCAGTCCCGCTGTCAGAAACAGGATATACGGAACACCTTCTACGCCTCCGGAGGCATAACCAGTCCGGTTTGGGAAAATAATCACGAAAACAACCCAGTACATCGCAACTGTGATGACCGGCTGCACCATCGCCCAGAACGCTCCCATATAAGAGCCTGCGTAGCGCTTTTTGAAATCGCTCTTTGCCAGTTTCCAGATCAGCCTGCGGTTCTGGTATAATTCCACCGGCAGTACCGTGATCTTATCGTATAACCGGATAAAGGCAATGACCGCCGCCACGATCAGCACGCAGGCAATCACTTTTTTCAGCAGCTCATCCTGCGGATTGGCAAGGGGATTATGATAAACAAGGATAATAACGGCAAGAATCGCCATCACCGCAGTGAATATGGCGATTCCTGTTTTTTTATTCAGTCTCTTCATTTATTTCTGCTTTCTGTAAATTCGGCAAAAGAGCCCCACTTTTTATCTTTGTCAGACAAGGTCAGTTCCATTCCTTCCGGAATCGGCCATTCTACGCCGATCTGGGGATCGTTCCATGCCAGACCGCCTTCGTCGTTGGGATGATAGAAGTCGGTGCACTTATAGGCAAATTCCGCATAATCCGACAGCACTACAAAGCCGTGTGCGAAATTCTTGGGGATAAAGAACTGCTTTTTGTTCTCTTCGGAAAGCAGCACACCGTACCACTGACCATAGGTTTTGGAGCCGGGACGTAAGTCAACCGCAACGTCAAACACTTCGCCGCGAATCGCTCTCACCAGCTTGTCCTGGGGGTAATTGATCTGGAAATGAAGCCCCCGCAGAACGCCTTTTTTGGATGCGGACTGGTTGTCCTGTACGAAAACCTGATCGATGCCGGCTTCCTTGTAATCGTTGTAGTTATAAGTCTCCATGAAGTAACCGCGGGCATCGCCGAACACCTGGGGGGTGATCACCTTAAGACCTTCGATATGACATGTTTCTACTGAAATTTTTCCCATTTTTTTATTCTCCTGTTCCGTTTTTAAAGTCCGTTTGCGACCTCTACGAGATATTTTCCATAGTTGGTCTTCATCAGCGGCTCCGCAAGCTTTAAGAGCTGCTGTTTATCGATAAAACCTCTGCGGAACGCGATTTCCTCAATGCAGGAAATGTACATGCCCTGGCGCTTCTGTACCGCTGCGACGAAATCTGCCGCATCCAGCAGTGCATCGTGGTTGCCGGTATCGAGCCATGCAAAACCTCTGCCCAGCGTCTCCACCATCAGCGTCCCTCTGCGCAGATATTCGTTGTTGATCGAAGTGATTTCGATCTCACCTCTTGCAGACGGCTTTACGTTGCGGGCGATTTCCACAACGTCGTTATCATAAAAATACAGTCCGGGAACTGCATAGTTGCTCTTGGGATGCTCCGGCTTCTCCTCGATGGAAAGTGCCTTGCCGTTCTCATCGAATTCCACTACACCGTATTCTCTGGGATCACGCACATAATAGCCGAAAATCGTCGCGCCTTTTCCCGCTCCGCTGCCTGACGCAGCACTCTGGAAAAGCTCTGTCCATAGAAAATATTGTCGCCCAGAACGAGGGCAACGCTGTCGTTTCCGATGAAATCCGCGCCGATCAAAAATGCGTCTGCCAGTCCGCGGGGCGTCTCCTGAACCGCATAGGACATCGAAAGTCCCAGCTGCTCGCCTGTACCGAACAGTTCTTTAAAAAGCAGGCAGATCCCTGGGCGTGGAAATAATCAGAATCTCCCGGATGCCCGCCAGCATCAGTGTGGAGAGTGGATAATAAATCATCGGTTTGTCGTAAACCGGCATAATCTGTTTGGATACCGCCTTGGTCAGCGGATAAAGGCGGGTTCCGGAGCCGCCTGCAAGAATGATACCTTTCATAGATTCCTCCATTCCTATGCGTTCATTCGCCTGTATGAAAAACATTTTGCTTTACAGGATCGCTCCGGCAGCACTGTTCTACTGCCCGGCAGCACTGTTCTACCGCCGTGCGCTCCTGCCCAGATGCGCCAAAAGGGGAACGGTGTCGCGCGCCGTCCCCATTCTGGTATACAAAGCCCTGTTTTCTTCGGTCTGTCCGGCATTTTCCTCCCGGCAGTCCGGAAATTTCTCAGGCTTTGTACATTTCGTTATAATATTTCTGGTAGTCGCCGCTGGTTACGCGCTCCATCCAGTCTTCATGCTCGAAGTACCAGGCGATGGTCTTGCTGGATACCTTCCTTGAACATGGTCTCGGGATACCAGCCGATCTCTGCCTTGATCTTGTCGGGAGCGATCGCATATCTTCTGTCGTGTCCCTTACGGTCTGCTACATAGGTAATCAGATCCTTGCTGACAAGCGCCTTGCGCGGGTCGTCGTCTGCAAGCATCTCCTGCAGGGTCTCGATAATGATTTCGATGATCTGAATGTTCTGTTTTTCGTTATGTCCGCCCACATTGTAGGTTTCGAAGAGTCTTCCCTGTTCCTGTACCATATCGATGGCCTTCGCATGATCCTCTACATACAGCCAGTCACGGACATTCTTGCCGTCCCCGTATACCGGAAGCTTCTTGCCCTGAAGTGCATTGTTGATGATCAGCGGAATCAGCTTCTCCGGGAACTGATAAGGGCCGTAGTTATTGGAACAGTTTGTAATATTTGCCGGGGAATTTGTATGTGTCCATATATGCTTTTACAAGCATATCAGAGCTTGCCTTACTTGCGGAATATGGGCTGTGCGGTGCGTAAGGGGTTGTCTCATAGAAATAGCCGCCGTCTTCACTCAAAGAGCCGTATACTTCATCCGTGGATACATGCAGGAATTTCTTGCCCGGCTTAAAGGTGCCGTCCGGAAGCTCCCACGCGTTCTTTGCGCAGTTTAACATCACGGCAGTACCCAGCACGTTGGTCTGTACGAATACCTCGGGATTTTTGATGCTTCTGTCTACATGGCTTTCCGCTGCGAAATGAACCACGCGGTCAATATCGTTTTCTGCAAAGATCTTTGCAATCGCTTCTTTATCGCAGATATTTGCTTTTACAAAGGTATAGTTATCGCGGTTTTCAATGTCTTTTAAGTTCTCGAGATTGCCCGCATAGGTCAGCGCATCCACATTGATGATGCGGATCTCGTTGTCATATTTTTTGAACATATAATGAATATAATTGGATCCGATAAACCCCGCTCCTCCGGTAACAAGATATGTTCTCATGCCTCTTCTCCTTTTCGATTCTGCGCAAAAGGACGCAAAATCCCATAATCCTGATTTTTTTCCAGTGTACCATATTTTCCGTGTTTTTCCAACAGGAAAATACGACTGATATCAGTAACCCATATAGCTAACGTTTAAGTCAACATTTCCTTTGATTCCTGCAATCGACCCTCTCGACGAATACTGCCACATCTCGTAACGTCCCCCATAGGTCGGTGCGGCGACATACTGCGCCAGCCAGATCTTGCAGCCGCCAAGGGCGCCTGTATTGATCTTTTCCGTCAGCCAGTTTTTGTTCGCATATAGTCCCGGTGTGTAGCCGCTGTTACGGATCGTCTGGCAGAATGCGTTGATGACAGACGTTCGCGCCGCTTTGGAAATTCCGTCTGCGCGCCCATTCGCGCTCTCCACGTCAATATAGACAGGATAAGTGATTCTGTATTTTTTAATCAGGGAAAGCGTCATGGAGGCCTCTTCGACCGCTTCCACTTCATTCACCGCCTGGCTGAAGAAATAAATACCGACCTTCAGACCTGCCGCCGTCGCGCCCTGAATATTACTCTTAAACTTCTGATCCTCGACCAGCACGCCCGAAGCCGAGCCGCGATAGCCGCAGCGCAGGATGACATACTGCACACCGGAATTTTTGACTGCGTTCCAGTCGATATTGCCGTTGTGTTTGGAAATGTCAATTCCCATCACAGTTCCCGTATTTAAGCTGCCGTCCCCATTGAACGTGTATTTCACGCCCTGGATCACCTGTTCGCCGGTAACGGCGGTCCCGTTTTTGTCATAGAAAAAGCGTTTTCCGTCGATCGTCTGCCATCCGGTATACCGATATTCCACATTCGCTTTTTGCGGTAAAATTTGTCTTTGGTATAATAATCCGCCGTCGTTGCCTCACGGTAGGTATCCCCGTCCTTGCAGTACAGCTGGTTGCCGTTTTTATCTTTCAATAAGGTCTTTGTATCGCCGCGGTTTATCTTTTTCTCCGTCACCTTCACGGTGCTGATTCCGCTCTCTACGTTGCTGCCGTCCTGCGCGACCGCTTTGATCTTCGCTTCTCCGGCTTTTACGCCTTTTACCGTTCCCTTATCATCCACCGAGACAAACTCTTTTCCGGAAACGATTTCCCAGCGAACGGACTTGTTCGCTGCATTGTCCGGCGATACCGTTACAGAAAGGGAAACAGTCTGTCCAACCTCAACCGTTGCAGATCCTGAGATCGTGATCTTCTTGACCTTTACCTCCTCCGGCTTGGTTTCCGGCGTTTTTGTCGGCTCTGTCACTGCAGTGCTGCTTTCGGTTGCAGATTCGCTTTCCGAAGGCTTTGTACTTTCACTCTCGGATGGCTTCGTGCTCTCGCTTTCCGTCGGCTTGCTGCTTCCGGATTCCGATTCGCTCTCCGAAGGCTTTGTACCTTCACTCTCGGACGGCTTTGTGCTTTCGCTCTCGGAGGAAGATTCACTCTCCGAAGGCGGTGTGTTCTCGCTCTCCGCAGGGGATTCCTCCCTGGGCTGGTCGAAAACGGCGATCTGCGTTTCCTTTGCAAAATATGCGTATTTTATCTCCGGCTCCAGAAGTCTTGCCTGGGCAGGCTCCGGGATATCGGACTTGCCGACCTCTTCATATTCCTGTCCGTTTCCTGCCGGTGTTTTGGTGGACGCAACCCATTCCACAGTATCCTGCAGAACCGATTCCACTGCCGGTGCAATCGCGGTATCCTCTTTCGCCACGTTGATCTCCGACTCCTTTTTGATCTCGTCCGTCACGTCGACCTTTTTATACTCAATCTTGTCCTTTACCGTCACTCGCCCGGAAATTCCGGCTGCTTTTCTGCCACTGATTTCATCCGGTCCGGTCACGGTAACGACGTAATCGCCTGCTTTTAAGTCTTTTTAAATAAATTATGCCGTCCTTGTCGTCATCCTTTGCGTTCTGGCTCGACGCGCCCTCCAGCTTTACGGTAAAGGGTTGATTTCCTATCAGCTTACCGGAGTTTTTGTCCGCGAATTTAATTTTCATATCTTTCTGCATCGAAGACAGCTTTAAAATAACGTCGACATTGGCTTCCAGATCCTTTTCCTCATATCCGGTTTCCGTCTCCGTCGTCTCTTCTTCAGAAACCTCCTCCGAGACGTTCTGCGCTGCGACAGCGACCGCCGACAGGACCTCTTCCCCGGACATCCCGATCGCTTCCAGATTTTTTCCGACTGCAGCCACCGCCTCCATCTGCTTATTCTGCTCGTTTCGTCCCAGATACATCGATGTCGTAAACGCTGCCGCCGCCAAAACCAGCACGCCCGTCAGAGCAATCGCGATATCCAGCGCCGCCATCGGCTCTTTTCTGGCAGAGCGGCGTTTTCGGTTTCTGCCGGATGCTGCGGTCGATGCGGACGCAGAGTGCTTTCCAGTGCGGTTCTGACTGCTTTTTTCATGAAAGGTCTGACTGCTTTTTCCGGCAGGCTTTTTCACGCGGCGCTTATTGCTGTGCGCTGCTGTTTTGCCGGATACCTCGTCCCAGTCATCGAGAAATTCTCCATCGTCCCAGTTCGACTTTTTCCGCTCGGGAATACGTTCTGCGCGCTGCGCCTTTTTTTTCTGTTCTGATACGCTCTTTCTATCTTTTATCCCATGGGGAGCCGCTTTTTTGGCACTTCCCGTTTTTTTCTTCTTATGCTGTTCCTCCACTGATTCCCTCCTGGCAGCTTTCCTGTCGAAAATTGTAAACGTTTTTTCGTTGTGTATTTTTTGTCTAAATGGCACAATATGTTTATCCGGACAAAGACTTTTGTCACCCAAAAGAAAGGAGTTACGCTTATGATGTACATCCATTATTGCCGTCACTGTAAACGAATCCACATGCTGAACGGGCACAAAAAATACTGTCCCGCCTGCCGCGGCCATTTAAATGAACTCAAGATTTCCTATCTGAAATATGTCAATCTCGCCCCGACAGACCGACGTGCCTTCCGCGACCGTCTGGGTGATCCGGCGGAGCTTGCCGCCTGCACTGCAGATGTGCGCCGCTCCTACGATTATGCAAAATGGCTGCAGCTGACCTCAAAGGTAGAACACAGCCATTCCCAGAACTATGCAGCATATTCCCACTAATTTGCGAGCAGTCAGCTTTTCATGAAAAAAAACACCGCACCGCAGACCGGAACCAATACATAGCCCAGCGAATCAATGACAGGGGCGTTGAAAAAATCCACGCCCCGAAGTCCCATAATACTTAAAAACACGGAGCCGAACATCAAAATATAACCCGTGATCACCCACGGATTCAAATATTCCCGAATCCAGCTGTCATAATGATGCAGGGCGCCTTTTTTTAATAAAACCTGGGAAACCGCCGCCACAAGCACGGATCCAATCAGAAAGAAGTAATGATAATCAATCATGATTTTCCTGCTCCTTTCCTCCGTTGATAATCAGCGTCCCGGCAAGCACCAGTCCGACGCCGATGAGTTTTTTCACCGTAATCTGCTCCCCGAACAGTAATACCGCCCACAAAAGGACCACAAAAGCGCCATCGCCCGATTCGCATACGCCACAGACAGTTCCACCCGTTTGATGACCTGCTGCCAGCAAAGCGCGTAGATGCCCAGCACTCCGATTTCTGCTCCGTAGAGCAGCAAAAATGTCCATCCTTTTCCGCTCTCCGCGGACTGCGCTGCGATTTTGCTGATGACCGTGGAGCTGGTGTAGATCAGCACGACAAGCTGCAGGATGGCAAAATCCCGTAAATTCAGTTTCTTTTTCATATAAAAATTCCTTTTTGGTCGCCGAAAGTGCACTCACGAACCCGCGCTAACGTGCTTTTTTTTGCCTGCTTACTCAGGCTGTTCGTTCGTTACCGGCTTTCGCCCATCCGCCCATAAACTTCGTTCATGGGCTACTGTCGCCGCTCGTCAATCATGCAAGCATGTTGACTCGCTGTTGCTCCAGTATATCATCTTTCTCACGGATTAGGAAGCATTTCCTAATATTCCAGTGTCATTTCATGAACCGGTTTTTCCCCGTTTGCGTCCAGGAACATATAAATCTGCAGTCTTCCGTTTTCTCCGTCTGGCACCGCAAATGTTGTCCCTTCCTGCGAAATCGTCTCGCCGATCAAAACCCCTGCCAGTCATCCGTTCCATCCGGCTGCCGGAACGCCGATATATAAAAGCCATTTAGATCGCACTCCGCTTTCAGGGTAACTGCTTTGCCGTTTTCATCCGTGTTTGACAATACAGACAAATAAGGCAGCCCCAGATCCGGATTTTCCAGACTTCGCTCGACCAGTTCATAAACAAAGACATCTGCATCCACATCAATCAGATCCGTTTCTCCCCTGTGCGACATAAACATCCTGAAACGCATGCTGTAACACCTTCGACAGTCTCGCCCCGAAAGAATCTCTCCGAATCGCAAGCTTCAGACTGCTTCCGCTGTTCTGATGAAACTCCATATACGATTCGCCCTGATTTCCATCCTCAACTTCATAGCCGCTCAACTGATATTCCCTATCCCCATTCGGAATGCTGACATTTAACATATTTGCAAGATCGCCACGGAAATCTCCGATAGCTCTGCAGACACTTCCGAAAGCTCCGGCATTTCCACTTCCAACTCCTCTGCCAGCGCTTTTTGCACCGATATAAGCTCCGGGATTTCCCAGTGCGTATCCAGTTTGCTGTAAATCCACATACCACTATCTGCCTTGGCTTCCATCAGCTCCTCATACGGCCAGACAACCGAAATATCCGTATGCTCTTTCAAATAATTTATCAGCTGAAACGCCTCTGTTTCGTCGGTAACAACTGTTTCTGATTCCGGCAGCTTTTCCCGGTAAATTGTCTCTTTTGTTCGGTGCAAGAAAGAAAATAAATTTTTCTCCCCTGCTCTGTACCCAGCGCTGTACAAGCGTCAGCTGTCCTGCAATTTTTTCAAGATCGGCTTCCGATAAAAGTCGCTGCCCGGTCGACTGTTCCACCGGATTTGTCCCTCCCGTAAAAAACAGCCATCCATCTTTTCCAATCAGGACGTTTTCATTGGAGGAGTCCCGAAATGCAAACAAATCCAGTCCGCTGTTTAACGAAATCAACTGATTCCTCCACGGAATATTATCGTTAAAATACGTCTCATACTGCTGCGGAAATTGCGCATATTCTTCCAGGGAAATTTTCGGCATTTCTGTCACTTCCCGGTTTTCATAATTTTGCGTATCTACAGAATTTTTCAGAAAAACCAGCTGACAAACGGGCTTCCAAATAATAATGCAAAAATAAGAATCCACAAAATCTCTTTCTTTTTTCATCCGTGTTCCTTTCCTGTTTAAAACCTGAAATAAATAAACGGATTATAGGTATTTCCAGCCAGCGCCGCCAGACTCAACACGCCAAGGATTGCACACCATACCGCTTCTCCAATGGAATACTTCCAGCGTTTCGTTCCCGGTATCCGCTGCCATATTTTCTGAATAAAACCGCATCCCAAAAGCCCGACAATCAACATCACAAACGCTCTGTGGTCTACAATATTTTGTAAAAAGTACATCTGTCTGTAAATACTTCCACGGACAGATCATGCACCATCATTCCTCCTGCCTGTACAAACGTGTCCGCCCGGAATAAAACCCATCCAAACAGTGCTGCCAGAAACGTATAGCTCCATCCAATCACCGGGTATTTTCCCAGAATTTTCTTAAATCCCAATCGTTCAATCACCTGAAGCACTCCGTAATAAACGCCCCAGAGCACAAACGTCATTCCCGCGCCGTGCCACAGCCCTGTCACTAAAAAACGATCATCAGATTCACGTATGTCCGCACCGCACCTTTTCTGCTCCTCCAAGCGGAAAATACAAATATTCCCTGAAACCATGTTCCTAAGGAAATGTGCCAGCGCCGCCAGAATTCCTGCACAGATTTCGATAGATACGGGTAATTAAAAGTTTTCCGAAAATCAAAAGCCAAACAGCTTTCCGAGTCCGATCGCCATATCCGAATACCCCGAAAATCATAATAAATCTGAAGCATATACATTCCTGCTGCCAGCCATGCAAAGCCCCCGGTTACCTCTGACAGCTCCATCGCATAAATGCTGTCCACGCACTGTCCGAGAACGTTTGCAATCAGCACCTTTTTCCCCCAGACCATACAGAAAACGCCGAATTCCTCCATCGCCTTTTGTGGTGCTGTGCGTCCTTCTTTCCAGCTGTCGGTCAATATCCACATACCGCACAATCCATCCTGCAATCAACTGCGGGAAAAAGGAAATATAAAGCGCCAGATTTAGGATATTTTTCTGGACAGGATATCTTCCCCGGTACAGATCAATTACATATGACAGAATCTGAAACGTAAAAAAGAAATTCCAATCGGAAGCGGAATATTCTTTTCCGGAAACGTCGTTTTGAAACAGCTGTTGACCAACCCAATAAAAAATCATAGTATTTGAAAAATCCGAGTAACGCAAGATTTCCGACAACATTTACTGCCAGCAAAATCCGTCAATTTTCCGAAACCGGTCGATCAAAAGCCCTGTTCCCCAGTTAAAAAAAATGGAAAACAGCATCAGCAAAATATAGACCGGTTCCCCCCAGGCATAAAAAAGCAAACTTGATATCAGCAGCAGGATATTTTTACATTTTGACGGAACAATATAATATCCAGCAACAACCACCGGCAAAAGAGCCATAAAAATAATAATGATGAAAAACCATCCTACCGTTTCTCCTTTTCGTTCTTTCGATATTTCATGTATGCTTTAGTATAACATGAGATGCTTTATATGAATATTGTTAAGATTCTTAAATTATTTTGAATCTTTTGACCCCTGTCTGGACAGTTGTGTGGCTGAATGCTAAGATGAATGTATCAAAACGACTTTTTACCGGTCAAAATTGACAGTAAACCATAAGGAGTTCAGATTTTTTATGAAAGAAAATAATTCTACCGCAGAAAACAGCAGACCAAATCAGCATTCAAAACATACCCATTCCCATACAAAAAGCCGTAAAAGGAGGCGCCGTTCTTCCAGCTCCGGGCGTCCGTCCGGACATGTGATTTTCGTCATCGTCTTTTCTATCATCCTCGTTGTAACGATTGTCCGGCTGTTTCTCTGGAACCGCGGCCGTCAGTCTGATTATAACCCAAATGAAACGACTACAGAGTTCGATGTTGAGGTTATGGATTATCTCCAGCCTCTCGATCCGGAAATGCTCGAAGGACATGAGGATGACGGGGTAACCACCGTTCTTGCCCTCGGCAACGACCTTCTGTCCGATGATCGCTCTGACACCGGTCTGGCTGCCCTGATGGAAAAATCCGCAAATGCCACCATTTTAAACGCCGCGTTCCCCGGAAGCTCCATTTCCATGAAGCATCAGGAATTTGACAACAGCTATCCGCTGGATGGCGTCAGCCTTTACTGGGTTGCGGCTGCTCTGCTCAACCAGAATTTTGACCTGATGGATGTCATCGTCCCGCAGATGAATTCCGAAGCTGCCGCCCAGGCGCTCGAAACTTTAAAGAGCGTTGATCTTTCCAAGGTGGACGACCTCGTGATCCTCTATGACCTGCAGGACTACAGGGACGACCGCACGGTTTACGACGAGGCAAACGATAAAAACCTGACGACCGTTTATGGTGCTTTAACCGCGACAATCAAGCTTTTTCAGGAGCAATGCCCGCATATCCGCATTTATCTGCTCTCCCAGCCCTACGGCACCTTCACGGATGCAAACGGCAAAACCATCGATATCGACCGCGATGATCTCGGCAACGGCACGATGGTCGATTACCTCAACTGGGAAGTCGAAGCCTGCCGCAAAAACGGCGTATCCTTTATCGACAACTACTACGGTGCGATCACAATGGAGGATACCGACTGCCTGACGGACGGATATCATCTGAACCAAAAGGGTCGTGAAAAAATCGCAGAGCGGTTTGGAAAAGTATTTAAACAGTAAAATAATTTTGAATTGAAGATTGCATTAAAATAAAAAACCCGGGAGGCTGTGCACTTGAGATGCGTAGCTTCCCGAGTTGGTTGTTTTATGGTTTTATACTTTTAACTTGTCCGGCATCTGATCATGCCGTTGTCCGATATGCCGTCCGGCGCTGTGTTCATCCACGCTCTGTCTTCTGATAAAACGCGATCATCAGCGGCATCGTATAAATGATCGGGAACGCGTATCTTGGCTGCCCCTGAATCTGAGGTGCCAGTAATACAAACAGGAAAGAAATCAGCGCAGGAAGCATCACAACGAATGCTTTTTATTTTTCTCCAGCCTGACAAAATGCAATAATACAAACATCAGAATTACATAAAAAGCCACATTGCTGAACATCCCGATAACCGGCGCTGTCGTCAGCAGGCTGTATAGTTTCACTGCAATATTCGACACGCCTTCCATTTTTTCAGGGATTTGGAAATTCAGCCAGCTGTAATACTCTTTATCATATTCCAAGTCAGAACCAACCAGGCAATTCTTATTGTAAACCACGTTATCCGCATAAGGCGCAAATACATAATAATTCTGATTCCACGTTGCTTCCACATAGCATAGCGGATGCCTAAAAAATTCTTTCAGCCACACCTTGAAATATGCAGTAAGATCCCCGCCGAACCAGAACGATAAGTTGTTTTTACCGGATCGGCTGTCATCGGTTCATAAATTTCCGCCAGAGAATCATAATCCAAAACCTTTGCAATAACCTCGCGCTCTTCACCCGGTATCTCATCCCCGTATTCTTTTACATAGCGCGCTGTCTGCTGAAACGGCAGCGAAAACATTTCCTTCGGAGAATCCTTTTCCACATGATAAACCTGTGTAATAATTCCTTCCACTGCAAATACCAGAAGAAACGGCAGGATGACAATAGCCACTTTTCTCCCTATAACTCTCCGTGTCCGCTTTTTTGCTTCCAAAACATTTGTACACAGATGACAACTGTCACAACCAGATACAGATAAATTCCGTTTTTCCGACATAAAATCATCAGCGCTGCTGCCACAATCCAAAGTACATTTTGGACAGCCTGATTCCAAAATTGCTCTTCCTCCAGCATCCATTCTGCCATCAGACAAGCCAGCAACACTAAAAAAAGCAGTATAGAGATAATCTTTAATTGGAAAAGCCGCATAGCCTGCAAAATACGGTGCAACACAATAAACCGCGAAGGTCAGTTTTCTAATCCAGGACGCTGCATTCCAGCGCTTCATCAGTTCCAGTGTCCATGCAAGAACAGCAGACATAATCAGGGACTGCATCAGTACAAACAAAAACAAACCGACATTCGACTCCCGAGTTTTACACCAAGTCGAATAAAACTGCCAAACAGCCAGGTATGGAAAATCGGCTGAGCTGTCGTATATGTTTCAAATCCATAATAATATCGCAGCTGTGCCCAGTTATCATAGCTCATAGCACCAGGATATCTTAAAATCAGATGAATAAACCACACAAACACCAGGATGCCCCAGGTCATCCAAAACGAATATTTCTGATACGCTGTTCCCCATTTTCCAGTTTTCTCTGTAGCGGTTCCTACATTCTCATTTTTTTTGCCGCAATATGTAATGCACCCCTTCGATCGCATACAGATAAAAAAGAAATACATCCCCAGAAGTAATACAACACTGCGCAGCCTGTTGATCTGAAATGAATACAAAAGCGAAAGATTTCCACCGTACCAGTATGCCATACCTCCTGTATACATCATTGCCAGAAAAAGCTGCCAAACCAATATGTTTTTCGGCGGAAGCGTTTGTTCTTTCCGTGAAATCCATATATATCCGACAAACAATGCTGCTGTTAATACTGTCAGGAAAAATCCCTTTGTACTAATTCCAGATTCAATCTGAGCAAACAGTGCATAAAACTTTAAAAAAGAACATTGTTGATTCCATCGATTTCATCATCTGCTACTCCAAGTTCTGTATTTAACGCAAGCGCTGTCAAAAATGCCTGCAGAAATAGCCATTCTTTGCTAAAACGACAGATTTTTCGTTTGCACCTGCCGTCCGTCGATTTCATTTTTTATTTTCCTCCTGCTCTTTTCTTCTTCACAATCTCCACCGCTTCATTCCGATACAGCTCATATGCTTCAATATCCGCGATTTTCGTCAGTCCATTTTTTGCGGATCACCGGTATACGGAACGCTCTTGTTCAAAATCAGATACTGGCAGTTGTACTCCGTCAAAAGAGGCGAAAGCGCATCCAGATCAATCGTATCCTCCCGCATGATCTTATAAATCGGGTGCGTGTCCCAGTTCCACTCCCAGGACGTCTCCAGCATTTCCCGCCCGTAGGCATCTGCACCTCCGAGGTATACTGCCGCACATAGTAGATCAGCTCCTGCGGAAATACCGCCCAGACCCGCTCTTCCTCCTCCGCCGGCATGATTTCGTTGCAGATCGCAATCACGGAATTTGGAATATGATACCGGTTCTGCGCCTTGGACAAATACGGGCTATCGTACACCGATTTTCCGGTCAGTACCAGAACCAGCGTCAGAAGGACAAAGCCGATCCGGTAATGCTTTCCAAACAACCGGATCCCCGCATAAGCGATCACGACCGCCATGGGAAGCAGCCACAAAATCCGGTAATAGGTTTCTCCCTCCCCCAGCAGATTCATTATCGTCTTTGTAAACGGCAGAAAGAACAAAACCGTGATCACCAGAGAGCTTTCCACCAGCACGACGCGAATCCGCTTTTTTTGTTCTGTCACCAGCAAATACAAAAGCGCAGCCAGAAAAAGTACCGGATACCAGCCGCTGCCGCAGTAATTCTGAAAAATTGTCACAATCTCTTTCAACGCAATCTCTCCTATCGATGCAGTTTGCAGGTGTTTTGCAAACTGCCGTCTTTCACCTTACAAAACCAGCAGCAACATCAGATAAACCACATTCGGAATGCAGCACAACGCCGTTTTCCACAAAATCGACCAGCTCCGGTACCGAATTGCGCGCCACAAGTGCCGTAATGCCGAACAGCATCGCTGTCAGAAACGCACCCATACTCGTCATCATCGCCGCCGCGATATGATTGACTGTAAGAAGCAGCCAGTAGGACAGCTGCGATCCCGTTTTTTCCTGCCTTTCCTTATTTTTTTTCGCGGGCACAAAGCTCCAGCATCAGCCACAGCTCCACCAGCAAGATCAGATTTGCCAGCACCGATTTTCCCTGCCAGGTCCGCGTCAGGAAAAAGGTTTCATTCGTATAAATCGAAATATTCCCCCAGATCTGCATAATAGAAACCAGCGTCAGAAAAATCGGAAGCTTGACAGAGCCATCGGAAAACAGCTTTCTGCCGATCTGAACAAACACATAATAGGTCAGCGGAATAAAAATCAGCGGCAGCAGCGTATGGGCCACAATCGTCGCATGAATGCCTGTCATCCGCGCCACATAGGCAATCCACAGCGGCAGCGTTGCCAGGGCATGACGGATATCTAAGTCCGTAGAAAGTCCAGTGTAGGGACGAATCCGGTTCAACACTCCGGTCTGATCCGCCAATACAGATTGAACTACATAATACGCATCATCCCCATCAAAGGATGCATAGGCAAAGGCCATGTACATCTGATAGCCAACCGATGCCAAAAACAGCAGCCAGAAAAGCAGACGCTCCGGATTTTGAACTGCAACGTGCTGCTTTTGCCTGTCCTGCTTCCACAAACCGCGTTCCCGCAGAAGCGTCCAGATAAATCCCGTCGCAGCCAACACTGCAAAAACCGCAGTTGTCAGATATACCAGCAGGTTCATCCCATAAACTTCTTTTTACCATCACCGGCACAGCGATCAGCTGAAACACCGCCAGCTCACTCAAAAACCTGCCAGATACAGGTTCAAAATCTTTTCTCTTTTCTGCCCAATTCCTTTTGTCCAAAGTCCGCCGATCCCGACCGGGGCAATTCCAAACACAAACAGACATCCCAATGCTTTCTGCAGCATATTTTCCTCTCATTTCTGCGCACGTTTTTTTGCGCATGCCGAGTTTGTGTCAAGCGCGCAGACACAAATCTCGCGATTGAAAAATTTTATTTTTCAATCTTTATTCCTCCCCATACCGCGGCGTCCTATCGTACCAGTCGTCCCAGATCGCAGGGTAATTATAACTCATCGCCAGTGTCCTGATCTCATCAAACGCCTGCCCATAATTTTCCGGATGCAGTTCATTTTCACCGGTTGTAAAGCACTCCGTGATATACCGGCAGACATTTTTATGATAATGCATATAGTCCGCATAATTGTTCAGATTACAGATAATATCTTCTTTTCCCAGAAAATTGAACACATGAACATTTTCATAGTTCAACAATCGTTCCGTCATATATTCCAGTCTGCCAATGACCGCCTCCGTTTCCTTTTCCCGCGTCACATCATTCCAGAATAAAATGCTGTAAGGCGGATAGAAAATATAAAACTCCGTTTTCGGATGAGCTTCAATATAAGGCAGAATATTCTGCTGCAGATTCGTTTCTACCGCATCGTTGAAATAATCCGCCGCAAGCGCTTCCTCTTCCGGCCGTTCCTCTGCCGGCTCATAATACATCAACACGTTTGCCTTATTATAATATTCATCCGTCCACCAGGGCTTATACAGCTCCGACCAGTCCGAAGCATCTTTTTCTGTCTGCCAGCGGTCGCAGAATATAGTCCAGCAAAACATCCTTGTTCAGCAGATACGGAATGTCATTGAACACATTGTCATCATAAAGATAATCGGTAAGCGGAAACTTCGTTTCCTCCGGATCCGCCGAGAACGTGGCCTGATCCACCGCCATATATACAGCTTTTACCTGATCGCCCTTTGCGTCAAATACCAGCTGCATGATGTTGGACAGATCCTTCGGATAAGAACCGTTATAAGAAAGCTTCTGCGTTTTCATTCCCATCAGCTCCTCAAACCAGTCTGTGTTAAAGCTTGCAGTCATCGAGGACCCGATTAAAATCCCATCGTAATCCATATGCTTTGCAAGTCCCGGATTCTGATTTACCTGATTATCTACCAGATACGGAAACCCGGAAAGGGGCTTATGATACAGAAAAAAAGATCCACCCAGATCACCAGTGCCATACATCCTGCAAGTCCCGCCAGAAAAATGCCCAGAAAACCGGCAAGCCAGCGCTTCGGCTGCATTTTTTTCTGCTTTTTTTCTTTTCCTTCGTTTTCTTCCATTCTAATCTCCATTCCGCAGGCGCTTTGCGCCGAAGGAACCGCGAGCAGAACTTCCAGTTCTGCTCTGCGATCCTAGCTACTTTGTGACGCCTGCGGCACAAATAGCTGTGTGAAAAATAAGCGATCACGCTTATTTTTTCACACTACCCTCAATTTAAGCCAAACACCTTCTAAAACCGATAATACAAAAAGCTGCTTACACCGCTTAATGACACCACACACCAGATCATCAGAAATGCTGTCACAAACATATTTTTCCCGTTCGGTTCAAAGCTCTTTTCCCGCTCACCTGCGTTGCGTGCAAAAAAGACGAGCCAAAGCGCCACTGCCAAAAAACCAAAGCATAAGTACAGCTCGTTTCCCGGCAGACGATCCAGATGTAAAATCTTGATCACATACCAAAACTCTTCCAAATTGAACGCCTCTGTGATCTGAACCGCCGGAGCTGCAAAGCCACCGCCGATTAACCGTCCGACAAACTCACCTGCCTGTGACAGATTTGCAGAACGGAACAGCATCCATGTAAAGTTCAAAAACAGGAAGGTCAGAGCGACGCAAAGCACATGTTGGACTGCAGAAAATACGCCGGATTTTTTCGTTCCACTTTGAACATGCGCATCCGCCGCACACTGCTGCCGTGGCTGCTTTTCGCTGCCATGCCCGAGTAACCAGATACAGCGCACCATGCAGCGCTCCCCACAGGACAAAGTTCCAGCCTGCGCCGTGCCAGATTCCACTGACCAGAAATACAATAAATAAGTTCAAATACATCCGCGCTGTACCTTTCCGGTTGCCGCCCAGCGGAATGTATACATATTTTCTCAGGAAACGGTTCAACGTAATATGCCAGCGTTTCCAAAATTCAATGATGTTGGACGCCTTGTAGGGAGAATCAAAGTTCACCGGCAGCTCCATGCCAAGCATATGAGCAATGCCCCGCCCCATATCGCAATAGCCGCTGAAATCAAAGTACAGCTGCAGCGTATAAAACAGCATTACCAGCCAGGCATCCGTGCCGGACAGCCCTGCCACATTTCCATAGCCTGCATCCACCGCCTTGCCGAAGGTATCCGCAAGCAGCACCTTTTTTTGACAGCCCCAGCGCAAACAGATACAGTCCGCCTGCAAACTTTTCCCAATCCGGGCGCTGCCGACCGATTTGCCGATACTGCGGCAGCATTTCCTGCGCATTGACAATCGGTCCGGACGACACATATGGGAAAAAGGAAACGAACAGGACATATTCCCTCAGGCTGCACGCCCCAACCTCTCCTTTATAAGCATCTGCCAGAAATCCAATCTGCTGAAAGGTAAAAAAGCTGATGCCAAGGGGTAATGCAAGCTGCAGAATCGGATCCTCCAGCCCTTTCATCTGACTCCAGCCAGCCGATATTGCATTAAAATATTTAAAAAAGCAAAGTAATGCAAGATTTCCTGCAATTCCAATTCCTAACAAGAGTCTTTTCCGGGAGCTGTCACATTCCATCCCATACTCTGCGCGCTCCATAGCACTCCCGGAAACACGCTCTGTAACACGCCCAATGCCACGCTCTATGGCGCGAAAAAAAGCATAATTCCATGCAATACTGCCCAGCAGCAGCAACAGATAATACGGACTCGCTGCTCCGTAAAACCACAGGGAAAAGGCAATCAGCCAGAGCTGCAAAAGCTTCTGGCGCTTTAGCCCCCAGAAGCCCAGCAGACACAGCGGAAAGAACAGCAGGATAAAAATATATGACTGAAATAACATACTCAGCTCTCCACTTCGATCACATGGTTTCGCTTTTCATAGCCTGCTGTGTTCAGCTTCCAGACACTGTTTCCAGCCTCATCCTCCGAACACTTCTCAAAGCCCAGCTCTCCGTAGAATTTCCGTACCATGTTGTTTTTCGCCGTCGGATAATAGTATCCGTAAATTTCTTCGATTCCTGCTTCCTGACACCGTTCCACAAGCTCATCCAGCATTGCAAGCTCCATGTCCCGTTTCAGGACGCGGCAGCTCATCAGCCACAGGCGGATATGCGCTGCTTTCTCTTCCTTTTTGGGCGATCACAACAGAAACAACGCCGTTATCCCCGAACTTATCCTCCAGTTTTCCATATAAGGTAATATAAGAATCATCCGCCGCCATTTGTTCAATCTGTGCCTGTGTCATACGCTGAGTCGTTAAATTGAACTGATTGCTCTTATTGGTCAGCTGTGCGATTCTTGCCATGTAAACCGGTTCAAAGCTTCGGATCGTGGCTTTCATATCCAGGGATCTCAAATACTCTGCATAGTCCGCAAAGGATGCCTGCGCCTTTTCGCGCTTCAAATTCGCCTGATACATCTCATTTCGCTTGCGGTCATCCTCCGAAAGCGACGTCACTTCAAAATAACCACCGCGATCCAGCACCCGGATATAATCCTCCGGTTTGCCGATCTCGGGCGCAGTCACGCCGGGTGCCTGCTGCCGCACAATCTCCCGCTCTGCCGGATTATCATCTGCAAACACAAGGCTGTCCGGCAAAATGTTCAGCTGATGTGCAATTTCCAGAATATTCCGGCTCTTTGGCTCCCAGTTTGCCGCAATGATCAGGAAATCCTCCGGCTTCAACACCCCTGCCGGATGATTCAAGCCTGCAAGTGCATTTTCCTCTTCATTCTTGGACGCGACGTTCAACATCACGCCATAGTCTTTCAGTGACTTCACATAGGACTGAAATTCCGCATAAACCTGTCCCAGATTCGTTTCCTGTCCAATTTCCAGATTTTCCGGACCGTCATCCCCGACAATGCCTCCCAAAGCGTATTGTCCAGATCCAGCACCAGCGATTTTTTATTTTTTCCGTAAAGCGACTTCATAATATTCGCAACGTTGTGTGCCATCCATGGAATCGCCTTCAGGCACAAACTATACTTGTACATGTGCCAGAAAAACGGCGCAGACCATTCATCCAGACCATATGCCGCAGACTGATAGCAGATATCATTGATCAGGAAATTTTGATGCTCTGCCGCATAATCTGCAAACATCTGGTTCATCCGATTCACATACCAGGTTCTGCCATGAAAATCCGCACCATCCTGATTTCCCATCAAACGGTAATAGGGAAGTTCAAAGTTGTCCTGAATGATCGGACAATGCCAGGTATCCGCCAGCTTCTCCCACATCACCTGAAAATGTTCAAATTCCGATCTGAGCTTGTCTTCCACCTGTTCCCGGGAATCCTTTACCTCCGGCAGACTGCGCAGGTTCCGAAAGCTCGTATGAATATAAACCAGATCCGGTCCAAAACGCGTTCAATTCTTCATTGCCGAACATCGCATCTTCCCAGTACATTCCGTACTCCGATTCATAAAAGGTCGGTTCAATTCCCTGATTCAGCAAAAACAGCTCCAGAATCCGGATAATATCATGGGTCGTAGAGCCTCCCAGCACCGCGATCTTCTTCGGAATCCGCTGGGTGTTCTCCTCCAGCAGACGACGCTTCAAGCTCTTTGATTTTTTTAAAATATATTCACTGTCAAATGGATATTCCAGTTCGTGCAGCATAAGTGTGTTCCTTTCTGTGGTTCTGATACTCTTTATCATACTACAAATCCCTGCTTTTTAACAAGCAGGGATTGGTAACCGCATCAATTTTCAGGAATTTAACATGCATTTCTCGCCAAATCAATTACCAATATTATCTGTGAACTTCCTGAAAATTAACTCTCGACGACTTTCAGGTTTAGTCCTGAGAGTCATCAGTGCTACGAACGTAATAAAGTTCTTTGCGTCAGTCTTGTTCCCTTTGCATGGATTTTCGTTACATCCTCCCTGTTTCCGCAAAAAAGAACTGTACCAATCTGCTAAATAAATTTTCTTACTATTTTACTTTTTCGAATAAGCCATGTACGTACAAAGCTAAACAGCAAAAATACAGCAGATATAAAACAGAGCATGCAAATATTCCGAATGTCCGATCTGCCAGCTGCAAATACAGCTTCAGGAATAGCTTCTGACCGATATGCTCCAGTAAGTATACGCCAAATGCACAGCTGCCCAGACATGCTATGATCCCGGCTCCTCTGATATTCGTATGCATTACAAAAAATCTGCGGACGCCAAGATAGACTGCACAAGCCATCAGCGGGATCATAAGATTCAATACGGATCATAGAATATCCCGTAAACTGTCCGACGATAGACATTCCGACTTTAATGATCAGCCCCAATCCCAGAAAATATTTCATGCAATCCAAATCCACATTTCTCGCAATTGCCCCAAGAAATGGAAGCATCATCAAAATTCCTATATATTCATACAGGTACCAGTAAGAAGTCTGAATCTCATTTTTCAGCAGCTTCTCCACAAATGCCATTGCTGAAAATGTATCCTGATTCCATGCAAAGCACAGCAGGCCATACATCAGCGCAGAAAAAGCAACTAATACTACAAGCATTCTGGAAATTCTCTTTTTAAAGATCACACTCCAGCTCTCGGCTTTTGGAATCAGCAATGCGCCTGTGATCATCATAAACAATGGAACATTAATTCTGCAAATTTTTTATTCACACTGTTCTCCTTTATTTTTATGCTGGATTCATCCTATCTGTAATTGTTATTCGATATTCATTCCGTTGTCGTAACCATGTCTTTTCCATAAAAGTTTCCGACAACTCTATTGGTAAATGCTTCCCGGATTTTTTGATGACCGGCATATGCATCAATGGCCCTGCTCCGGATTTGTCGGACACAGATATGCTTCTTTAATGGAATCATCCCGCAATATTCTTTCCTGGGATTCCATTTGTTCCTTAAAATCTGCTGCCTGACCGCTTGCAATATAACTGCAGGAGCTGTAAAATAACGAATCCTTCAGATTTCCCCTAAATACCAGGCACAGAACCAGGCAAACAAATACCGCCGGAACTGTGATACATTTATGATAAATTTCTCTTCTTTTCAGAGTATGACGTAGTTCCAGTTTCCGCAAGATCCAGCCCTCTACATAGATAACGGAGGAAACTGACGTTAAAATAAACGTCAGATATTCCATCGTTCCAGGTCCTCGGACACCTCCGTTGCTGCATAGAGCTCCGGTGCATACATTGCCGCATACACGCCAAACATATAGCCAACCCATAATACCGGATATTTAAACTCGAATTTCAATTTTGCTTCTGAAAGACATTCCCCATGCTACGACTGTCACAAAAATAACAGCACAAATAAAAGTGAGTCTCCCTCAATAATTTACTACATTTACAGCCCCCTGCCACAACTTCTACAATCGTGAAAGCTGCTTTTCCTACGCTGAAGCCCATCTGCTCTCCGCCTACTCTGGCTGCATTTCCGGGTGCTGTAACCTGAAAGTACAAAGCGATCATTCCGGCAAATGTCGGGAATGCAAACACCCCTGCACGCTTTTTTTATTTTTCACGATCACAAACATCAATACATAACTGAATAAAACCAGAAATGCCGAATAATAGCTGCTCCCTCCGATTGCGATCATTCCCAAAACAGAAAGATAATATATCTGAATTTGTCCGTTCTTAAATATTTCAGTAAAAATCCAATCAAAAGCATTGCCAAAACATGGGGCATCATATAGTGGATTACTCCAACATACCAGTACATACCGATTCCGGAGCTTGGAATCCATTGATAAAACATCAGCCAGAATCAATAATGTGACTACTCCGCCTTCATACCATTTTTAAGCCAAAATAGTTTGTAAAAAACTCATGTACCATATAATAAGTGGCTGCAATCATTGCCAGTGTCAGAACACAGGTACGATCCAAAAACTTCTGTATACAAAGGCCTCCGGCATCAGCGTAAATATAAAAACACTGAACCAGTCTCCATTCCAGACCTGGCACATCTGCTTTGTCGTTTCCAGACCTGTCCGAAACACTTCGATCACAGAATGCGTATGAAGCCACGTCTGATGGCTTGCTGCAGAATATCCGTAGTCGTCCCCCGAAGGTCTGGCGATAAACGCTAATAACCAGTTGGGTACCATCGACGCTAAAAACGCGATTCCCACAGCTGCTGCTATTTTTCTTTATACTAATCCATTCTGCCAGTTTTCTTCACCGTAAAAGCCTCCGTCTTTTCTGTCTTTTCAGTTTTATCTGTGTTTTTATTCCCCATCTCCGATCACTTATCCAACTCTTCATAATAACGAATTTTAATTTTTTTCCGTAATACTCCGCCGTTCCAAAATCTCAGGTTTCGATTTCATCTGTCGTAAACAGCTCCGGGAGTTTTCGGCGGCTCCTGAATTAAAATCAGAGCTTCGTCCGAATTTTTAATGGTCTCAATATTTTGTTCTATTGCATCTGCATATGCCCGCGCTTCACCGCTCCTGACTGCATTTACAATTGCTGCAGAGGTTATTTCTTTCGGCGATGCCAGGGATACCAGTAAAAAAAGCATATCACTGTCATTCCTGTACAAAAGCCATACCATTTTAGAGGAGAAATCGGCGTTCCAGTACAGCTTTTTGTTTTTTCTGAATCCATCCGATCCAGTAAAATTCAAGAACAACGGTCAAAATCAAAAACATATCATACATAATGTTTTCAATTCTTCCCGTTCCCCACTGTCCGAGTGCAAACAGCTGCGGTGCATACATTGCAGAAAGGAAACAGTATCCTGCCAAAGTAATGACTCCCGGAAGCGGAAATTCAAACTCTGTTTTAGATGCTATTGTCCATAAAACAGGAAGTACCATTAAAATCAAAAACACCCAGAATATCCGGTCAGTCTCCCGCGATATCCTGTATACACAGTACAAAAGATTTTAAAATAGAACCAATTGCACCATAGGATGCGATCTCACCGGATTTCCCCTGCCTGATCCAGTTTCCCGGCGCTGCTATATTGACACAAAACGCAATCAGCATAACTCCTCCGGAAACCGCCAGATACTTTAACAGTTCCTTTCGTTTTATCTCCACAATAAAATCAAGATCACATATCCTGTAACCACATTTCCGATCAACGCTGTCACAAGATTTCCGCCGCCAACCATAACTGCCATCCATGCTGCCAATACACTATACAGCACTCTTTTTTCTTTTCCGACAATCGCATGTATCAGAAATGCCGTGAATAAAAGCAAAAAGCTGAATGCTCCGGTATAATGAATTCCTCCGTTCCACCAGTAAAAAGCTGATACTTTGGCCGGCGCAAGCTGCAACGCCAAAATAGCCAGCAAACAACCCAGAATCCCTGCCTCCTTTTTTCCGGCTCCAAACAATGTATGAAAGAATTGATAGGAGAAACTTAGCACAGCTGCGCTCAATAACCCTGACAATACTGCAGGAGTCAAATGATAATACTGTTCTCCCCAGATTCCTGGCTGAAATGCCATGAGAAAAATGGAAGAAAAGGTTCCCTGCCAGCTTCCAAAGGCGTCTGTTACTGTTTTACATGCGCCGCTAAACGCACCTAAAACGCCTTTTCCATGCACCCATGCCAGATGACTGTTTGCACCATATTCAAAATCATCTCCCTGTGGATAAACATACTTTCCGGACCATGCAAGCATAAGCCAGGTTATAAAAAGAGCACTACGAGTAAAACTGAAAACAGCCATTTCCAGTCATCTTTCTTTTCGACTGTTTCCTTTTTCAACACATGCCCACAAATCCAGCCGGTTCCATCCATCACAACTGCAATCCACCAAAGGGTTGTCAAAATCTGAAGAAAAAACTCTGACAGAATTAACAGATTCCATATCTCCGATTCTGACTACAACAGCCTGATAACAAAAAACCATACGGAAGCCGTTCCAAACAATATCCGAAGCAGAGCCCCCTCATATAAACTTCGATCTGAAATTCTGACTGCTATCACGATAGCAACTAAAATTGCCGCTGCTGTCAGGAACAAATGAAACACACCGAACCATTTTTCTGCATAATAGATAAAATAATAGGCAGATACAGCCGGCACTTTAAATACAGAATAAGAAACAACCTGATCCTGTGCTCCCAATGCCAAAAACAGGAGCAGCGGAAGCAATATATTGCTCCCGCTATCCACCACACTTTATTTCGTACCGTTCTCTTTTCCAGATTCATTTTTCGTTTTCTACTTTCCACTAACCTTATTCTTTCGTATCTTTCCCCACAATCTGCAGTCGGAATTCAAAATCCCTTCTGTCCTTCACGCCAAGATTATGCAGGATAAGGCCGCAAACAGGGACTGTAATGCAGCTAATCCTGCAAATCCGCAGGCGATCAGTGTCGGGAACTTCGGCACCAGACCAGTCTCCACATACTCGATTCCAACCGGAATAAAGAACCCAACTGCAATCACAAACAGCAACAGCGCCAACAGCCCAAAAAATGCAAAGGGACGATACTGACGGAACATCCGGAAAATCGTTTTCAGCACGCGGAAACCATCCGAATACGTATTTAACTTGATTCGCTGCCTCCGGACGGTCACGGTATGTGATCACAACATTATCTACCTGCATATTGTTATAAACCGCATGAATCGTCATCTCCGTTTCGATTTCAAAGCCACGGGACAGTACCGGGAATGTCTTGACAAAACGGTAGGAAAATGCACGATATCCCGTCATAATATCCCGAATATCCGATTTGAACAGTGCATTGATCGACGCACGGACCAGACTGTTTCCCATATTATGAAAAGGGCGTTTATTCTCTTCAAAATACGTTGAAGACAGTCTGTCACCCACTACCATGTCTGAGTTGCGTTCCAGCACCAGGTCCGCCATTTCTCGCGCATTTTCCATCGGATAGGTATCATCGCCGTCTACCATGATATAGCACAGTGCATCAACCTCCTGAAACATCCTGCGGATTACATTGCCTTTCCCCTGCTTATATTCCTGTCGCACCACGGCACCGGCCTTTTCTGCCAGCTCTGCAGTGCGGTCGGTAGAATTGTTGTTATATACATAAATAACAGCCTCCGGAAGCGCCGCTTTTGCATCCCGACAACCTTTTCAATCGTTTTTCTTCGTTATAACAGGGAATCAGTACCGCTATTTTATCCATCCGCGTTCTCCTTTTCTTGCTTTTTGTGCCAGATCCAATGCATAAACCGCCTGCTTTTCTACGCTCCGATCCGGAGAAACATGAAACACAATGGCATCTTCCTGACTGAATTCATCGGATATTTCTTCTCTTAATACCTGACCTGGATGAAACAGAATTTCAAGCATCCTGCCGTTATGCTCTGCCTTTTTTCTATATCCGTTAAAGCTGCCGGATTCGCTTTTCATCCATATGCCCGCTCATGATCAGTCCCCCACAGATACATCGGCTTTCATCCCTGCATTCCGGAACCGTTTCTGCAGCAATGCAGAACAATAGTTCAATAAAATATTCTTTACAAAATTAACCGGTCGATAGGTTTTGTATAAAGAAGTCTTTTGCAAAAATACAAAAAAGGCTCCTTTGCATCCCGGATATAAGCCGCCTTCCAGCCCTGCTCGTCCAATACCTCAAACAGTGCCTCCGCTACAACCGGTATCATATGGGTATGCTGATGACTGTCTATACGAAGCTCCTGCAGGTTCAATTCTGAAAACACTCCCGTCACAGCTTTAATCTGAAGTTCAATTTCTTTTTTCAGTTGTTTTTGAACCTGTTTCTGGACGGAAGATAAGAAACAAAGAACAGCTTCTCCCAGGAAATCTGAAAATGTCCTTTTTTTCATCCACCAGATCCGGTAAGTCCTTCGGATCTGCCAGGCAGCTGCCCTCCATCAGATTTACATGGACAGAAATCGCCGGCTGCCATGGAAATTCTTCCTGTACCTCCCGATACAGCCTCACACATTCTTCAAAACAGCTCATATTTGCAAGCACACTGATACTGTTCAGTTTTCCATCTTTTAAACATTCCAGAATATCCCTGCTTGCATGAACGGATTCCCCAAAATCATCCGCATGAATATCAATCCTTACGCTCATTTTCCTGCTCTTCCTCTGCGCTATCCTCTGCATCCCGCAGGATCATGGAATCCACGATATACCGCGGACGTCCTTTGCTTTCCATATAAATTTTTCCGATATATTCCCCAATAATTCCCTGGGATAAAAGTGTAATACCGCCAATCAGACAGGTCGAAGCCACCGTTGTCGTCCAGCCGGCAACAACCGCACCATTTGCCCAGTCCACGATACAGGAAATAAACAGTCCAATGCTGAACAAAAAGGTCAGAAATCCAAGGATTACGATCATCTGCAGCGGTCTGGTGCTCATGGAAGTGATTCCATCTACTGCCAGCGTCATCATCTTTTTCAATGTATATTTCGACTGTCCGGCTTCTCTTTCCTTTACATCGAAATAAACAATATCCGACTGGAAGCCCATCGTCGGAATCAATCCCCGCAGAAACAGGTTCGTTTCATGAAACTCTGACAGCGCATCCAATGCCTTCTTTGACATCAGGCGATAATCCGCATGGTTCGTAATCGTCTGGCAGCCAAGCACATGCATCAGCTTGTAAACAGTCCTGCTGTCGTCTTTTGAAAAATCCGTCGGTATCACGGTCATTGCGCACGCCATAGACAATCTCACAGCCATTCTGATAACATTCCAGGAACTGATCCAGTGCTTCAATATCCTGCTGTAAATCTGCATCAATTGTCACAACCGCATCCGCCTTTGCTTCTTGCAGCCATCATACCTGCCAGGATCGCACTCTGATGACCATAGTTGCGGGAAAAGCTCAGGCCCGCATATTTGCTGTTCTGACGTGTAAGCTCATAAATGATCTGCCAGGTGCTGTCCTTACTGCCGTCGTTGATAAATAAAATCTTACTCTTATCCGAAATCGTCCCCACCTGAATCAACCGATCCAGCTTGTCCAAAAGAACCGCTGCTGACTTATGCAGAACCTCTTCCTCGTTGTAGCAGGGAACAACGAGATATAAATGGTGTTTGCTCGTTTCATAGTCCTTCTATATCCTTTCAACTATCTCTGTCTATCATACTGTATCTTTTCGTGTTCGGCAACAACTGCAATGTAACAGGAAACTCTCTGAAATATCTTTACAGTTAATTATTTTTACCCTTCACTTCTGGAACTTGGATAACACTTTCTTTTCCAAAAAATGTTTTACAACTGTGTTCGTCCATTCCTTCGGATCTTCCATCACTTCCATATGCATCAAAGGTCCCTGATCAGGGATAAACGCAAGTATGATAAGGGCAGTTCCAATTTTTCTAACATCCGGCTTTTTTATTTTCCTGATAATATGATGATTTTTCTGTCTGGTATATAATAGCATGAACTCTCCTTTTCCACAATAAAAACACTTTTTACAAAATCTGTGATAAATATTCCAGGCTTTTTGCTCTATTCTTTAATTTCTATTACGCAAAATCTTTTTTATGTCTGAAGGTTTAAATGCAACTAAAACCTGTAACAGCGTACCTGCAATCCCACACACCACGATATGAGATAGAAAGGAAATCCATCCATCTTTTTACCGGATAGATGAAAACTACCGCTTTCATTGTCAGCACCGCAACTCCACAGCATAAAATATTTAAAGCAATATTCGGATAAAAAGTCTTTTGCTCACCTTTAAACAATGTGACATATAAAGCGGATTGGTAACCAAATTAATTACATTCATAACAACTGCTGTTGTCAATACAATCGCAAAAACTCCAAGATTTGTATATTTAATCAACAAAAACATTGCAACCACATTGCAAATTCCGCCTATAATTGTTACCATACATGGAATTTTATTTTTTACCTTCAACGTATAAATATAATACAATGGATAAACACAACCTTCGGAAATACAAGGGAGCATTGCCAGAACCGTCAATATATGCAATAACGAAATATTCTGTGTCGGAACCCATAATTTGTAAAAATATAATCCCAATACACAAAAACCTGCAAAAACTGTATTTGTGATAATTCCGCATATTTTCATCGCATATTTCAGCTCTTTCAGCAGTCCGAACACATCTCCCTCTGAATATTTTTTTAAAAACCAGGTTGAAACGGCTGCGAAACTGTAGCATAAAGTGTATAGGTCAATGCGGATATATTTTTTGCAATTGAAACCTGCCCCATTGCAACTGCATTTAACATCAAATTGGAAAACAATACATCTAAACCACTATTTAATACATTTCCAATACTGTTCGCGGCATTCCAAAATCCATTCAGAACAAGTTCTTTCATTGCACTCTTACTAAACTGTCTTATATCAACCTGTAATTCCGGAGCTTTCCTATGTGTCATACACACAGATCCTGCTAATACTATAGAGGATGTTACAATCGTAGCTAAACCTACATACCAAATTTGAGGAGAATAAAACATAAAGGAAATTACCAAGACACAAATCTCGATAAAATAGGAAAAAAATGTTATGGCATTATAAATGACTAAACAATCTTTTACATAAGCCGTCCCCGCATATGCTGTCGTAACTGCACTAATATAAAATGCTGCGAACATTAGCAAAAAACAATACCTTGATCTGTCCAACACTATCTGTAGGAATGTTTAAAAGGATTTCCAGTTTATATATACACACTAATCCTAAAAAAAGAATAATCCCTGCAATAAACACATTTCCAAATAATACTGTATTAAAATATTTTAAATATTTTTCTTTCTTACCTTGTAAATAAGCGATTGACATATATCTAGCAGCATATGAATTCAATGCTGCCATAGCAATATCGGCATAATATACAAAACTTTTCGCTAGAGATACAAACCGTAAGCCCTATGCCAACTGTATTGGTAATTAACGGTGCCAAATACAGATTGATAAAGCTGTATAATAAAACTGCCAAGAAACTTATGATCATGGCAACATAAATATGTTCCTTTTTCTCCATAACATTTTGATCACTTTCCACTTATTGCAAATTATCATTTTTACGTCTTATAAAAATGTATCAAGCAAATTTCAACTCATTGCTCTCTCCGATCATCAATTTTCCCACCTTGCCTTTTCTCAAGATGACCGTAATTCCGTACGATACGCCAAACGCTATTGTAAAATTCACAGCCACAAATAATAGAGGTGAAAAATTTGTAAATATTTTCATAGATACATATAATATTTGTTGATGGAACAAATAAATTCCCATACTATTTTTTGATATTTTTGAAAAGTATGAAAAACACTTAATTTTTCAGCTCTGAAAATTCTGCTAATCGTTAGTACAGCTGCCACTTGAAAACCACATACCAGAGGCTGTATCAAATCAATCAAAAATCTATTTTTCACTTGAATCCAAAGCAATAAAAAATTACTTCTAAAATAAATGCACTTATCAAAACAGCACAATCTTTCATTCTGCTATTTTTAGCTACGTTTGCTCTTCGAAAAAGGAATCCCATATAGTAGTACAGCAAATATTCTATCGATACAGATATTTGAAAAAATATTCAAGGGAACATATCTGTTCAAAAAACAGCTTTCCAATATACAAAATAACATATAATGCCAAAATGGTATGAATTGGCACCCTCTCAATAAAATCACTGAAAAATAAAATACCAAATAGATCCAGAAAAAGCATGGGTAAAACCATAGCTGTGCCGGCGAAATTGCAAGAATAAAATTTTTATCAATAACAGTCCATGAACCCCTTGAATAAAAATTTCCGCCGGTATTGCCCATAAAATCGATACTATATAAAAACGGAAACAGTAAACGCATCCAGCGTTTTACTATATCTTTTTTCCATTTCTATAACCATGCTTTTCATATCGAACCATATAAAATAAATAACCCGAAGCAAATGTAAATGTCTGTATATGAAAACGAATTCAGCCACATAACAATATAGGAAAGACCCTGACGTAAAGTGGTTTGATACAATTCTGATCCATTTTTCTGCAAAGCAAGTAGCGTATGATACAAAAGGACACAAAACATCATAATAGTTTTAACTGTTGTTACTGCTGAAGTTCTTCTTCTTTATTTACCAACATTCAATAAAATGCTCCTTCCTAAATAACTGCAGCTTATTTTAAAACAGATATTGTATGAAATCCATAATATTGTGCTACTGCAGTATTGATCCACATGGTAGGATCTTTTGACAGTATAATATTTTGTGTGTTTTCTATATCAGTAGGAAAATCTTCTTTTGAAATGATAACATCGCTTCCTTTTTCATAAGTTTCCAGACTTTTATAAAATTCCTTACAGGAATAGTAATGATCTTCATATATTCCATCCTGCAATTCTTTCGAAATTTCTGTGATTTTATGTCCTGTGCTCCAAAACCATCCAGCATCAAGCAGACACTTGCCGCCACTGTCATTATCAGAACTACGATTTCTTTCAATTGCTCTTTTATTCTTTTCGCAATTAAAATACCAAGCGTAAATGCCAAATTAAAAGCTGTTATAATAATACTCATATCAAGTACAAATTCGCATCTATTCGGTACATTGATTCCACTATACCCTAACGCAAGCGGAAACGCTGTAACCACAGGTGTAAAAAATCCCCAAAAAGCTAAACACTAATCGAATCTTCAGATTTCCCGTGAAATCACGCTTTACAAACACCAAATATCCGAAAAGAACAAATAACATCATAAATAATGCATAACTTGTGTTATTAAAGAAGAAATCCCTCCTGCACGTTCTACTGAATCATACGGAACGGAAGCGGAAATCCACAGTACTTTTTTCATTTTCCAGTCTCCTTTTATTTGTACAATATTTTTTACTCAATATAAAAATTTACGAATTCCATTAAAATATAATGTTCCAAATGTCTTTCCCCATAACACTTTATTATTATGAAAGATCATAATAGAGATTTTTTTTTGATATGCTTTGCAACTCTGTTACTTTTCTCTTTCATGAATTCTCTATAGTATTCTTTTGTAATAGCATTCTACAGTAGAATCAAAGTTCGCCTTTTTCATCATCCGGCTCATTTTTCCATACTTTATACCAGACACTTTGCAGTTCCAACAGCCAATCTGCTAAATATTCTCTGTATGCTTCTGATAAACCGTTCTCCTTAAAGAACTGAAGTACTATTTTTTTGCAACGACTGTTTCATAATGGTATTCTTTTGGCACTAATGTAGACGATAAATTTGATTTCATGATACGGTTTGCCGATGCAGATAGTATAAATCATTGATAAAAACAATCTTCTGCGCATAAAAGAAAAGCATTGGCACAAATAAAAACATCTTCGAAATAGACCCAATACAGATCGTTTTCATAAGCTTCCACTTTTTCAGGGTTTGATATCAAAGATCGTTTTATAATCTTGGCAGTTCCAGATCGGACGACGCATCCAAAATCAGCTTTTTTGGCATATACCTGATCACCAGAAATTTCTTCCTGACATGACAATTGATCTGCTTCTGTCTTTTTTCTCCGGAATGTTTCAATCTCTTTACAGCTCCTATCTTCCACGCACGCAAATTATATCGCCTTTTACTTTTTTTTGTTTTGCATCAAACATTCATACATATCAGGAACAATATAGTCATCATTATCTATAAAACTAATCCATTCCCCGCTTGATCTTTGGAAGCCATCTTCTCTTGATATTGATAATCCCTTATTTTGTTCATGATGAATCACCTGTATTCTTGGATCTTCTGCTGCCAATGTATCGCAAATTTCCCTGAATGATCTGTTGAAGCATCATCTACCAGAATCAATTCAAAAGATGCATGCGTTTGTGCCAAAACAGAATTTATACATTGTAATAAATATTTTTGACTGTTATATACCGGAACAATTATACTTAACTCAACATTTTTTTCATTCACCATACTATCATTTCCCATAAGTATCTCAGTATTTTTTCTACATATTCCTTTGAGTTCAAGATTCCAATCGCTTCGCTCATCATACGCACATATTTTTTTTCTTTTTTGAAAACCAAAGCCTCTTGAAAAAGCCACCGATGCTTTTTGCATAACGCGCTGCTTTTTCAGGCGTACACTTCTGCATCTCATATTCCTCATAGAATCACATGACAATTTATGATAAAAATATTTGTCCTGAATATATCTCATCATCAAATACTGCTTATATAAATTGTCTCTGGAAATACTCTGTCTGGATAATCTGTACTTCAAAATAATCTGATTACAATTTCCTAATTGATATCCTGAATCTATTGCACGAAGCAACAGATCATAGTCTTCACATCCCTGTATATCTGCATAGCCATTTAAAGCTATATAAGCACTTTGCTTAAATAACCACGCCGGATGAGGCATACAAGTATTAACTCTCATTTTACGAACAATATCTTTATGTGTGACCGGTAAATTATCCATATTGTATAAAACGGCATCATTCTCGTCTATCACTTCCACATATCCGGACAAAAAATCGACCTTATCATTTTCCATCCTTTTCATCTGCACTTCCAGACGATTCGGACAGGAAACATCATCTGCATCCATAATTGCTACATACTCTGTTGCACTCAATAGAATTCCCCTGTTTTTTTTTGTCAACGGACACCCCATATTTCTGCCGTTTACAAGGAACTGTATTCTGCTGTCATTTTTTCCGCATATTCACTGATAACTTTTTTTATAGGCATCGTTATCCGGATCATCAAGAAGAATAATATAATTAAA